>LUMF01000089.1_pt1 | contig 10797 bp, 11 predicted proteins | sample 729701 | NCBI WGS metagenome assembly LUMF01 (sample SAMN03860270, study PRJNA289734) | marine metagenome | biome: seawater column; feature: ocean; material: water; isolation source: Red Sea water column Station 34 - depth 100m | place: Saudi Arabia: Red Sea | collected 2011-10-15 | depth 100 m | reverse complement strand
AGGTCCATCTTTCTTTTTCTAAAATCTTTTCCCTGGTAATCATTCCCATTCTTTCCAGTTTTAATGCCAATCGTGAACCATCTCTACTCGAAAGTTTCAGTTTTTTCCAAAGATTACTTTGTAGTATTCCGTCGTTTTCATAGCCAGCAATAATTTCACAAACCCTATTACACATCTTATCCATGTCAGTTTTCTCTAATTGAAAACCAGTAATCTCTTCCTCAGTAAGTTGTTCTTCTAACTCTTCTTCGTAAGTTCTTTTTGCTTCTTCCTCTGCCTTCTTTCTTTCTTCTTCTTCAGCCTTCTTTCTTGCTTCTTCTTCTATCTTCTTTCTCTTCTCTTCCTTTGCTTTTCGTTTTGCTTCTATCTTCTTTCTCTTCTCTTCCTTTGCTTTTCGTTTTGCTTCTATCTTCGGGTTAGCGGCTTTGGTTTAGCAGCTGGCTTTGGTTTAGCAGCTGGCTTTGGTTTAGCAGCTGGCTTTGGTTTAGCAGATGGTTTTGGTTTAGCAGATGGTTTTGGTTTAGCAGATTGCTTCAGTACTCCCTGATTATCTGTCTTTAATTTTTCACGTAATCGTGCTAATTGCTCTTTGATTTTACTTATCTTCTTTTCCTTTTTATTTTCCACGCTTTTATCTACCACCAAAAATCACCATTAATTGTATTATCATCTAGAAAATTGAATGCAATATAAAATATCACATAATGTTGATTGTCGAACTAATTTTGACTAATAATTTAAATCTCATTCGTATTCATAGACACTAATTGCGTCTTAGAAAATTTAGAGTACAGGCATTTCGTTGCATCCATGATTCAGGTGATGTTGTAGTGGGTGACTTGGCAGCATTTGTTGGTCGAAATGAGAGTGGTAAAACAACAATTCTCCAAGCACTGACGTTGCTAAACAAGGAGGAGGTTGTCTCTGATCTTGATCTGTGTGATGAGATGACTGAGCGCCTCAAATCTGAGATTCGAATTGTTGAGGGAGATTTTGACTTAAACCATGACGAGATTGAGATAGTTAAGGAAAAGTTTCCTGATTTAGAGTTAAATAAATTAAAAATTTTTAGAACAAACAAAAATCCTGAAATACAATATGATTTTGGTGGTGCTAATATTGATGAGAAGGAAGATGAAAATCTAAAACACTGGCAAGATATTACAAAACAACTATCAACATTTGTTGAAAGCATACCAAATTACATAAGCAAAAAACTTGATACTTATTTTTTTACTGCAAATATGCCAAGCAGTAAAAAAGCTATTCAATCTGAACTTGATGACTTTGATAATAATATACAGAATATAGCAAAAGATGAACAGCAGATACTCACCGAGTGGGAAAAAACCTATACCGACATAGTCAAAAGTATTGGTAAAATTTCAATGAATGATACTAAAAGTAACAATTTAAAAAAATTCATTGGAGAAAACCTACATCCTAGGTTTGTTTACTTTTCGGATTATAAGAAAATTCTTGGAAACATAAACCTGACAGAATACATTAAGGAAACTGAGAATGAAGCTTCGGCAGGAATTGAATACATTGAGGGATTTGATAGGGCAGAAACTGTAAGAAACTTACTATACCTTGCTGAGTTGGATATAGAACAGCTAGAATCAATGAAGAACAGCCCATCAAAATTAATTAAATTTTTGAGTGCTGCAAGTAAAAATTTGACACAACGCCTCAATCCATCTTGGAAAGGCGAAGCAATCAATGTAGAACTAAGATTGAACCCTGGAAATATTTTGAGTGTTGTACTGTCAGATGTTCATAGGGATGGAACAATAACAAACACTGGATTACTAAATAGAAGAGCTGAAGGTTTCAAATGGACATTCTCTTTCATTGTAAACTTTGCTGCCGAAACACAAAAAGCAGAATTAAAAGAAGCTATACTGTTACTTGATGAACCAGCACGAAACTTGCACCCAACACAACAAATGGGAATATCTGATCTGTTGAAGAATCTAGCTGGTTCAAACCAAGTCTTATACGCTACACATTCACCTTTCATGATTTTTGACTACACACCAGGTAATCTTCTAGTTGTTGAACTTGATAGGAAAAGGCATCTAAGTAAAATTTTTTACGATTACTGGAAGGCTGATGATGCAACACTTACACCAATTCTCTATGGATTATCAAAAGGATTAGTTGATTCGATAACTACTAGGGAGGTTGGTTTTAACTCACGTCCACTCATTATAGTTGAAACAATGTCAGACACAATGTATCTTAATGCATTTGATAAATTCCTTCAGGATCCAAACATATCAATGAATCCGCTAAATGTTGTACCAGCATATAGTAAAAATTCAGTATTACCACTATCACTATTCTATCATAATCATGGATACAACACATTTGTTTTGCTTGATAACGATTATGAATCAAATCAGACTGCTAATCAATTAAAAACAAACAAATTTTCTGAAACACAGATCATATTTTTTGAGATAGATGGAAAACTTCTCCAGTCAATAGAGGATTACATGATGCCTGAGGATTACCTATATGCTGTTAACCAAACTTATGAAATAAAATTACGCAGAGAAGGATACACAAACCTAACCACGGAAGAAGTATTGATTCATGGAAAAAAGGGAATCATTGAAAATCTGAAAGCAGTATGGAATGATCACAGTGACGATGATTGGGGTGAGTTTGACAAAGAAGAAGTTTGTAGATACATATGCGGTAAGATTGCTTTGAATGATACAAATTTCTTGACGGAAAAAACAAGGGACAGTATACGCAATTTATATCGCTTGATTGCAGAGCGGATACGCCAATATCAGAATACCACTCCTATGGAGGAGTTCTCAAATAAATGATGATTTTAAACAGTAAAAATTCATTAAAAATGCAAAATCAAACTATAATTAAATTAAAGTTTAATTGTTGACAACAAAATGATGAATAGTATGAAGTATTATCTTGGCGGAATTTCTGCCTCATTGTTTCTTGTATTTTCTATTTTCATTTTATTCCCAATCACTGAGGTAAATGCAGAGGAAGGGATTTCTGTAAACCCAACTGGATATGAAAATACAATAATTGTTGAATTTGAAAATAATAGTGATTCTAAAATAAAAACTGTTAGAATGTGGCCTGGTGGGGAAATAACATTTGAATCATTCAAGTCGGAGCCGGGTTGGGGTGGAGGAAAATATTCTGACGGTAAGTTGATAATATTCACCGCAACAAATACGCTAAATCCAGGTGAATCAGTAAAGTTTGGTCTAGTAACAAGTGAAAAAATAGATGGAATTAATTGGAAAGTGTTGGATCAAAATGGTAACGATATAGATTCTAATAAAGCAACAATTTTGTCAGTCTCCGAAACAACCTCAGACTTTATTGAAGATGAAAGCAATGAGATTGAACAGGCTAAAGAGGAAGGAGGACAACTTTATGGTACGAAGAAGTTTATTCCAGAAAAAATCAGAGTTGGCTTGGATTTGCGACTTGCTGGAAATGGATTTGGTTCGGATGAAAATTTGAAGTTATACCTTGATAATACCATATTAAAATCAGTCAATACAGATGAACAGGGTAATTTTTTAACCACAATCTCAATACCTGATGATCATAGTACCGGAACAAGTGAGTTTATTATAAAAGATGAATCTGGAAATATTCAAAGTAGCAATATTAACATTGACGAGGCAAATAACAGACTTTTAAAGACTGCAAAGTTTGATGTTACAAATATTCCTGCAGAAATAAGATACGAAGAAACATTAACTATTTCAGGTAATGCATACCCACAAAGCGCAGTTATACTTTCATTTGAAGATATGAATAGGGTTTTAGAAAAAACTCGAGTAGTTATAGCTGATTCAAGCGGAGAATGGAAATTTGAAGAAACGATAGACCGTAGTGAAAATCTTGGAGAAAAATATATAATTATTGATAATAATAATGATAGAACTACAAAAAATATCAATGTAAAATCGGATTACCTGCTAGAAATTTCTATATCCTCAGTAAGATATGATGTTGGAGATACCGTTAGTATAACTGGTAGTGGTGAGCCAGGAAAAAACACTACAGTACTGATTAAAGACACAGATGGTAAAATAGTACATTATGATGTGTTTACTAGTCAATCTAATGGAAATTTAACTTACGGATTTACACTAGAGGATGAAATTTCTATTGGGACTTATGTTGCAGTATTAAAACAAGAAAATGGAGCAGATGCTTCTTTGTTTGGTGTGGGTAAATATCCAGCACCATCTATTGTAACATTGATGGAAAAAACAAATTTTGGACTTAATTCTAAAGCTGTGTTAAACATTATTGGACCTGCCTCATCTAATTTAGCTGTCAAAGTTCTAGATTCAAATGACAATATAGAATTAACAGATTCCGTATCAACAAGTTCATCTGGTAAAAGTAAGTATGCTATAGATTTGGATGGTCTTTCTTCAGGAATCTATCGAGCTGTTGTTAGTTCAACAAACATTCAAGACTCGGTTAAATTTTCGGTCGGTCTGGAGCCAGGATCGGGTGCAATTTCATTAATCTCAACTCAAGAAAATTATTCGCCTGGTCAATCAATACTTGTTCTTGGAAATACAGGTTCTGATGCCAGATTAACTATAACTCTTTATGAGCCCTCTGGTAAAGTATCCAGTGCAACTGAAACATTTTCAGATACCTCAGGTAATTTTGCCACAAACGAGATAGGAATTCCAGTTAATGCTGAACTTGGTACCTGGAAACTTACTGCACATAGTCGTTTGGATACAAAAAGTATTGATATCAATATCACTGTGCCAACAGAGAAGGGTATAACGATAGAACTTGTTGATACAGAATTTAATTCTGGCCAAACTTTAACAATTAAGGGTATAGCAAAATCAGATGATAGCCGTATAGACATTGAAATAGCCAATGAAAATAATGAAGTTATCGCAACATTAGAAACACCGATTACCGCTGATGGTACATTTTCAGTTCCTTGGGTGATTCCTAACGGTCTTGAAATTGGAACGTATACTATTACAGTAAGTGATGCTGAAAATAGTGACGTTGTGACAATATTCATAAACTGATTTTATTATTTTAAAACAGTTTTTATCCCTCATTAATTTTTACAAGTAATATGAATTTGAAGAGAAAGATAGCAGAGTATCCAAACTTTCCAAAAAAAGGTATCTTGTTTAGGGATTTCAGTCCTATCCTAAATGATCCTGCTGCAATGTCATTTGTTGTGGAAGAATTTTCAAAAAAGTTTCATCCAAAAGATGTTGATACTTTTGTAGGAATTGAATCTAGAGGTTTTATCACCGCATCCCTTCTTGCACAAAAATACAACAAGGGTATGGTAATGTTAAGAAAAGCGGGAAAGCTTCCTGGGAAAACTGTAAAGATTTCATACACAATTGAATATGGTAAGGCAATACTAGAGATTCAAAAGGATGTGTTAAAGAAGAATGAGAGAGTGGTAATCTGCGACGACTTGTTAGCTACTGGTGGGACAGCAAAAGCAGGAGCAAAACTAGTTGAAAAGATTGGTGCAAAGGTTGCTGGCTTTGCATTTATTATTGAATTAACTGACTTGAATGGAATTAAAGAAATAAATGACTACAAGGCAGTTTCATTGGTGCAATACTAATGGTTGATGATACAGCAGAAATTGGAATATTTGGCGGTACTGGAATTTATGATTCTGAAATGTTACAGAATAGCAAAGAAATTACGATTGAAACACCATATGGTAAGACATCTGATACAATTACTATAGGTGAACTTGACGGGAAAAAAGTTGCATTCATGCCAAGACATGGGAAAAAACATTCCATTCCTCCACATATGATAAATTATTGTGCAAATATCTGGGCATTCAAGGAATTAGGAATTACAAGGATTATTTCTCCATCAGCGGTTGGAAGCCTAAAAGAAGAAATAAAACCTGGCGACTTTGTTCTTCCAACACAATTTATTGATTTTACAAAATCTAGAAGAACTTCATTTTCTGAGGAGGGAAAAGTTATCCATATTTCGGTGGCGGATCCTTTTTGCCCAGAACTTCAGGAAATTGTTTCAAACACGGCTAACAATCAGGGTATATCTTTACACAAGGATTGTACATATACTTGCATTGAAGGTCCAAGATTTTCAACAAAAGCAGAATCTAGATTCTACAAATCTACTGGGGCTGACATTATCGGAATGACATTGGTGCCAGAATGTCAGCTTGCGAGGGAGGCTCAAATATGTTATGTATCAATTGCCACAGTCACAGATTATGACGTTTGGGCGGAAAAACCTGTAACTGCAAAAGAGGTTATGGATACTTTATCTAAAAATGTTCAAAGCACAAAAAAACTGTTAGCAGAATTAATCAATAAAATGCCAGATGATTTTGCAACAAAAAGAAAATGTTCCTGTGAAAAGGCACTAACTGAGGCAGAATTCTAATCATCTACAAATGATTCTCGTTTCAAACCATCAGGAACACTTAGGCTTCCTGAGACAAGTTTTTTTTGTAAATCATCAATAACCTTCTCAACATTATATTTGAGAGATTTTAGTTTGCTTTCTGTCTCTTCAGATAGCTTAACGCCAATGTTCTGACCACCTATACGACCAAATGCTATTGCCATAAACTCGAATGAATTACCATCAATCTCAAATGTGCCATTAATTTTGGCTGCCATTTGTGAGCCATCAACATTGTTTACGTGTACTTTTATGTCCAAGTGAGATCTAAATTTCTACTGCCTTGTTTAAGTGATCTTCTACTAGAAAACTAGTATGATAATCATCAACTATGCTATAATTCTCAATTTTAAGATCTAACATTTTCTCATCGGCTGTTTCATATTTAATAACTCCATTTTGTTTTAACTTTACAAGTTTCCATTTATCTTTCCCTTTCTGTAGTTTGCTAACAATCACTCCCCATTTCTCATCATCTTCTATTCTTGGCATCCCTACAATATCTGTAATTGAATCTATTCCTAATTGTTTTTCTTCACAAAATTTTTTTTTGCAAACAGCACATCGCCATACATCAACACTACCTATTGTCCGTTCATCTACGTTTATGTTAACAGGAGCTAGGTAAGTGATTTGAGGATTATCACAACAACGGTAGATTTCTCCCATGAGATTTTCACTATTTTTTGTTATATTTAGTCCTTGCATCGTCATATTGTTCCTCCAATACAACACCAAGATTGTCAACAATGGTGTTTTTTTTAAAGTCAATGTTTTCTCTCTCACACATTTTTCGATACATGTTTACAGTTGTGAATCGGGGATGCATTGCCTCAAATTCTGTTTCAGACATATCAATAAAACCACCTAACTCAACAAGTTTTTGGGATGTTTCTAACGCATCATCCGTAGAAATATCTAAAGATTTAGCAATTTGATCAACTTCCATTTTTCCCTTTAATGTAACTAGTAAAAACACATCAGCCTGATTTGTAGTTAGTCTGATCTCAGATACCAGATCATTTTTAATTTTCTCATGATCCATCTAAGATTCTAAGAATTTATTCTAATTAAAGTAGCACTCTAAAAAATTCAAATATACTTTATATTTGGTAGAAATGATTTCTATTCGTTGTCTAAATTCAGCAATACGTCTTCATATACAAATGAAAAATCATTGAACTTCGTAGTTCCAATAATCATACTTCTTTTCATTGGAGTTATTTACATAATGACACAAAGAGCCGATGGAAGTTTTGTAAATTTCATTTTGGTTGGAGTTGCAACAATTACGACAATTTACTGGGTTCATATTATTAAGAAAATGCTGAAAAATGTAAAACCAAAATATACTGCAAGAGAGGCAGAAGCCAAGAATTGGGTTTATGATTTAATCAAGGGTGATAATCAGTTTGTCTTTGTAGCTGAAGTACCTGGTCCTGATGATAAAATCATGGTTAGATTGATTGATGGTATATTATACATTAGAGGCTCTGGTGGTTTTTCAAAAGAAGTTGCAATTGAAGGATCAAATAGTATGAAGATTTCTGATTTCAAGTATAGAAATGGTGTACTCACACTACGAATAAGTTAAAGACTTTTTGCAATCTCAAGCTTATGTGGTAGATATTTGTCCGTGATGTTGGTTAGTCCATACTTGGAGAATGCTTCGAGTTCTGCTTTTCTTTTAATCTTTAAGAACACTTCGAGTTCCTTCTTCCAAATACCCTCCTGATATCGTGGATCCTTCTGTAGATCATAACATCTTTTGATGTCAGATTCTGTCATTGGTATCGTAGGAAGTTTGTATTTTTCAATATCAGTAGCCCACACTCCAACCCATTTTGCATCCGGAACAGTTAGTTCTCGCAAATGTGCTGCATTAGCTGAACCTGATTTGATTACCATTGCAATATGTTCTCCATAGACATCACCATCAGTCAAAATAACAACAGGAAGACTCAATTCATCATGAAGTCTTTTTAACAATGTTCTAGTTGAGCGTGGAGCTTGACCACCAGTATCAACTATGATTGACTTGAATTTTTTATCTACTTGTTCTTCAACAAATCTAGTGAATAAACCACCTTTCTCTATCGCGATTACAACTTCTGCACTTGTTTCTATAAATTCTGAAGAAGTGAGACTTGGACCTATAGCATAACCATCTGGATGATCAGACAGATTTGTTTTTTTTCCTTGATATCCGGGAACAGTATATTCTATTGTCAAGTCTCCAAACACACTACTACGTTCTTCTGGAAATACATGGAAAGATTCTCTAGGAGATGAAAGTACTGCCTCTAGGTCAACGATTATGTTATCAGATTCAGCTTGGTCTTCAAAATCAACCGCGAATGCTTGAGAGGAATAATATACATCTCGAAGGGTTGAAGATTTTTTATCACCAGTTAACCTATTAGCAAAAAACGCCAGCCACATTAATTGCGTAAATGAACGAAGTTGTGATGTGTTTCTAGAACTTCTAACTGCCGTGTTTGCTCCAAGTATGTATTGACGTATCTTTTTGTCATATACAATATTGCTTAGCTCAGCAAGGGTATTTTGCTTGTCTTCTGCAGCTTTCTTCTTAGCTTTCTTCTTCAACTATAGGTTCCTCCGTAATCATCTTCTTATAATTTGGTTCCTTCTTTTTACCAGCAAGTTCTGTACAAAATTGTGCTATTAATGGAATGTATTTTGAATAAAGATTTTTTCTCTTTATGGCAGCTTCAGCCTGACCTCTTTTAGACATGAATGAGGATAGTTTTCTAGATAGAGATAACAATGCGAGTTTTAACTCACGTTCAATCTCAGGTCTATCTGCTACATTTTCTTTTCCTACTGTTTTGTAAGGCACCCTTGTAGAACAGATGTGTGATACTATTACTAATGGTGGATCACCCTTGACTTTATAGCGTGACCAATCAGTATCGTTTACAACTTTTAGAACTACATCACTTCCCTCATCATAAAGAAGTGGAATTCTGTTAGCAAACCGATAAACTTTCATTCCACGACTAGAAATTTTTCCGCCATATGCAATGCCCATCTCTATGACAAACGGAAATCCTGAATAAGCTGAAGCCCCACGCTGTACAACTGCAAGAAAATCTGGTTCAAAAAATCGTTGCATGCCTTTTTCCAATGGAGACTCACCTAAAGGAGCCAGACAGCTTGGATCAGGTGCCATGAAATCATCAAAGGATTGTAATGAATCAGTAAGTTTTACAAGCTCTTGATTTGTCATAGTACCAATTCTGTGTTCAGGTTTGAATTTTGAATATTCAGCAAACTTTTGAGCTGTAGTATTCCCAACTCTCTGAAAACGTTTAGTTAAAAATGAGGTTAATGTTTCACCTTGTACAGTATTTGCTATTTGTTTGTAATACTCACTTTCAGGGTCCATATCAACGGAAATAGATTGTGATTCCCCAAAGTCCCAGTAGGTTAGTTTCTTATTTCCTATGTCGATATCTTCAATTGTAGTTTTACTTAGTTTTTCAAAATCCATTTTTAAAAATGACATCATAGCAATTACCACACGAACAGGTCGTGTCAAAGTTTTCCATTTTTTTTGAGTCTTATTCATTATTTCCGAATAACTGAGATTTTTGTTGGATATGCCTAACTCTTTCCTAACTTTTGAGATCATCTTGTCATCAACTGTTGGAATCTGATAATTAGTATCTGATAGCATTCGTCTGATTGTTTCAACATCAATTCCATGTGGATGTGGTCTGATGATTGTTGGTGCTGGTGGCATCGTTCTGATAACTTTGGTATATCTGTACTTCTCTCCCTTTGGATCATCAAAAGTTATTGTTGCATATGGTGTTATCAGTATCACGTATCTTGGAACCTGCTTTTGCATAGTCACCCTCTAAACAAATGCTTACAGATAATCCAGTTTTTGCAGTTTCTTTTGTTTCATGTTTTAGAATGACAGGTTTATTCTTCTGTATATCCAAAAGCATTTCATATTCATCCTGAGTTTTTCCATCTGTGCCACTTTTTACTATAACAGGCTTGTTTGTTGTAATTTGACCATAAAGAATTGCCATTGTTGCACCTAACCCAAACATTCCCCTTGCTTGTTTCAGTCCAAATTTTGATCCATACAAAACTGTACCAAACGCTAATGGGACATGTTTAGATTCAATTCCAGGGCCATTATCTGTAACCTTCAGGATGTACTGCTTTGGATCAGGCTTTTCTGCATCAACAGCCTTTATCGACATGTGAACATCTGGTAAAATTCCACCATGGTCACATGCATCAAGAGAGTTTTCTACGAATTCACGTACTGCAGTATAAAGTGATCTAGTTGGATTA
>LUMF01000087.1_pt1 | contig 10921 bp, 14 predicted proteins | sample 729701 | NCBI WGS metagenome assembly LUMF01 (sample SAMN03860270, study PRJNA289734) | marine metagenome | biome: seawater column; feature: ocean; material: water; isolation source: Red Sea water column Station 34 - depth 100m | place: Saudi Arabia: Red Sea | collected 2011-10-15 | depth 100 m | reverse complement strand
CTATAGACATATCTGGATTAAGTTTGATATGTGGAATTTCTTTTCCTTTAAAATTATGAGGATCCATCACATGAACTTGAATATTGATAAATAAACCTGTTTTGGCACTATCACTTAAAAAAATCTAAATTTAAAATATATTATGAGGTATATTGATATCCCAAATCCAAAAAGAGTAGACCGAAACCCTGACAAAATTATTGAACTACTTTCTAATGGTTCAATTACTGAGAAGGATTATCTAATAAAAAATATTCAATTGCGACTATACATTGAAAAGTATGATAAGAAATTAGGCAAGTATTCTTTAATTACATCATTTATCGAAACCGATAAGGGATCAGTTGAAATGATTTATGATGAGGGTTATCGTGGTAATGATGCATTAGAAACTTCTAGTAAATTTTTAACTGAAAATTTAGGCATTTCTAGTCTAATACTTCGTTCACTAATATTTTTGGATGGAAAATGACAAACAACCAATATCATCATAAACTATCCTTAGATGATAAAAAACCAATTTGTTCACTATGTAATGAAGAATCTCTATACTATTGCACTATGAACGATGAGTATTACTGTATTAATCATGTTTTAGGTCATGATGAAAATGAATAACTATTACATTTTTTAAAAGACCATTTAGTAATTAGTTTATGGATGAATCTGAACATAATTTAAGAATTGAAAAAATCGCTGAAATGATTTTATCTGATAACGTTTCCCTTGATACGCAAGAACAAAATCTGCTCAAAAAATATCATGATTTTGCAAAAGAGAATTATCATCTTGATCAAGATTCTGCATCAGAATTAGTCAATGAAGCATTTTTGTATCTACAATTGAAACAGGCACCAGATATAGATCCATTGACTAAGGGTGATCAATTTGGTGCAGGATTTAGTTAATGATGGGTAATCTAATTGATAACACTTAATTCAATAATTAAATCTGTGTGAGATTATGCGTATTTTACAATTACACTGTGACAACATAGAATATACACCAACAAAGAAAGAAATAAAGTCAGCAGAAGAGATAGAACCAAAAAAAGTTACGATAGAAGAAGTTGTAGTATGTTTTACTGCAGTTGAGAAAGATGATGATTCAGACGTAGCAAAAAATGCAATTACTGAAATTCAAGAATCAATGAAAAAAGTTGGATGTGACAAATTATTACTTTATCCATATGCACATCTGAGTTCAATACTTGCATCACCTGGCACTGGTCTTAAAATTTTAAAAGAAATGGAAGAATTATGTACTGGAATTAATGTCACGCGTGCACCATTTGGCTGGACAAAATCATTTAGCATACAGGTTAAGGGTCATCCACTTGCAGAAAGCTCTAAAGTTTTTTCTAAGGATTCATCAAAGGATTTATCCAAAGAAAAAACATCAACAGCATTAGAGTCTGAATCTAAGATCAAATCATATTGGTACATAATGACACCTGATGGTAAAATGGAAGACATTGGGAAATTCAATTTCTCTAATCATAAGCAGTTGGAAGTATTAGCAAAATATGAATCCGCAAAAAAAAGGCATGTTGATGAACCTCCACCACATGTAAGCCTGATGAAAAAACTTGCAATTGCTGATTATGAACCTGCATCTGATTCAGGAAATATGAGATTCTATCCTAATGGTAGATTAATCAAATCACAAATTGAGCAATACGTTACGGATAAAATTCGTGATTATGGTGGTGTTGAAGTTGAGACTCCAATCATGTATGATGCATATCATCCAAGTATGGAAAGTTACTTTAACAGATTTCCTGCAAGACAATACAGTATAGATTCAGAGGGTAAACATCTTTTCTTAAGATTCGCGGCATGTTTTGGGCAATTTTTAATGGCAAGTGACTTTCAATTATCATACAAGAATTTACCATACAAACTTTACGAACTCACACGTTATAGTTTTAGAAGAGAACAATCTGGCGAACTTGTTGGTTTAAGAAGACTAAGGGCATTTACTATGCCTGATTGTCATGCATTTTGTAAGGATGTGCCACAGGCTATAGATGAATTTAGGAAAAGATTTGATCTTTCCCGTGAAGTGTTATCAGGATTAGGAATTGAAGAAAATGATTATGAGGTTGGTATAAGATTCACTGAGGATTTTTACAATAAAAACAAGGAACTGATTAGCGAAATGATTTCAAAAGTGGGAAAACCAGTTTTAGTTGAAATGTGGAAAGAGAAATTCTTTTACTTTGTGCTGAAATGGGAATTCAATTTTATTGATAATTTGGGTAAAGCAAGTGCCTTATCAACAGACCAAATAGATGTTGAAAATGCTAAACGTTATGGAATCACATTTACCAATGAAAAAAATGAACAACAGAATCCAATAATCTTACACAACTCACCATCTGGTGCAGTAGAGCGAGTGATTTATGCATTGTTAGAAAAATTTGCTAAGCAGGCAAAAGAAGGTAAAAGGCCACAGTTCCCACTTTGGTTAGCACCAACACAAGTAAGACTAATTCCTCTGAAGGATGATTTTCTAGAATTTACTAGTAAACTTGCAAGCAGATTAACTGAAGAAAATATACGAGTTGATATTGATGATAGGAACGATACAATTAGCAAAAGAATAAGAGATGCAGAAAAGGAATGGATTAGTTATGTTTTGGTCATCGGAGAAAAAGAAGTGAATTCTCCTAGTTTGAGTATTCGTGATAGGGCAACTGGCGACGTACGTCAACTTTCCATTGAAGATTTTGTAAAAGAGATTAAAAATGCAACAACTGGTAAACCAATTTCAAAATTAAATTCAGCAATCTTACTATCTCAAAGACCACAGATAATGGTGTAACAAAATGAGTTTTCTAGATCTTCACATGACAAATTCACCATTGATTATTAATCCTGATACTGATTCTGACCCTGTAGCTGTTATTTTTGGCGTACCATTTGATTCTACACATTCGTATAAACCAGGATGTCGTTTTGGTCCAGATTCAATACGTGATGCATTCAATAACATCGAAATTTTTCAACCAGAATTTGGTGTTGATTTGGAGACTGTAAATATCAATGATCTTGGTAATACTAAGCATACAGTTGTTGCAACTGAAATGTTACAAATGGTTGAAAACATTACTACTGAATTAAGAAAGCAAAATAAGCAGATGATAATTTTAGGTGGTGAACACCTCATCACTTTAGGAAGTTTTTCATGTTTTCCAAAAAATACAGGTTACGTAGTATTTGACGCACATTATGATCTACGAGATCAGTACGCAGACATCAAACTCAGTCATGCTGCATATCTAAGAAGATTAGTAGAAAAACGTGGTTCTGAAAACATCGTTCATGTTGGTGCACGTGCATTTGTGAAAGAAGAACTCGCATTTCTTACAGATAATAAGATTAGAACTGTATCAGATAAAGAAATCCGTGATGGTAATGGAGCCAAATTACTAAAAGATATAACATCAACTTTTGATAGTATTTATCTCAGCATAGACTTGGATGTATTGGATCCAGCATTTGCACCAGGCGTTGGAAATCCTGAGGCTGTTGGAATCTCATCTAGGGAATTATATGATTTAGTAACAGTATTACAAAACAAAAAGATAGAAGCTGCCGATATAGTAGAATTAAATCCAACTTATGATAATGGTGCAACTGCATCTATGGCTGCAAAAATGATATCAACAATTATCGCTATGAACCTGAGTAGGTGATAATATTGTTAAATAATCTACGTGATTCATTGCAACCACATCTTGAAAAAATAGGAAGAAGTTTTGCATCAACTGGAATCTCACCTAATGGGTGGTCATGTATTGGATTGGTATTTGCGTTTACTTCTGCATTTGTCTATGGTTGGAATGTTGAATATTCGTTAATTATTGGTGGTGTGATTCTGCTTGTTGCTGGATTTTTTGATATTGTTGATGGTCAAGTTGCTAGGGTTTCTCAAAAAGTCACTAGGGCAGGTGGTTTTCTTGATTCAGTATTCGATAAGATAGCTGAGGTTGCAATATTTCTTGGAATACTAGTTGGTGGTTTTGCTGAACCATATTTGGTATTTTTAGCAATCACATTCTCATTACTTGTAAGCTATACACGCTCAAGAGCAGAATCATTGGGTGTAAAATTACAGGGTATTGGAATTGGTGAGCGTGCAGAAAGACTTCTTGTAATTGCTATTATCGGAATTATCGGGTTTATGGAGTATGCTGTAATTATTGTAATAGTAATAGCAGCTATTACTTTCATTCAAAGAATTATCGTTACCGCAAGAGCATTAAAAGAATAATCTTATCTAAGTTTAGTATGTTCTCTTCTTTTTGTTGATGAACGAATTTTTAGAATTTTGAAATGAATTGCACAAGATATACAATACCATTTTAAAATTTTAGGAGATGCAATGTATGTTCCCTGTGCTCTAAGTTCCTTAGCAAGCTGGTGTTCAACCAGACTAAGACGAGATGTAACTTTTTTTGCTTTATCTTTTGGTACTGTTTGCCCACAATTTGTGCACTGGACAACACCTGAGGAACCTTTTCCACCCTTCTTACGTCCTCTGCTAACACGTTTAGATGGCATACAAATGGGTAATTATCCCCATTTATAATCCTGAGGTTAAAATTATAGTTAAATGAAATTGGACGTAATCTCACATTGTACAATTGATACAATAGAGATCAATGATTCAAAATATGTTGTTCCTGGCGGTCCGGGTTGTTATTGTAGTTTAACTGCTAGATCATTGAAATTTGATGTTAAATTGCATACAAAATTTGGTTCAGATTTTACTCTATCTGATTATTTAACTGAAAAAAAAATTGATTTTCAGAACTCACTTTCAAACGAACCAACTACACAATTTATACTACAAATAGTAAATTCAGAAAGAACATTATTTTTAAAAAACAAATGTGAAGTAATTGATAATATAGTTCTGGATACAGATAGTGCAATAATAAGCCCATTATTTGATGAAATCTCACTCGATTTATTTGAAAAGGTTACTAATGATGCAAGTTTTGTTTTATTGGATCCTCAAGGATTTTTACGACGTATTGATTCAGAAAATAAAATATATCTTGAACATACGGATCTTAATTTATCTAATGTATCAGCGATAAAAGTTAATTCTGACGAATTAAATGCACTCACAAATGATTCTAATCTTGATGGAATAAAAATTCTTCAAAAAAAGGGAATTGATAATGTTATTTTAACTGATAAACAAAACATATCATTACTATCAGGAAATAAAATTTATTCTATAGCATTACCCGATATTGAACTCAATGATACTACAGGAATCGGTGATATTTTTTCTGCAGCATTTTGTTGTACTATGCTGAAAGAAAAGGATATTCTTTGGGCACTTAGTTTCGCAGGTGGTGCAGCACAGGCTGCATTAGAAAGTGGGAAAATCGGACTAGAGAAGATTCCATCAAAGGGTGCAATAGAATCTAATGCATATTATTTCTATAACACCGTCAGATTCAAGGAGATTTGATTTTTATTGTACAGTGAAGATTAAGTACTATGCGTATTGGTATTGCTGGAACACAAACAACTGATCTTGTGGCAAAATCGATTAAAGAAACATTATCTGATGCAGGTTTTGAGTCGTTTTATTTTAAAACTAATTCAAAAGTCACGATGGCTGATTTGGTAATTGTTTTGGGTGGTGACCGTGGTGTACGGAATTATTTTCATAGCGCATTGGATGCAGATACACCGGTATTAGGAATAAGTGAATCAGAATCTAATGGTGTATTGGCACAAATTGAGTTGAAAGAACTTCCTTCCTATCTTAATCGTATAAAAAAACAAGATTATGTTATTGAAGATGTACCAAGAATTGGAGTTAAGATTGATGGTAAGGATACCTATCCTGTTCTAAATGATGTGGCCGTTTTCACATCAAAAAGCGCAACATTGATGGAGCATATTTTACGAATTAATGGTGAAGAAGTTTGGCATGATAGTAGTGATGGTGTAATAATCTCTACTCCAATTGGTTCTTCTGCATATTCCATGTCTGCAGGTGGGCCTGTTATTTTTCAGGCAGCAAATGTATTTGGAATTATCTCTGTTAACTCACTAGATATAACTAGAAGACCAATCATTGTTTCTGATAACAGCATTATAGAAATCGATGAGATTTCATCTAGATTACATTGTGATGTGGTTTTAGACGGAATAGACAGATTAAAAATTAACAGTAAACTTGAAGCTACAAGGTTTACTCCACCAGCAAGAATTATTCGTATGAAGTCTGATTCTACAGCTATATCTGCACTTGCAAATAAAGTGAAACTAGCTGAAGAATTATTGGCTATGCCACCTAGTTCTAAACTTTTATTGAAAATATTAGAGTATGAGGGTTCTATGACACAGAAAGAACTTGCATCAAAAACATTACTACCTGATCGAACAGTTAGATTAGCTATGAAGCACTTAATGGAGAAGGGATACGTGAAACGAAAAGTTTCAATGCAGGATGCTAGACAAAAAATTTACGAGATCACAAAGCTAGATTAGTTCTGTGCCGCTGCAGTAACAAATGTTTTAAACACATCTTCTGGAAATCCAGGTCTACTGTTAAATTCTGGATGAAATTGTACACCTAAAAAGAATTTATGTGTTGGAACTTCTAAAATCTCCATTCTTTTTCCATCATCACTTTCTCCAGAAAAGATCATACCTTTTTTCAAGAATTCATCACGATATTTAGTATTAAATTCATATCTATGTCGATGCCTTTTGGAAATTTTATCTGAATTGTAAATTTTATGTGCTAATGAGTTTTGGTTAATCTTAATTTCATTTGCACCTAATCGTAACGAACCACCCATGTCGGTTTCATTTTTCTGTTCTGGTAATAGATCAATGATTGGATTTTTTGTATCTGCGATTATTTCAGTTGAATTAGCATTTTCAAGGCTACACATTTTACGACCAAATGCAATAGCAGCTAGCTGAAATCCAAAGCAAATTCCAAGATATGGTATATTTTTTTCTAATGTGTATGTAGCCGTGTCTATTATTCCCTCAGAACCACGTGTTCCAAATCCACCAGGTACTAATACACCATCGAAATTATCAAGTTGGTTAAGATTTCCGTTGAATGTTTCTGAATCAATCCATTCAATATTTACAGATCTACCAATAGATGCTGAAGCATGTTTAAGAGCTTCATTCACACTAACATAACTATCCACTAATGTAACATACTTACCAACCATTGCAATTTTAATTGGGTCATCTGTTTTTTGTAATGAATCAACAATCGTATTCCAACTATCCCAATTTTTTGATGTGTTTACATAACCAACTCTTGCAAATTTTTTAAAGATTACATCAACTAATCCTTGCTCATACAACATTTGGGGTATCATAAAAATTGATTTAGCATCATGGCATGAAAACACATCATCCGTGGTTACATTCGTAAACATTGAGATTTTTTGTCTAGTTTTATCCAATAATGGTGTTGTACAACGTACACATAGTAGATCTGGTTGTATACCAATCCTTCTTAATTCTTGTACACTGTGTTGTGTTGGCTTTGTTTTCTGCTCACCAACGACATCCAATGATGGTGCCAATGTTACATGAACAAAAATAACGTTTTCAGAACCATCCTCCACCTTAATTTGTCGTAATGCTTCAAGAAATGGAAGACTCTCAATATCACCCACAGTGCCACCACATTCTACAATTAACACATCAAGCTGTTCATCATTTGCGATTGCTCGTATACGGTTTTTTATTTCATCAGTAATATGCGGAATTATTTGAACACATGCACCCAAATATTTTCCCTTTCGTTCAGCATCAATAACACTAGAGTAAATTTGAGCTGTTGTAATGTTATGAGATTTTGGAATATCCTTGTTAAGATATCTTTCATAACTACCAATATCCATATCACATTCCCCACCATCCTCTGTGACAAACACTTCGCCATGGGCGATTGGGTTCATAGTTCCAGCATCAAAATTTAGATACGGATCAATTTTTACACATGAAACTTTTTGATCTGATAATTGTAATAGTTTTGAGATTGATGCTGAAACCACGCCTTTACCAAGACCAGACATTACTCCGCCTGTAACAAAAATAAACTTCGTCTGCATAGATATGAAAGTATTTTCCTATTTATGTAGCTTTTCCTATTCGTGTACTTCTTTTCAGTTTTTTTGTGTATTCTGTAATTCTTTTTTGTAGTTTTGATGGAGGTGTATTCTCAATAATCTTGAGATTGGCGCTGCCTACAATCACTGCATCCACGCCTACTGAAACGTATTTTTTCACATCACTGGGGGTTGATATTCCAAAGCCAATTCCAATAGGCAGTTTACTACCAACAATTTTTTTGGCATTTTTAATCGAATCAATCGTATATTTGTGAATTTTTGTTTGTACTCCAGTTGTGCCAAAAACGGCAACCATATACAAAAATCCTGTACTGACTTTTGCTATTTTTCTCAGTCTATCATTATTTGTATTTGGTGATACCAAGAAGATTGTATCAAGTTTATTTTTTTTAGCAGATTAAACAAGTGGGATATCTGTTTCCTTTCTAATTTTTTTCACAATTCTAAAAAATTTTTCAATTTTTGCTCCCTTATTCAATGAGATTGTACTTGCATTTTGTATAACAGGGCCATCTGCTATTGGATCTGAGAACGGAAATCCCAATTCAATGATGTCAGTGCCACCATTAACAAGACCCCTGACAATTGATAACGTTGTATTTTCATTAGGAAAACCTGTCATAATATACGAAATTAATGCTTTCTCGTTCTTGGATTTTAATTCCTTGAACTTATCTTGAATTTTTGGCATTTTTCTCTAGATATTGTTTTACGATGTCAATGTCTTTATCTCCACGTCCAGACAATGTAATTACTATTGAATCAGATTTTGATTTGGTTTTAGCAACTTTAATTGCTTGTGAAACAGCATGTGCAGATTCCAATGCTGGTATTATTCCCTCAGTTTTTGTTAGTGTTAAAAATGCATTAATCACTTCACGATCTGTTGCACTTTTGTATTTTACATTACCAGTATCTTTCAAGTATGCATGTTCTGGACCAACTCCTGGATAATCCAGTCCTGCTGAAATACTATGCGTTTCTTTAATTTGTCCATCATTATCTTGAAGCAGATATGTCATCATGCCATGCAATACACCTTTTTTTCCTGCATTGAGTGTGGCAGAGTGTTTGCCAGTCTTCAATCCTTGTCCAGCAGCTTCAACACCAATCATTTCTACACCATTACCAATCATTGGATAAAACGTACCAATTGCATTTGATCCACCACCAACACATGCAATGATAGTATCTGGAATGTTTTTCATTTGTTGTTTTATTTCTTTTCCTATCACTGATTGGAAGTCTCGTACCATCACTGGATATGGATGTGGACCAACAGCGGAACCCAACAAGTAGTATGTAGTTTCTACGTTTGTAATCCAGTCACGAATAGCCTCATTAATCGCATCTTTCAGTGTCTGTGAACCTGATTTTACTGGATAGACCTTACAACCAAGTAAATCCATTCTGAAAACATTCTGTTGCTGTCTAACTGTGTCTTTGTATCCCATGTAAACCTCTGATGGTAATCCCAAACAAGAGCATGCCATTGCAGTTGCAACACCATGTTGACCAGCTCCAGTTTCAGCAATTATTCGTTTTTTCTTCATTCTTTTTGCAAGTAGCGCTTGGCCAAGTGTATTGTTAATTTTATGTGCACCACCATGTAGTAGATCTTCCCGCTTGAGATAGATTTTTGCACCACCAACAAATTTTGTTAGATTTTCTGCAAAATAAAGTGGAGTTGGTCTTCCAGCATAGTTTTTTAGATAATAATCAAATTCTTTTTGGAAACTTTTATCATTTTTGAATTTTTGATAATTTTCTTCAAGCTCTTCAATAGCTGGAACAAGTGTTTCTGGGATGTATTTTCCACCGAAATCTCCAAATCTTCCATCTTTAGGCATTCCTATTTTCATATTGCATTCACCAAATTTGATACCTTATTTTCTATATCTGGGCTTTTCATTATACTTGTACCTATAAGAAATGCATCTGCGCCACAATCACGTAAAAATTTTACATCATCTGATGAATTGATACCACTTTCTGACAATATTATTTTAGATTTCTGAGAATTTTCTAAAATTTGTTTTGTTGTCTCAAGGTTTATCTCAAGTGTATCCAGATTTCTATTGTTAATTCCAATTATATCCGCATTAGTTTTCATTGCATTATCAAATTCTGTTTTAGTATGTGATTCCAGTAAAATTTTCAGCCCATTTTTATGACCATAATCAATGAATTCGTCTATCTCGTTTACAAAACCATTATCAAATAATGCTTGGATAAGTAGAAAATAATCTGCACCCATTTTTTTTGCTGCATCAATCTGCATTTTGTTAATCGTAATGTCCTTCATTAATAATGGAATTTCTACATTTTTCCTGATTTTAATGAAATATTCAGGCGATCCTATTTCTGTGATGAGTGAAGCATGAACATTATTTCTTATTGATTCTTCCAAATCAATCTTTGATTTTGGTAATGTTTCTGTAATATCATAAATACCATCGTCAATTGCCTTTTGTGAATTCATAACTAATTTTTCTAGAACATTTTTCATATTTTTTTAACACCTTCTAGTTTTTCTATGTCACCATAGTTTTTTACAAAGTTTTCTAGTTTATCAAATGCCTTACCACTGTCAATTGTATTCAATGCTAATTCAACCGCATCAGAAAAATTATCTGCAATATCTGATACTATCAACCCACCTGCAGCATTAAGGGCAGCAACTTCAATTTTTGTTTTGTTTGCTGAACCATTTAGTACAGTTACGAATGAATTTATTGCATCTTCTTTTGAACTTATTTGTATGTCAGTAATGTTACC
>LUMF01000542.1_pt1 | contig 10922 bp, 12 predicted proteins | sample 729701 | NCBI WGS metagenome assembly LUMF01 (sample SAMN03860270, study PRJNA289734) | marine metagenome | biome: seawater column; feature: ocean; material: water; isolation source: Red Sea water column Station 34 - depth 100m | place: Saudi Arabia: Red Sea | collected 2011-10-15 | depth 100 m | reverse complement strand
TAGTGTGTAAAAATGAAATACAAAGTTCAAGATAGTGATGAAATAGTAGACGGTGAAATCTTAGAGAAATTATCTCAAGATGAGTACAAAATCAAGATTAAAGATAATGAATATGTGGTAAAAATCCTTCACACAGATCCAAATGTAATGGAATTTGTTTTGAATAATGAATTCCACTCAGTTCGATATGTTGACAGTCAAACTTCTGAGATGAATTTTGTTGTTGACGGTTCGTCAATCTCTGTAAACATGAATTCGCATCTTGATGATGTTGTTTTCAAAAACTCTGGCGGTGCTGAATCTGGCGGTGGTCAATCTACTTTGCGCAGCCAAATCCCAGGAAAAGTTGTATCAATTGATGTTGAAGATGGTGCAGAAGTAAAGAAGGGTGACACTGTTTGTACTTTAGAATCAATGAAGATGCAAGTTGCAGTTAAAGCACAAAAAGATGGCATAGTCAAAGGTATCAAAATCAAAGAAGGTAACTCTGTTAACAAAAATGACGTTATTGCAGATATTGAATAACTAGTTTGATTTTAACACATTCATAATTTCACTGTAATCTGGTTCTTTTAATGGATCTTCAGAAACCCACTTCCAAATTACTTTGTGTTCTTCATCTAAGATGAAAACTGAACGTTTTGCAGCATTGTAATCTTTTACGTGTAATAGATCTGGCAATAAAACATCATAGTCTTTGATTGTTTTGCTAGTATAGTCTCCTAGCACTGGGAAATTATAGTTATTTTTCTCTGCAAACGCCTTGTTTGCAAATGGTCCGTCATTACTGATTGCAATAACTTGTGCACCCAATTCTGAAATATCGTTTAGTGAATCTCTGAATGTACAAAGTTCTACTTCACACACAGGAGAACTTGCTGCAACAAAAAATGAAATAACAACTTTTTTGCCTTTAAATTCGTCTAGAGATCTAAATTTCAGATCTCCGTCTACCAGCTCAAATTTTGGTGCTTGATCTCCAACATTGACTGCCATGGAAATCCTCATTTCTTGTTGTATATCAATTTACGGGACTTTGGAAAAAATCAATTTTTGATCGAAAAAAATCTCTATAGCTTTATATTTTGACCGAAGGGAGTCGGTTTAACTTGGTTGGCGAGAGTGTAGGTTCATACAGCAATGTTTTGCTAATGTTCGGCTTTGCATGTGCCGCGATGATTCCCGCCTTAATCATATCTCGAATGATCTCCCCGGAGAACAAAAAACAGCCAAATCCAGTTAAGACTCTTCCAATGGAATGTGGTCAAGTTCCATCTGGAGCAGGTCGTACCCATTTCATGATGCAGTATTATGCATACGTCTTGATGTTTGTCATTTTTGATGTAATGGCAATTTTCTTGTATGCATGGGGAAGTACCCTTTTGGACTTGCCACGAACTGCCACTTTACCAATTATCGCATTCTTAGGAATTATGTTTGCCGCAATGGCATATGCACTGTACCAATCAAAGAGGAAAGACATATGGTAATTCTATATACTAGTAAAAACTATCAAGGTGAGGGACTAAGTTGTTAAAAGAACTTGTAACACCACAAAACGCAAATGTGTTTGTAGGAAAACTTGGCGACATTTTGTACAAAGCAGTTGATCAACCATTAGGAATGGCAATCAACTGGGGTCGAATGTGGTCATTATGGCCTGTACACATTGAAACTGCATGTTGTAGTGTAGAGTTCGGAGCAGCATCGAGTCCACGATACGACGTAGAAAGATTCGGTATCATCGAAGCTTTTGGATCATTACGACAGTGTGATCTTGTCGTTGTACAGGGAACCATTACACGAAAAATGGCACCAAGACTAAGATTAGTCTATGATCAAATGCCAGAACCAAAATATGTAATTGCAATGGGAGCATGTGCAATTACTGGTGGTTTGTATTTTGATTCATACAATGTGCTACCTGGAATTGACGGAATTCTTCCAGTTGATGTGTATGTTCCTGGTTGTCCTCCTAGACCTGAAACCTTGATTCAAGGATGCATGTTGTTGCAAGAAAAAATCAAAAGGATGAAGGCTAGATAGGTAAAAAATTATGAGTACGACTGAAACGAAATCTCCTCCAAAAGATCCTAAAAAAGAAACTGCACCTGAAAAAGTCGAAGATACTGCACCAGCATTTGAAAAATCATACGTTGATCAAATCGCAAATCAATTTTCTGATGATGTAGAAGTTGAATACATTAAAGAAAATAGAACTAGACTTAATGTTAAAAAAGAAAAAATTGTTGATGTTGCAAAATTTATCAAGGATAACACTCCGTTTGACCATGCAGAGTCCGTATCTGGCGTTGATTTCCCTGAAGAAAAAGAAATTGGCGTAACATACCACTTGGGTTCTTACACCGACCCTGCTTATTCTAAACAAGTACTTGCTCTTGCAACTAGAGCTCCACGTGAAGAAACACCAAACCCAGGAAATGATTCCACCAAATTACCAAGTTTAAGAGATATGTTTTACAGTGTTGAGTTTCACGAGCGTGAAGTATTTGAGATGCTTGGCGTTTATTTCGAAGGCCATCCTGATAATCGACGTTTACTACTGCCTGAAGACTGGGCAGATTTACCTCCGCTAAGAAAGGACTTTAAGAATAAGGGACGATAAAATGGCCGAAGTAATACCAACTAAAGAAATGCCACCGGGTCTACAAGTCGATAAAGTAGACGACCGTATAATGACTCTCAACGTTGGTCCACAACATCCTGGTTCAGGCCACATGAGAATTATTGTAAAAATTGATGGTGACTACATTGTTGATGCAGACCCTGATCCTGGTTACGTTCACCGCGGTGAAGAAAAAATGGCTGAATCAAGAAACTACATCACAAACATTCCTCACTTGGAAAGACCTGTAATTCATGATTCATGTAATATCTTGTATCCATACGTCTTGGGTGTTGAAGACTTGGTAGGAATCGAAGTTCCAGAGCGTGCAAAATACGTACGAGTTATAGCAGCCGAACTAAACAGATGTATCTATATTCAATACTGGCTTGCCATCTATGGAATTTTCCTTGGTCACTCTACAATGTTCATGTGGCCTGCAGGAGACAGAGAACTTTTCATTGATTTAATGGAAAAAATTTCTGGTGCAAGAGTAACACATGCATACTTTGTTCCAGGTGGTGTAAGAAACGACGTTGACATATTTTATGATAATCCAATTCTAAAAGCAAGAACCGAAGATACCGGTGTCTTATCTAGAGAAGATGCAATTCGTTTGGGTACTACAGGTTCTGTTTTACGTGCAAGTGGTGTTGATTATGATGTTAGAGTCAAAGAACCATACGATGTTTATGATGAACTAGATGTACACACAAACGTACTCAAAGCAGGTGATTCTTATGCTCGCTCTAAAGTTCCATGGCTTGACATGCTGGAGAGCTGTAACATTATACGACAAGCATTAGAAAAAATGCCAAAGTCTGGTTCAATTAGAACAAAACTAAAACCAAATCCAAAAGGTGGACTTGATGAAGTATACCGTAGAGTAGAAAGTGGTAGAGGTGCAGCAGGTTGTTACATTGTATCTAAAGAAAAACCAGAACCATACAGACTAAAACTCAGCGTTGGTTCATTTAGAAACTTGATTGCATTACCATATTTGCTTAAAGGAGAAAAACTAGGAAACATGCCAGCAGTTTACTGGAGTCTAAACTACTGGCCAGTGGAGGCTGACCGATAAATGTCCGTTATTGCACCAAAATTCCGTCTAGGATACTTCCTTAAGGGAATCTTTGATAATGCATTTTGGATTCTAACAATTGTTACTCTAGCTGGAATACCATTAATCCAAATTGTTCTCTTCTACATGGACTTGCCAGTAATTGAGGGTGAGTTGTTAACTGCCTTCTTGGCGTTTACGTGGTTATTCAACCCGACAATGCAGATTCCTCTGATTAAATCTCTACTTTACTCTGATTTGTTTAGAATTGCAGCATTCCCAGGATTTGGATTCGCAGCACTAATCGCTGCTGGAACCATCTTTGTTGAAAGGAAAATGCTTGCAAAACTACAACTTCGTGTAGGACCATTTTACTGTGGAAAAATTGAGGGTCTCTTACAACTAGCAGGAGACGGCTTGAAACTAATCTCAAAAGAAATCATCATTCCTGCAAAAGCTGACAAACCATTGTTCTGGGCAGCACCTGTCTTGTTTGTTGGAACCGCAGCAGCATTTGTAGCATTAATCCCTGTAGCACCTGGCGGATGGGTTGTTGCAGACTTGGATGTAGGTCTACTTGCAGTATTTGCAGTAATCGGATTCTTCCCAATCATTACAATTCTTTCAGCATGGTCTGCCAACAGCAAGTTCCCATTCATTGGTGGAATCAGAGCACTTCACCAAATGGTGTCATTTGAAATTCCACTTATCTTGTCACTTCTTAGTGTCGTAATTCTCACTGGAACGCTAAACCTCAGTGAGATTGTTGAATCTCAAAGTAACTTCCCGTGGATTATCTTCTTGCCAATTAGCGCAATTGTGTTCTTTACTGCAATGTTAGCCGAACTTGAAAGAATTCCATTTGATCTTCCTGAAGCAGAAAGTGAAATTGTAGCAGGATGGCTAACAGAATTTTCTGGAATGATGTATGGATTAGTACAACTAGGTTCATACCTCAAACTGTATGCATTTGCAGCATTATTTGTAATAATTTTCTTAGGCGGCTGGACTGGACCAATGTTCTGGCCACCACTTGAAACTGAATTAATTACTACAGGAACTCCAATTCCAAACTTTAAGGGTGATCCTGTATTGACAGTCTTTGCTCCTGGATTACCTCTGTTTGATAAAGATCCTAACGAATGGGTCCTGCAGGAGCAGGGTGAGCTGCAGTATACGAGTGGGCAGCTTTTGATTAACGGTGTAATTTGGTTTGTTCTAAAAACAGTTGCAGTAATATTTTTCATCTTACTACCAAGGGGTGTTTTCCCAAGAATTAGAATTGACATGTTACTCCACATCGGTTGGTACAAACTAATCGGTTTAGCATTCGTTAACATCTTTATTGCACTCGGATTGGTGTACGCTGGAGTACTTGGACCTGGAGGAATAATGTAATGGGCACCGCAACTGGAATTATCAAAGCATTAAACTCTGGTGTTAAACACATCGCAGTCAAACGTTTTACTTTGAGATATCCTGAACAAAAATTGAAATTTGTTGGAGATGGATATCAATTTGATCCAGCATCAGGTGTTGCTATTGCAGGTCTAAAAGGAAGACACATGTTATTCCATGATCACTGTACCGGATGCCAACTATGTTCTATAGCATGTGAAGGTGTTGCCGAAGCAATCGCAATGGTAAAGGTTCCAGACAGTTGGGGCCAAAACAAAAAAGCAATCATGCCACAAATTGACTACGGAAAATGTGTCTTTTGTGGACTGTGTGTTGATGCATGTCCTTTCTATGCATTGTACATGTCAAATGACTATGAATTATCATCATTTACTAAAGAGGGCTTAATCTACACCCCTGCTCAACTACAGGTAAAACCACAGGTTCAGCAGGATTCCGAGCTCATCATTGACAAACGGGGCGCTAGACATGGCTGATGCACTGTTCTTAGCCATATCTGTACTAACCATTGGTTCTGCAATTGCAGCACTTGAATTGCGTTCACTTGTTTACGGTTCTATTGCCTTAATGGGAACATTGGGTGGTGTGGCAGGATTCTATGTAATGTTAGACTCTCCATTTGTTGCAATGTTCCAACTTGCAGTCTATGTCGGCTCTATCGCAGTTCTTATTTTATTTACTGTCATGCTTGTAAAAAGAGAACTCATCTTCAAAAAAATCGAGGATCCGAAAAGAAAGTTTGCAGGAATTGGTTTGATGCTAATTGTAATTTTGGCATTGGGCGCAATCATTATGGATTCAGGAATTAAATCAATCAGCACAGACTCTGACCCAGTTGACTTTAGAGAAATCGGTGGTGACTTTTTGACATATTATTGGCCAGCACTGGTCTTAATGGCATTAATCTTAGCAGGTTCCGTTATGGGGGCATTAGTATTAGCACGTAGGGAGGATACGGTAGAAAATGAGCAACGAACTGATTGAGTTTGTACTAGTATCCATTGCCTTGTTAGGTATTGGAATTTATGGTTTAGCAGTAAAACGAAATGCAATTCGTATGTTGTTTGCAGTTGAAATTATTGTAAACGCAGCAAACCTAAACCTAGTTGCATTTGCCAGATTTATGCCACACAGCGGTGGACAAACACTTGCATTATTCTCAATTGCAATCGCTGCAGCAGAAGTTGCAGTAGGACTTGCATTAATCATTGTAGCATATCGTATGTACAAAAATATCGATATTGCAGACTTTAGGAGCTTGAAAGGATAATGGAGTTTGTTCTTCTACAGGCGGTATTTTTGCCACTGTTACTATCTCCAGTCGCATATCTGATTGGCAGAAACTATGGACCAACTCCAGCAACCTGGTTTACCTTTGGCCTATTGCTATACTGTACAGTCATTCTGATTAATGCCGCACTTGGAGGAACATACGAAGAACACTATCCATGGACTACAATGTTCGGTGAGTTTGGCTTCTTACTAGATGGACTTGCTACACCATTTGCAATAATCATTTACGTACTTTGTACAGTTCTTGCATTATACTCAAAACCATACATGGTTCACAAATTCGAAGAACTATTCAAAGAACACTATCACCAAAACACAACCACTGACGGTCAAACAACTGCAGTAGTTGATTCTGCAGCATTAAAGAAATATGTATTCTTCTTAGTTGCCTTCTATGGTGACGGAAACAGAAGAAGAATCGCTTTACAATTCCTATTTTGGACTCACGTCGGTGCAGTCGTTTTACTACTTGGTTTCTTAGCAATCGGTCTTAGCGTTGGAAGCTTTGACTTTGTAGATATTTCTGAAGCAGCAATTGATCCCGATATACTGGTAATTTCCGCAGTTGCCATCATCTTAGGATTGGGTGTAAAACTGGCAGCATTCATCTTCCACGTTTGGTTGCCTTATGCACACGGCGCGGCACCAACGCCAATCAGTGCACTGTTGTCTCCGGCCATGATCGGAATTGGAGCATATGGATTATTCAGATTAATTGTAGAATTCCTGCCGCAAACATACGGCGACATCTCAATCATGCTAAACATCTGGGGTGTTGTTACAATGTTCTATGGTGGCGCTATGGCTCTCATGCAAGACGACTTCAAACGAATGCTTGCATATTCTAGTATCAGCCAGATGGGATATCTGCTGTTTGCAATCGGTTCATTTTCAACTTATGGTCTTGCCGGCGCTGAGATGATGTATGTCTCTCACGGTCTAGGCAAAGCACTCCTCTTCATGACTGCAGGTGTAATCATTGTCCAAGTTGGTACACGAAGCTTCAAGAAACTTGGTGGACTTGCAAGTAAAATGCCAATCACTGCAGTTTGTGCAGTAATTGGCGGTCTAACAATCATGGGCGTTCCACCAACAAGCGGATTCATGGGAGAATGGATGGTATTCTATGGCGCACTAGAAACTGCAGTTTCAGAAGGAAATGATATACGAAGTCTCATGTTTGCATTAGGATTAGTTGCTACTGTAATGACAATGTCTTACATTCTATGGATGCTCAAGAGAGTATTCTTTGGAAAATTACCTGAGAATTTACAAAATGTCAAAGAAGGAAGTTGGTACATGCTTGCACCAATGATGGTTCTAGCAGGCTTTACTATCGTTGTAGGAATTTATCCTGACGTATTCCTTGGACAAATTATGCCTTACATGCAAGGAGTGATGGGGGTATAGGCTATGGCATACGACTTCTTTGGAATTCCTGTAACTGAACTAAACGTCTGGCTAATCTGGATTCTTCCATTTGCAGCAGCAATGATTATTCCAGCAGTTGGCAAATTCTCAAAATTATCTACAGGTAGAGTTGCAGTTGCATTTGCAGCAATGAGTGCAATTTCTGCAGCAACCTTATTCCCAATGGCACTGCAGGCACATGAGATTCATCATCAAATAATGTGGATTGATGCAATCGGTCTCAAAGCAGGTGTCCTTGCAGATCCTCTCTCTGTCATAATGGCAAATGTCGTTGGATGGATTTCCTTCCTCATCATGTGTTACAGCACAGGTTACATGAAAGGAGACAAAGACATTACAAGATTCTGGTTCTGGATGATGTTCTTCATCGGTTCCATGCAACTCATCATACTATCTGATAATCTCTTACAGGTCTTCTTTGGATGGGAAGGAGTAGGTCTGGCATCGTATGCTTTGATCAGCTTCTGGTATCGCGATAAGAAGAAAGATCATGTCGGTCAAGAAGGTCGTACCGCATTAGGAATAATGGAGTACTTCTCACCAACACACGCCGGAATGAAGGCTTTCATCATGACCAAAGTCGGTGACGTAATGATGCTTTCAGGAATGTTACTGCTCTTCATGTATGCTGGAACCTTTGGATTTAGAGAATTAATTGGCGATACTGCTTGGGCAGTTGAAATGTCTGCTCAGGGCATGTTAGTTCCAGCATTTGTCTTACTATTTGGTGGTGCAATGGGTAAATCTGCACAATTCCCACTTAACGAATGGCTCTTAGAGGCCATGACCGGTCCTACAGCCGTATCTGCATTAATCCATGCAGCAACAATGGTCAAGGCCGGTGTCTTCTTGGTTGCAAGACTTGGACCAATTGTATTTGCATTGGCAGCTGCAGGAATCCTAGCAGACCAATTCTTTGAAATTGTCGCTTGGGTTGGTGCAATCACTGCCTTGTTATTGGCAACTCAAGGAATGGTCAATCCTGAAATCAAGAAAGTCTTGGCATATTCAACAGGTTCACAAATTGGTTACATGATGCTAGCACTTGGTGTTGCAGGTCTATCACAACAATATGTTGACGGTTACACCGCTGGATTCTTCCACTTAATCTCTCACGCAATGTTCAAAGCATCACTCTTCATGGCAGCCGGTTCGCTGTTACATGTTGTAGGTTCTCGATTCATGACAGATATGGGTGGACTGAAAAAACAGATGAAAAAGACGTATGCGTTCATGTGGGCTGCAGGACTTGGACTAATGGGCGCACCATTTATCACAACAGGATTCTGGAGTAAGGATGCAATCTTTGCAACAGTTTATGAATCTGGAAACGAATGGGCATTACCTCTATTCATTATCGCAGTTTTGACTGCAATTATTACAGCATTCTATACAACAAGAATGATTGGAATGGTCTTCTTTGGAAAGAACAGCAAACACATCGAAAAGATGGAAAGCGAAGGTCACCACGTACATGAAGCACCAAAATCAATGTGGATTCCATACGGAATTCTCGCTGTACTAACAATTGGAATTGGATTAATCGGATTATCTGCAGAAGAAGAACTACACCATCTCTTTGAAGAATATCTAGACCACTCATTTGGAATTCACTCCTCTCACTACTATGGAGAAGAATCTGCATTACCTGGATTCCTTTCAGGACTTAACCCAGTTGCATTGGGTGCATCACTAGTTGCATTTGCTACAGGATTTGGTCTCGGTTACATATTCTACATTGGACGATGGGTCGATCCTGTCAAATTCGTAAACTCTAACATATTCTTCTATTCAATGCACAAACTATTCCTAAACAGATGGTATCTCAACGCATTTGTTTACTGGGGATTTGTAGTTGCACCTTTGTGGGCCGCACGCGGAATCTGGAGATACTTTGAACGCACAGCAATCGATACCGGTATGAACATCGGATTTGAAAAAGCCGTAGGCTGGAGTGCTAGAGTTGTTCAAGGAACACAGACCGGTGTATCACAATCTTACCTTTACATATTTGGAGCTGGACTGCTCTTCGTAGTCCTGATATTGTTACTATAGGTGTTTATGATGATAGAACTAACTTCGACTCCAATCATTTTAATGGTCATCTTAGGCGTTGCCGGAATGATTATTCCTGTAATCAACGTTGTAAGAAAAGAACGTGGTAGTTCCACATTCTATGGTGCAATTGCATTTGGCGCATTACTACTAGCACTCGGCTTTGTAATATTCCAGTTCTATGACGACAATCTGGCTCCTGCAGCAATCTTCTCTGAAGATGTACTTGTCGATGATGGCTTTGGTTCATTCTTTGCAATTGCAATGCTCATTGTCTCAATAATGACAGTAGCTGGCTCTTTTAACTACATGAGAAAGAAGTCAAATCCGGCAATCTACTTCTCACTAATCTTACTATCCAGCATCGGTATGGTCTTGATTGCATTTGCAACTGACCTTGTAATGCTATTTGTCGCATGGGAGTTGATGAGTATTCCAACATACATCCTAGCAGGATTTAACAAGAAAAACCCATCATCAAACGAGGCAGCAATCAAGTACTTCTTGTTTGGAGCATTATCTTCTGGTATCATAATTTACGGTATCTCACTTGCATACGGAATTACTGGTTCTACAAACATCGGTGATGTCATTTACGGATTTGCAAACCTATCTCCAGACATGCTACCACTTGGATTACTTGCAATTGGTATGTTCATTGCTGGATTTGGATTCAAGATGGGACTTGTCCCATTCCACATGTGGCTTCCAGACACATACGAAGGCTCGCCACCAACCATCACCGCCTTACTAGCTGCAGGTACAAAGAAAGCAGGATTTGCAGCCGCACTAAGAATTGTAATTATGGGTGCTGCGGCACTAAACTTAGACTGGACGTTGGCACTTGGCGTAATTGCCATAATGACAATGACCATTGGTAACGTTGCAGCAATCATGCAAAAGAATCTCACAAGAATGCTTGCGTACTCTAGTATTGGTCATGCAGGATACATACTGATTGGTATCTCACTTGCGCCATATACGGGAATGGGATTGCAGGCATCACTATTCCATATACTAAATCATGCTGTAATGAAG
>LUMF01000041.1_pt1 | contig 11045 bp, 21 predicted proteins | sample 729701 | NCBI WGS metagenome assembly LUMF01 (sample SAMN03860270, study PRJNA289734) | marine metagenome | biome: seawater column; feature: ocean; material: water; isolation source: Red Sea water column Station 34 - depth 100m | place: Saudi Arabia: Red Sea | collected 2011-10-15 | depth 100 m | reverse complement strand
ACTTAGCATAGAATTTCTTATCCACTGAGAGATTATCAGAACATACATTTACTCCATGAAGAATAGCACCATGATCCCTGCCGAACTTATCCCCTATCCATTTAAGGCTTGGGCAACTATCGCCCCTATCGATTGCGCTGTCTCCTGTTCCAATTTCATGACGGCTCATCTTGTACACCATCATTCTAGCATCGGCCACATCACGAGGCCTTCTTCTACCAAGGATTTCTGATACGAGAATCCCTGTTGCTTCTGACACGGACTCAACGCATAGGTCGAATAGCCTGTCGTAGTGTTTCTTTTCTATATCAACTGGGGGCAGCATCCTGCCCATACATAGTTTTCTTAATTCCATAATTACCTCCCATGTTCTACGTAGAACATATAATGACCCTCCCCCTCCTAAACTGCAAAAGGAGAGAGAGGGTCTACCAAGCCACTACAGGTGGCCTAGAACTCCGACTGTTCGGTTGCAGCAACAGGCTGCTCCGACTCTACCGGATGTTGGAGTTGCAGAGAGATGAACTTACCGTTCGCCCCCTCTCTTCCCCATCCTCCGATCTTACAGAATAACTTACCTCCGTTATCCTTAATGATAGACAGGATTTCCTCACTAAAGACCAGATGACAAGCACCCCTGTAATCAGGTTCTTTGTCACCCTTTTTATTCTCATTCTTATTAAGGGTATGAGAATATACCTTACTGGTCTTAGGGTTTATGTTTTCCTGTCCGTCTTCTTTCTTAGGTGGCTCAGTCAGGGTGAGCCACTTCGTATTACTTTCACTCATATGTTAGTTTTATGCTTTCTACTTATTTAAAAGACCAAGGGTATGCAATAGCTTTTCCCTAGCCTTGTCTTTATCCTTCAACCTCATGCCGCGCATGAATACATCAAGCACACCGTCGAAGTTGTTGGGGTTTCCTACTGCCTTTGATAAGCACCGATTCAATCTCTCTGGATTATTAGCCGGACAGATTGTTTTATCGGCACACCACTTGCAGTAACTGCATGGTTCGGGAAGTTTGTCCGAGGACTCAACCCCATCTATGATAGAATTGACTACCTCTTCTGCGACCTCCCTAGCCACACTCATGTGGCTTACCACACGAGTTTCAGAATATAACAGATAGACATTGATCTGGTCAAGGTTGTCCCTCTGGCATAATGCCGCAGCATAAACCAACATCTGAGGGACATAATCTCTTTCCATGCCTGTCTTCAGATCAAACAGATGGCCAGTGAAATAGGCATCAAGATACCCGAACGTAATCACTCTGCCATCCTTTTTGTATTCAACTAAAGTTTCAGTCTCCAAATCTTTATCAGCTTTCTCAGCCATTGATATGACTTTATTTGCTGCCCATCTCACTCCTTCGTTTTCCATTGTAATGCCTCCTATAAGAAGTCAGAAACTCCAAGCAGATTATCCAACTGAAACATTGGCCTTAGTTGGGATACGTGCCTGTAGTAGCAGTCAGTATCAAGAGGAGGCCAAGCCTTTACGGGCATCATCCTCATGATCTCACGGGTTTCCCACCCTAAGAACTCTATCCCAACTATTCCGTCCTCCTCTTTATACCTAGCCAGAACGCCTATGTCTGACATCACATCTATCTCCCAGCTTTTAATCAGGAGATTGTATGGGTTTCGGTTTGCCTTTACGTCTATCGACACTCTCCTGTCACCTACAGTAACCCAGAAGTCAACATGACCATCACCCTCTGGCTTGATCTCTCTGTCTATCTCAAGGTTGTATCTCTTCGCAAAGGCAAGCTCACCTGTAACCCCCATGATGTCCTCAGTGTTGGGATCATCATACAGTCTGGGTGTTCCATGCGGGTGTGCTGCCTGTCTTGCCTTACCTAGCTCTTCTGCTTCGCTTTCTTCTTTCATTAGAATAAATGTTCCTTTCCTCCCTCGGAAGAATAACCCCTCCCTTTCTTCAGTTCGTCTAGCCTTTTCTGCCTTAGCCTTTCAGCCACTGCCAGTTTTCTCTTGCCGTCTTCTGAGCATGAACCACATTTGAGGCCCATACTCTGCACGACATCGGCTAGTCTTGACTCGTAGTCTGAATCATCGTCAAACTCTATCTTAACGGATGCACCGCAAATGCCGAGAGGCAGCAACCTCCTCTCTCCGTTGCTATCTCCCCACTCTAGTGGGCCGTTGCATCTTTGTTCGAGCGTAACTTTTGCCATTTCTTTATATGCTCCTCGAACTCGTCATGCAGCAAAGTGCCACGCCTAGCTGCGGGACTGCTCGATTTTGATGGTTTATAACAAGGACACTTCTCGAACGCGGGGAACGATGAAGGTGGCAGCTTGTCGTGGTGTTTTCTCTCACTCATGATTGTGTTACACAATGTTCTACGTAGAACTCAGGGACGGCTGGAGATGAGTAAACCACCGCCCCTGAGTCTACGGGTGCATGAGGGCAAGGACTCCCTCATTCATGGAGCGCACCCGATTAATCTAGTAGCGATGCCTCCTTTGTCCGAGTCATCACAGGTCGTCCCTTTTTCTTTGGTTGTTCTGAGGGGGCAGAGTTTCGGCCCATCAATGACTCACCGTCATCGTCCTCCCCGTCAGCCGTGCTGATGTTAAGCATACTAGACTTGATGCCCCTTCGATTATAGGTCATCCCTCCCAGTACAGCTTGAGGGTCTTTCGGCCCCTTCGCTCCGGTCTTGATCGTTAGCTTTCCTTCGAGCCATTGATCCCCGCACATCACTATTCCGCGTTGAAATTCAACAACCTGAATTTCTTCTTTCTCTATGACTTCAACTCTTCCGTCAGGGTGAGTTGTTGTCTTGACTGACTTCAACCTTTCCAGAGTGAAATCAGGAACACAAGAGAAGGCCATCCCAGCCTTGTTCAATGGTTCCTTAGTGACCTCAATCAATGAGTTGATGTCTGCGTATTTAGAGGGGTTTCCATCCTTATCCTTAAAGAAAGGTTGGTCACTCCCTTTTACTGCTGGCTTTAGTTGCGCTTGGAACTTAGCCATTGCAGTGCCTAGCACTAACTTTCCGTTAGTCTTCTCTTTCTTATCTGTCGTCTTTTCCATTTTCTGCTTTTATAGGTTGCATTGTAATGAGCTTGAAAAATACCCACTCAGGTACTGTAACCATCCAAGGCCCATGATTCTTTTTATGGGCCACCAATGGCATCATCTCACCACAATCTTTTTCTGCTTGTTTCATTGCTTCCGCAATGTTCAATCTCTCGACACGCTTCACCTCCATGTGGAAGGGAAGTTCCGAGATCACATCAGGGGAGTCAGGACTGCCTGAAAATTGCTGCCCTCTCCTTGCCTCAAAGCCGTGAGCCTTGATCCTGTCGCGCCATTCTCTTTCACCGCGACATCCTTTTTGTCTGCTGTTAATCGCCTTTGTCATACTGTCCAACCTTAGCCATTTTAATTAGCATCTCCACGATCTCCCTCCTACTCCTGCCTGTCTCACGCGAAAGCATATCCAGCTTTGCGTAGGTTTCAGGAAGGAACCTGAAGGTTGTCATGGTTCTTCGCTTGTCCAGTTTGGTGATTACAGCAATGTCCTCTGAAGGACTCCCTACCTCTTCGTCCATATCGAATATAATATCATAATGAATTTACGGGTCAAGTTATCTATTTGATAAATCCTTATAGAATAACATCTGCCTGTTAATCCTTGCGTACTCATCGTTACTTAGAAGAACCTGCTGTTGAGCAGAGCAGAGATAGAACCATAAATCTATGACCTCTTTCTTTGCTTCAGCTATGCAGTCCCTGTCGTCAAGGCAACCTCCGTGCTCCTTCTGACCTTCCCAGAATTTCTTGCTGGCAAGCTCGTTGAACTCTTTGATTGCTTGTTCACATATTTTCTCAGGAGGTCTACCTCCTTCTTCTGCCCATCTTTCTGATCTCTTCCTTTCCTCTGGATCGGTTGAGATTATTTCATCACCTTCTGCCATTTCTTTTTCCTTTCTTTTTCTTCTTCGGCCAGTCGTTTTCGATGTGTTGCGTAAGTTTCTTACACAACTCATTCGCCTCTTCTTCTTCTGTAGATAGCCACCTATCAATTAGTGGAGGATTAACTCCTTTAAGGAGTCTAGGCCCACACGGATGACCCATGCGGGTTACAACCTCCCACTTCTCGTAGGTGTAATCGTAAACTACCTCAAGTGGTAGAACATTATTTGCGTCACTCATGATGCCTTCCTCCACATTTTCTGTATGTAGTCAGCAGAGAAAGAACCAGCAACTTCTGCCTCCCCTCCTTTACGAGTGCCTTTAGGCCTGAGTGTGTATCCACCATCAGGCTCTATGCTTAGGATGAGAGATTTATATTTACCCTTATCCCTTATGGAACATGAGGGCATTTCAATATCCCTCACCTTTGTCAATTTGACAGCCATAACTTTTCCTTTTCTGTTTTGGTAGTATGTATAAATTGAGGTGTCTGCACCTACCTTAGCGGACACCTCCCTACTAAGGGAGGGCAACGGGTTATCTGCTTATCCTGCTGCCCTCCCTTTCCTTTTAAAGTTCTACGTAGAACTCTTTGTGTTACACAATGTGTCCGGTAACTTCTGCATCTTCCATCTCAGCAATTACCTCGTGTGCCTTTGGCTTTGGCAGAAGTTTCTCTATGTCTAGGACTCTATCCATGATACCTGTCAGTGCCTTTGTCCTGCGCTGGGCATCGTGAATGCTCCAACGCTTTGCCACCTCAGTGAATCCATTCTGGAATGACCAAGCTGAACCGTCACTGAACTCTTCATGCGATGGTTCCCTCATCTCCTTCAGCCAGTGGTTCATCTGGGATGGAGGTAGAGCGTTGCGGCGAACGCACTCCATCATGATGTGATCCTGCTTTTCCTTACTTGGGAATGTGTGCTTGTACAGATCAATCCGAACGTCTTGAGCAACAAATGCGTGGGAAATATCTCCCATCGCGCCACCCATTAGGATGGGTATGTCTCTCATGATGTTCTTGGTATGCTTTCTTGCAACCTGAAACTCAGCACAGAATGCCATGTTGTCGCACACGAACACGCGCTGACCTGCTCCAACCTCAAAGCTGAAGTGATATGTGTTTGAGTTTCTTGCACCTACAATACGCTGGTAATCTTCTCCCTGCATTTCGGTTGACTTGATACCGAACAAGGCGAATGCGTTGTCTATCTTCTTCTCCTGATTCTGATGGAGAACATACTCTTCCCATTCGATTTCCCAGCCATGAGGCACAAGACCTTCCTTGACTTCGTTGAGTGCCCAATCATGACGGATTGGTTTGTGTCTTGGCCCTATCGGTTTCGGGTCTGGTAGAGACGCGAAATCTTCTATTGAGTCCAAGTGAATCCCACCTTTGTGGGCCATTATTTTCTGCTTTTTCATGTTAGTATTATGTTGTGGCTGGTGTTTTGTTAATGCTCAACAATGGCTATATCCCAGCCATGTCCATTGCAGAGCATACACGCCTCGCATTGCTTGCGGAATCCTGCCTCCTTACTGGCAGGACAAACGTGCTCTTTAGATTGTAGTCTGTCTGATTCCCTTCTGGCTCTGAAGGTTGACCATCCCATAGCCTTGGCTTGCCAATACTCCCTGAAGGAATCAACGCTGGCTTTGAAAAATTTCCTGTACCCAATGTAAGCTGGCTCGCTCCATTGGTGCGTGTACCCAGTGTGGGCCTTGCACGCGCTGGAGATAGAAGAGACAATATCAAGGGGTATAAAAACGGGATCACCATAAGCCCCGAACCTTACAAATTTATCCCTGAAGATGTGAAGACTTAAATCCCAATTAATGTAACCTCCTTCGTTCCAGCATTTCCATACGGAATCAGGCCCACGCCACAAGGTTACGTAGCACGGTTCCAGTTCCGATTCCTTTGCCAGTATCGGTCTCCTGCCACAGTCACCGCAGCAGTGCCGATCGTTGCCTGACTTGATCGCCAGTGATGGGAGTTCATGCTTGTAGAATATAAATATCTGAAGCAAGTCTCCGGTCTTTTCATTTCTGCTTGGCCTTCTGAGTCCGGTTAGAATTGCCACCAGCTCATCATTCTGCCATAGCACTATCCCGTTAGGGTTGTATGTTCTCATCTTTTTCCTTTGTTTATGGAGTAGTAGTTCCTATTCCTACTTATCCTTTTCCAGTTCTTTCAACCTGCTGGCGAACCGCTTACGCAGAGCAACAGTTGTTCTTTTTCTTTTACTACCTGTCTTTTCAAGCTCAAGCCATATGGCAACATACATTGCCTCGACTGTTGCCAGTTCTTCAGGCTCGCTCAATAGCGTTTCCCATACGTGAGCAAGCCTTTCCACTGAGGCTTTACTGAGAATGTCAGCAGCACTCTCACCCATGTCACACGAGAAAAACCTGCAACCAAATGGAGCACTGTCATGCACCGGACATAAGCCCGATTGTTGGTTGTAGTGTATGCAGCTACCGTTTTTCCTGTTGTTAGGTACAAGCGTGGGTATCTGCATAAGCCCAGAGCTTGTCTTGACAATGGCTCCATCAGAAGCGAGCAGTGTTTTCTTAGCCCAAGGCAGCATACTTTCCATCTGCATTTCGAGCTTATCACCCTCCTCCAGTTCATCTTCATTCAGGTATCCTGTCGCACCCATGTAGGGGATTATATCCTCCGGCAATAGGTAGCTAGGCATGACCTTGCAGAATAGCTGGCACTTCTGGCACGAGCATTCACTTCTTTCTAGCATTGCGTCTCTCCTCTCTTTTCCTTTCTCTCTCTATGTGCCTCCTTGTTTCTCTTGAAGATAATTGTCGAACAGAAAGACTCCCCGCTCTCATTTTCTTTTGCATTGATTTGGGGAAGTTGATTTCACCCTTCTCCTTATTTGCTGATTTCAAGAGGTGTTCGTCTAACCCTATCTCATCTCTCTTCATTCTAATTTCATCCATCACTTTCCTCCTTCATTACATTAAGCTCAACGGAATGAGTATTGGGGTTGATGTTGAGGCTCGCACCGCGCTGTACACGTACAGCCTTGGTAAGACTAAGTGAACTCATACGCTTAATGACGTTGCCAGTTTTCTTTTCAATAATGATTACTTCATACTCTGTCATTTGTTTTCCTTCTCCTCATTGGCAAGCCGATGGTATTTCCCTTCAGGATCACCAAACTCTGCTGCCTTGTTCTTGTCTAGGGTTTTCCCTGTATTCATCTCACCAGCCATAGATTCAAACCATCTCTGTTTCCTCATCTGCTCGGTGAAATCATCTCTCTGGTCGGGCTTGAGATGACTGTCGTCTCTCCTGCTATTCCACGGACTACTCATTTGACTCCCTTCATATTCTTGAGCAGCAGTTCAATCCGCAGCCCGTTTATCTTGGTAGAGTGTGGGCACTTCTCAAAGTTCCCTTTGAATGTCCCGAAGAACCTTCCATACCCTACATTCCACATAGCCCACAGTTGCTTAACTGACGGCTCTCTCTTTTCTCTGTTAACGTATCTTCTACGTAGAAGTTGGAGATAGTCATACGCATATACACGAGCATAACCCTCCTGCCAAGCAAAGTCATAAGAGTATGTCATTACCTTATTCTCTGCCCGATACAAGTTAACGTCCTTCCATGCTATACGCCAGAACTGCCATTGCCCTCGCGCAAGCCCGTTGTCACCTGAGCAGCACTTGCCTTGGTGATGTTTCCTCGGGCACGATTCGATCTGCCTGATCGCCTCGACTAAATCCCAAGTGATTACGTTTGCTGCCTGTACATTGTGTGACACAATGAGCAGACCGATTGTTATTAGTTTTTTCATTGGTTAGTTCCTTTGTATGTCCATTATTCTGTCTATTTTTTCTTGGTTGTCATCGCACCATTCACTTACGAACTCATCTAGGTAGGTGGACGCAGCACTTTCGTATGAATCATGATGTGCCTCGGTTAGCACACCATCTGAGTGTGCCTTGAGCAGTATGTGCATAACACCCTCAAGTAGTACGCACTTGATTAAGAATGGGTCTAAGCCTTTTTCTGCATACTTTGTTGACACATTTATTAACTCCTGTTGGAGTTGATTGGCTTGCTCCATCTCATGTTCGAGTTCTTCGAGTTTACTTTTCATAACTTTGATTCCTTTATTCCTTACATTAATTGCTGCTTTGTTCTTTTCTCGGCTGCGCTCATTACAGTTTCCCAGCCGTGTTCTTTAACCCACTTACGGGCTTGTTCTTCAGTTGCGTACCCCTTGGATACGATATAATGAATTGCTATTTCATCCATAGCCTTGGTTCCTTTTGGTTAATGTTTATTTGTCTGTCTCTCTGTCTCTCTATTCTCTCTATTGTGGGAGAGTTTGGGAGAAACTGGGAGAAACTGGGAGAAATTGGGAGAAAGTAGTTTGTCGATCAAAATTCTAGCAAATTGATTGGCAAAATACTTTGTCGATCAAAAAGAAAGGGATGACCCTAGCCCGATTGCTATGTCATCCCCGCATCACCATATGCTATGCCTTGCATCAATGAAACTCGCTACGCGATGCCTGACCTGCCATAAGCCCGACTCATTGATTGAATTGTTTAACGTGAGGTATGGAATTTTCACGGCTCACCCGCCACACGGTTAGAGCTGTCACACTCAGGGAGTCATTGCTGCGCTGCATTCGTAGGTTACAAGCATTAATTGTCTTTGTCCTCTTCGTTATGTCTCACCGTCCCTTAGCTGGCTTTGTACACCAGAGTCTCGAATTTAATCTCGCGCTAATTTGTTGGGCTTATCAGGTGTTACCGCTCGGATTTTTCTGCTTCCATCATCGCGACCAACTGCCAACTCCTTAACTATCCTGCTACTATCTTGTGAGCCATCATAATGTTCTACGTAGAACATTAAGACCTTCACGACCCGCGCCCGATTGCATATGTTTCGACCTAGCTCACGGCACACGCCCGATTCAGTTCAAAGATTTCAAACCTCCTTATCCTCCCTGCTAAACTATTAAAGAACTATAACAAGTATATCAAATCTAGTATTAAAGTCAATTACTTATTTACTATCATATTTCTTCTACGTAGAACATGGGCACAAAAAAAACTCCGCACGTTTTACCGTGCGGAGTTGTTGTTGAATTGTTTGGTTTATTCCTTAATCAGTGCTTTAACTGCTTTACCTACTGCTTTGTAGGTATCTGATTTTGATCGACTGTTAACATCTGTGAACAGTGTTTCACTTTTAGACAAGGCATTACGCAAGGTCTTTTCCTTTTTGCGTCCTGCCTTTTCGCCTGTGTATTTTTCGAAGTAGATGGGCACTTCCTTTCTAGGTAGCTCCAAAACAAATGTTTCAAATTTGTTTTGTTTTTCCTCTTGTTTCTCTTGCTCTGCTTTTGCCTTATCTGCTTCGCGTTGGCTTGCTTTGATGTCTTCAATCACGCCAGCGAATCGACCTTGCTTTTTGTGTATCATTTGACTGGCACACTCTGGCAAGGTGATCTTTTGAGCTGATATTCTGACATCTAGACTTACTTCAGGATTTGTCCTGATGGAGAGCAGAGTGTCAGACTTGTAGTCTTCACCCTTTATTTTTAAGGATGCTAACTCAAGAGGCATATTTTCAGCCACTATAATAGCACTTGATAGCGAAGTGATTGCTTTCACTTTCATTGCCTCAGCAATGTTCGAAGGTAAAGCAACCTCACCGCAGTATTCAACATCTGGTAAGATTTCAACCTTGCCGTTTTGCAGCTCTTGCATTGAAGCAATAGCAACAAGCACGCCTTGCTGATTACGCACGACTGACTTGCTGTCATCTTGAGGTTCAATACCCACGTCAAGAATGGTCAAACGATCATTTGAGTTAATACGATCAATATCGAAAGATTCGATATTATCATTCAAGCTTGTTTCAATAGTTGTTATTGATTCCTTGCTTTTACGTATCGCACTGACGTTTTTGTTAATCTCACTGATACGAGACTTAACTTTTTCTTTATCGTCTTTTTTGATTTCATCCCTGATTGCTTCAAGGTGCCATCCCTGACCGAATCTAGTGATAAGTAGTCCACGTACACTTTGCACTTCCTCTTCTAGTTCACCACGCGAAGAGACTAAGCTATCAATGTTGTCTACTAACGTATTCAACTTTTTAGCGTTAGCACTTGTAGTGATGTCGATCAGATATATTTTTTTGTTATCCATGATTTTATTTATTTGAATTAACCAACTTCGCGTTGGTGCATCATGTGTTTATGATGCCTTGAATGTTCTACGTAGAAGACTCAAGGCATCATAAACCAAACAATTCGCTTTACCGTTATCCGCTCGCGTTCACTTACGTGAAGGTCATGGCGCGGTCTTCACTTGCGTGAAGGTCATGGCGTGTTAGGTGCGGTCGGGGGGCTGTTTCGCCTTTCCGCTTATCCCTTGGGAACCTAGCGTGTTCTACTACTCTGGACTTACCGCCCCTTGGGGCTTAACGGCCTGTCTATTAAAACGCACTATGTGTATCTTAGCATATATACGTTACATGGCAATAAATTATTTTGGGTAAAATTGACCATATTATTAATATGGGTTACTTGTTTATTAGAGTTAGTTCTACGTAGAACATGAAAGGATTTTAAATGGCTAGGATAAATAAAAAGGGAAAGCTAACAGCAGCAAAGCAAAAGGAATTACTAAGCAACCTTGCAAAAGGAATGAGCTTGAAGGGTGCTTGCGAGTTGGTTGGTATATCATTAGAACGGATTAATATCTGCATGAAGGAGGGAGAGAAAGGGGAGAAACTTTCTTTGCTAATAGATCAAGCACAAGCAAAGGCAGAGCATGATCTATGCACGCGCATCATGGAGTCCGGCAGTCCAAGAGATTGTCTTGCTATGTTATCCGCACGTTTTAATAGTTGGGATAAAAAGTCTGATATAAATACTAATGATAAAACTATCAAGGCAGAGGCGTTGCTGGCTCGCATGGGAAACATTCCAGAGGTGAAGAGGAACTGAGCACACCCGCCCCACCACCCCCCCCCATGACCTCCGGCCTCTCTATCCCCCCCCTTTCAGAATCGGGACTATTTTTACAATTGTATATCAC
>LUMF01000093.1_pt1 | contig 11080 bp, 13 predicted proteins | sample 729701 | NCBI WGS metagenome assembly LUMF01 (sample SAMN03860270, study PRJNA289734) | marine metagenome | biome: seawater column; feature: ocean; material: water; isolation source: Red Sea water column Station 34 - depth 100m | place: Saudi Arabia: Red Sea | collected 2011-10-15 | depth 100 m | reverse complement strand
GAAGTACTCATACTAGCACTCATACCAGTACTAATGTTGTATACACATCTGATGGTAAAAAAAAAAGTCTGAATTAGAAAATAACATGAATCAAGAAGAAAATACTATTGTTGATAAAACCCAAGACACATTATCACGTGATAAAGAAGATGAAGTAGAGAGACTTAGGCGTGAGATCGAGAGAACTAGAGATGAAATAAATCTAATAAAATCAAAAAAAAGCGAGATTAGAGACTAAAAAAGAACAATTCTAGCAAAATTCACATTTGTGTAGATCATGGTTCTTTTTACAACTAGGGCAGTCAACAGCACCACCAAAATGGCATTCACAATCACACTTTTGCATTATTGATATTATTTATTGAACTATTTTAGTTTAATTTTAACGCAAGTTTTAGAGTTTGATCAACTAACTCTCTTAATCTTTCCTTAACATCGTCATTTTTTATTTCATTATTTTCAATTGTATCAGCAGTCACAAACGCGGGTCTAGGATTGGTTATTACTTTGAAATAAGACATTAGTTGTGTTAACAATGTTTGAACATCAGTAAAACCAATATTTCCTGATGCTAAAATTACAAGACCAGCTATTTTACCTTCTGTTTTTTTATAATCAATATATTCAAACAGGTTTTTCAAAGCGGAGCTAAAAAACGAGTTATAGATTGGTGTTCCAATTAACCAGACATCTGCTTCCATAATGTTTTGGGCAGCATTTTTTGTAGAATCACTATAGCTTTCTTGTGGACCACGATAATAGTCCACATTACCTTCAGAGAGATTAATTAATTTAATATCTAAACTTCTTTCTACATCAAGTGCTAGTTCTTTGATATATTCAGTGATATACTTCATCAATACTTGTGTTTTACCAGTTTTTTGAGGACTACCAGAAATGACAACAACTTACCTGTTACTTAGGAGGCAACTGCGCTATCCATATTGCGCGTTATAAAATAACTCTGCGCCACGAGCCCAGCAAAAAACATGTTTGTAATTATTTAAGCATAATCGATATTTTCTTTTATCAATTCTTGAATTTTCTTCCAGTTTGTATCTTGTTTTTTTTCCCACTTTTCATAATAAACAACATCATCAAGTTCTAGTCGTGAAAGCCATCCTTCAGTTTCAAGATCTGGTTTTTTTGCAAATTCAGTAACATGTCCTAAGCATAGATATGCAATAGGCACAATATGTTCAGGCAGATCTAATGTTCTTTTAAGAACTTCATTTGATAGGATACTTACCCATCCTACTCCAATCCCTTCAGCTCTTGAGGCAAGCCAAAGATTTTGAATTGCACAACAAACGCTATAAATTCCAGCTTCAGGAATACTTGTTCTACCAATAACAAACGGTCCAAATTTTGTTGGATCATATGTTACACACAGATTTATAGCAGATTCTAAGATTCCTTCCAATTTTAGTGAAAGATATTTTGATTTTTTTGGGTCTTCAATTAGTTCTGACGCCTTTTTGTTTTCCAAGATAAAAGACTCTTTAATTTTCTTCCTAGTTTCATTATCTTTTATTAAAATAAAATTCCAAGGCTGTGAGAATCCAACTGATGGAGCATGATGTGCAGCAGTTAGAATTCTAGTTATAATCTCATCGTCAATAGGCTCAGATGTAAAATGGGATCGTACATCTCTTCTTGAAAAAATTGCTTTGTATAGCCCATCCTTTTCTTCGTTGTTGAAACTCTCAGTCATTATTTCTAGAATCTATTAAGGATATAGAAGGACTAAAGATCAACGGTGACCCTGAGAACGCGTACCCAGGAATTATAAGCTTATGTTTTCCAGATCTAAACGCAGACAGCTTGATATTTGCCATGGATGACCTAGCGGTCTCTAAAGGTTCGGCTTGTTCCACAGATAGCGATGAACCTTCACATGTATTGAAATCTATGGGTCTTTCACAAGAAGAAATTAACGGCACCATACGAGTTAGCTTTGGTCGAGAAACCTCTCATCAAGACATCGAAAGAGCCTCATTTTCTCTAAGAGCCGCATCAGATCACTTAAGATTGATCAGTGGAGGAATGACATGAGTCAAGCGGATATTCTAAGGGCAATTAATGATGCTAGATACCAAGTTTCTGGTTGTCCTCACATGATTGGGCTCACATCAATTTTGATAAAAAAAATTATAGGACATGATACTGATATACTGCAGGAATTTGATTATTTATCGTTGGCAGAGGCAATTAACTTACCTAAAAATAAGAAAGATCGACTTTTTTTGTTGGAAGATGCGGTAAAAGATTGTATAAAGCACATTGAAAAAGGTTAAAACATGGATTTATCGGTAACAGACAAAGCAATTAAGAGATTCAGAGATAATCTCTCTGGTCAGCCAAATGCTATTGGATTAAGAATCAGCATAAAATCAACCGGGTGTAATGGATACTCATACCTCTTGGACTATGCTGCTCAAGTAAATGATGAGGATAAGCTTATCAAAATATCTGACATCTCTATTTTTGTTGACCCTGAAAGCATGAGCTTAATCAAGGGCACAGAGATCGATTTCATCGATGAAGGTCTAAATCAGGTGTTTAAATTCAAGAATCCAAATGCAACTGGTGAATGTGGTTGCGGCGAAAGTTTTAGTGTTTAACTAAAGAGGGTTTCAATATGGAAAGAACACTTTCAATTATCAAACCGGATGGCGTTGAAAAAAATGTCATCGGGGAAATTTATAAACGTTTCGAAGATTCAGGACTAACTATAGTTGAGGCAAAAATGTTGCACTTAACACGTGAACAAGCCGAAGGATTTTATGCCGTTCATAAAGAGAGACCTTTTTTTAGTGATTTAGTTGATTATATGATCTCAGGACCGGTTATGGTTCAAGTCCTTCAAGGCGAAAATGCCATAGAGAAAAATCGAGAATTAATGGGCGCTACTAATCCTGCTGAAGCTGACGAAGGTACCATCAGGAAAGACTTTGCTACCAGCATAGAGAAAAACACAGTTCACGGCTCCGATGGACCTGACACCGCTAAAGAAGAGATCAGTTTCTTTTTTGGTTAATCACAGTTGAGTCAAACTCAAAATAATCTTCTAGGGCTCCCTCAAAGCGAGTTGCAAGAGTTCTTTCAAGGTATCGAGGAAAAGAATTACAGAGCAAAGCAACTGATGCAATGGATCTATGCTAAGGGCGTCTATGATTTTAATTTAATGACCAATTTTAATTTTAACCTGAGAGAGTATCTCAATGAGAATTGTACTTTGGGGTTTGATGATTCAAATAGAACTGATTTCTCTAAAGATGGAACCGTAAAATGGTTAATTGAAAAACAAGATCAACAAATCATTGAAACCGTTTTTATTCCCGAAGAATCGAGGGGAACATTATGCATTTCAAGTCAAATTGGGTGTTTAATCGACTGCCCCTTCTGTGCTACCGGTCATCAAGGGTTTAATCGAAATTTAAAGGCGCATGAAATCATTGGGCAAATCCTTGTTGCAAAAGAAAGCTTAGGCCATGAAAAGAAAATTACAAATGTGGTTTTTATGGGCATGGGAGAACCTCTGGCAAACTATCCAGAAGTTATAAGGTCAATAAAGATTCTCAATGATCCACAGGGATTCAATATTTCAAGACGACGAATCACACTAAGCACATCTGGTTTAGTTCCTCAATTGCACAAATTAGCTGACGAAGTGGGGGTTGCACTCGCAATATCATTGCATGCCCCGACTAATAAACTAAGAGATGAATTGGTTCCTATTAACCGAAAACACCCTATTGAAGAGTTGCTTGATGCATGCTGGCTGTATGCAAGAAAACAAAATTTAAAAACAGTGACTTTTGAATACACCATGCTTAAAGGAGTTAATGACTCAACGGAAGATGCCAGAGAACTTGCCAGATTACTCAGGAACAAACCTGCAAAGATTAATTTAATTCCTTTTAATACTTTTCCTGGTGTAAAGTTTGAATCAACAGAAGCCAAAAAAATCAATGAATTCAGGAATATCTTATTGGAATCTGGAATAATGACTATTACTAGAAGAACTCGAGGTGAAGATATTCAAGCAGCCTGTGGGCAACTGTCTGGCAGTGTCAGAAATTTAGCAAAGAAGACACTGAGGGAAAAGCTCAAAAAACAAATGCATTAAATAAAGATATTATTGTATAACCATATAGATAAATAAGAGGAGTGAAGTATGTCTGACAATTCAAATTCAAATGTCCCAGAGCACATGGTCGCGTTGAAGATTATTTCCATTGCTTGCGTGGTCTTGTTTCTGATAACTCTGGTTGGAATGTATATCTCTCACAATTAAGGATTTGAGCGACCAGATAAAATCGATCAGAGGGATGCCAACCCTTTTGCCTGAAGAGTTGGTTAAATGGCAGTTTGTCGAGTCTCAGGTTCAACAAGTGATGAACGCTTATTCATTCAGGGAGATTCGGACACCAATTGTCGAGCGAACAGAATTATTCCAAAGAACCATTGGTGAGAGCAGTGATGTGGTCTCTAAAGAAATGTATTCATTTACAGATCGGAAAGATCAATCTTTAACTCTTAGACCCGAGGCAACGGCTGGGGTTGTCAGAGCAGGCATTGAACATGGATTATTTTATAATCAAACCCAAAAACTATGGTCTATGGGCCCAATGTATCGATATGAGAGACCGCAAAAAGGTCGCTATAGACAGTTTCATCAAATCAATATGGAGGCTTTTGGGTATCAAGGACCTGAAATTGATTTAGAAATCATTCTTATGACAGCAAGAATATGGAAAGCCTTGGGTATTAATTCGGTTCAACTTGAAATTAATTCACTAGGTACTCCAGCATCCAGACAGATCTACCGAGATGCTTTGGTGGATTATTTTACCGAACAGCAAGACTTACTTGATGAAGATTCAATCACTCGTTTAAAAACAAATCCAATGAGGATTTTGGATAGCAAGAACCCTGAGATGAAGACTTTAATTCTAAATGCTCCAAAAATTACTGACCATCTCGATGATGAATCCAAGGAACATTTTTCAAGCCTGCTTAAAGCTCTGGAATCGCATGGCATCGATTATCAATTAAATCCAAATCTAGTCAGAGGGCTTGATTATTACACCAAGACAGTCTTTGAGTGGACCTCAGATCAATTGGGCTCTCAAGCTACTGTTTGTGGGGGTGGGCGCTATGACGGGTTGGTTGAGCAACTTGGCGGCAAAGACGTATGTGGGATTGGTTGTGCCATAGGTATGGAAAGATTAACTGAATTGGTTGAAGTCTCTGCAGAAAAAGCAGAAAATAGCCAGCCAAAAATTTACATTGTAGCAGTTGGTGAGGACACAGAGAGATACGCCAGTTTATTGGCAGAGACTATTAGAGATGAGAATCAGAACTATGCTATTGAGGTAAATATGGACGGTGGGAGTTTTAAGCAACAGTTCAGGAGGGCAGATAAATCTGGAGCTGCATTAGCAATTATAGTTGGTGAGCAGGAAATAGAGCAGGGCTCTATTAGTCTTAAGCCTCTAAAAACTGATAGCGAACAGAAAACGGTCAAACAAGAAGAGCTTATCGAGCAACTCGATAAATTTTTTAGTTAAAAAAGGAACACAATAAATGGAAGATAATTTAACAGATCAGCAACAAGGAGAGATTGTTAAGAAATGGCTTAGGGACAATGGCATGAGCATTCTTCTTTCAATTGCTCTTGGTATTTCAGGCTATTTTGGTTTGCAGTTTTATCAAAAAGATAAACTTCGAGGTTATGAAAACGCTTCGAGGCTCTATGCTGAAATTGAATTTGCTCTTAAGCAGCAACGAATATCGCAGGCACAAAATCTTCTTCAAGAAATGGACAATAGTTTTTCTGACAGTCCTTACCAGTATCAAAGCCATCTTGCCTTAGCAAAACTTCATATGGATACATTGGATTATGATAATGCCATTATCCAGCTTGAGTTTGTTGTGGATAATGCTTCTGATGAATCTTTTAAACACATTGCAAGATTGAGAATAGCCAGAATTATGGTTGAGCAGAACGAATTAGATCAGGCCTTACTCCTGCTTGACTCGGTCAGTGTAATACCGGATGCCTATGCCCCTTATTATCAATCCGTCAAGGGAGACATTTACACTTCTCAAGGATTATTAGATAAGGCTAAATCAGCCTATTCAATAGCTCTTGAGTCATTGGAGCCTGGTAACTTTGACTTTGATTTTATTAAGATGAAATCTGATCAAATTCAAGTAAATCCTTCAGATAACTCGTGAACACAGAACTAAAAAAACTATCAATTATTACAATTCCTAATCAATTGATAAAGGGACTGTCGTTACTGCTTATGTTATCTATTATCCAGGGATGCTCCTTATTTGGTGGAGATGATGAGGATGAATCCTTATTGCCTGCTGAGCTGATTGATTTTATAGAAACAGTTGAAGTTGATAGAGATTGGAAAACCTCTGTGGGTAAAAGTCATGAAGGGTTAGGGGTTGGTTTGCTTCCAGCATCTGACGGAGAAGTAGTCTATGCAGCAAGTTTTAACGGTAATGTTGTGGCTTTAAATCTCAGTAATGGAAGAAAAGTTTGGGACAGAAGTTTTGAACTTTCCTTTACTGCAGGGCCAACCTATAAAGATGGAATTTTGATTTTGGGAACCAACAATGGAGAGTTGATCAACATAGATTCAATGACCGGTAATCTGTTATGGGAGACTTCCGTTAGCAGCGAAATATTAGCTCCGGCTGCCATTAGAAATAACCAAATTTTCGTGCGTTCTGTGGACGGAAACTTATCTGCTTATGCAGCTGACGATGGTTCATTGTTATGGATTGCAAACCATAAAGTTCCTCGATTAAGCTTAAGGGGAACCTCGAGTCCTGCAACATTTGCAAATGCGGTGATAAGCGGTTTTGACGACGGAAAAGTAACTGCCTACGATTTAATCGATGGTGCTCTTTTATGGGAAACGATGTTGACACCGCCAGGTGGACGAACTGAAATCGAAAAGGTTATAGATATTGACGCACCAATCGTGGTGGTTGGCAATGAACTCTATGCTGGAAGTTATCAAGGAGCTCTAGCAGCATTGGCGCTTGAATCTGGAGATATTATTTGGCTCACTGAGGCGTCTATCTATTCAGGCATGGCTGTTAGCGATGATGCCGTATTTGTCTCTCAAGCTGATGGCACCGTTATGGCACTATCTCGATTTACTGGCCGAGAGATATGGAAAAAAGAAAACCTGCTTAATCGATACCCTACAGCACCCGCAGTTGTTGGAAACTCCATAGTCATAGGAGATTTAGAGGGCTATCTGCATTGGTTAAATAAAGAATCAGGTGAGACACAGCAAAGAATCAGTATTGGTTCGGATAAGATTTCATCAGCCCCAATAGTTGTCGATGACACGGTTGTTGTTCAAACCGATGGTGGCGATTTGGTTGCAGTTAAAACTTACTCTTCAAGTTCATAGTATGAGGAGGTCAGATCATGTTACCAGTAGTCGCAATTGTCGGAAGACCTAACGTCGGAAAATCTTCTCTCTTTAATCAACTCACCAAAACAGAAGATGCATTGGTTGCTGATTTTCACGGTTTAACAAGAGATCGGATCTACGGTCATATTGTTAAAGATGAAAATGAAATTATTCTTATAGACACCGGCGGTCTAGAGCATGACCACGGCGATTTATCACAGGTAATCAATCAACAAACTGAACAAGCTATTGAGGAATCAGACTTGTTATTGTTTGTTGTTGATGGACGTGAAGGCTTGACCGTTAGCGATCAAGAGATAACTCAACGTCTAAGAAAAAAGAACAAAAACATGATTTTAGTTATCAATAAGACTGAAGGGATGAACGATCAAGACTTGGCTTCTGATTTTTATGCCTTAGGTTTTAAAGACACTTTAAGTGTTTCGGCCCTTCGGGGCGATCATTGTCAGAGCTTGATTGATCTAATCTCAGCAAGCCTTACTCAAGATGAAGCAATAGTGGACTTTGAGGAATTACCAGAAGATCTAATTTCTGTTGCTCTAATTGGCAGACCAAATGTTGGTAAATCAACATACATCAATTCTCTGATCCAAGAGGATCGATTATTAACTGAGGATCAACCCGGGACCACGAGAGACAGTATTTTTATCAATTACCGATTTGGCAAACACGATCTTGTACTCATTGATACTGCAGGCATTAGAAGAAAAAAGAAAGTTGAGGAAACCATAGAAAAATTCAGCATTGTTAAAGCATTGCAAGCACTGGATTTATCGGATGCAGTTATTGTTATGATCGATGGCAATGAGGGTATTACTGATCAGGATCTCTCCTTGATTGGCTTGGTGCTTAATTCTGGGCGCGCCTTAACCATTGCCATTAATAAACACGACTTACTGAATGAAGAAGATATAGAGAACATTGATCGACAAATAAAAAGAAAACTAAAGTTTGTATCGTATGTCGACATAGAATTCATCTCAGCAAAGGATAGTAAGGGCCTTAAAGGATCGCTTAAATTAGCAGTCAATGCAGCTAATAGGGCTATGCAAACCGTCGCGACATCTGAATTATCTAAGTTGGTTGAGGGGTTAATGGAAACCGACCCACCACCTTACGTTCAAGGACGAAGGATTAAGCTCAAGTATGCACATCAAGGTGGAGTGCAACCACCGACCTTTATTATTTATGGCAATCAAACAAAAAAATTGAGGGACAATTATAAAAAATTTATTGAAGGTCAAATAAGATCGACCTTTTCTTTGTTCGGAACACCAATCAAGTTATTTTTTAAAGACAGTAAGAACCCTTATTCTGACAGGAAGAACAAGCTGAGTTCTAGGCAATGGAAAAAGAGGCGACGAATTATTCGCTTGAGAAAGAAACGTGCCTAGTCTTTTATCTTTTCAATTCGAGTAACACTAGATTCAAAGAAACCGTCCTTGATACGTGTGGTTAATGCTGAGCCTTTCTTAAGCGAGCTAACCGACCTGACATGTTCACCAGAGTTTTTATCAGTGATATAGGCATAACCCCTAGAGAGAGCATTTAACGGAGAACTTCCTTCAAGCTTTGCTAAGACAATTGAGAATCGTTGTTCTTTAGCTCTTAAAAGGTTCGTTGTGAATGATAATAAGTTATTTTGTTTTAGCTCTAGGTCTTGATGCAGGGTATCAATAGAAAATTTTGGGTTATTAAGAGACAGCGAATTATGATCGTCATTAAGTCTTAAGCGAAGGTTATCCGCATAGGTTTTAGGTGTGGTTTTTATTTTTTCTAGAATAAAATCCAATCGCTGTTGATGCTGCTGTAATCTAGTTCTTGGGTGATTTTCTTCAAGTTTAAGATCACTTTTAGTTAAGGTATGACGGAGGTTTGTTAGAGCAATACCGAAGCTCTTTGTTATTTGTTTGGATAAATTAGAGAGCGTTTTTTGTATTTCTGATTTATCGGGCAGAACCATCTCCGCTGCTGCTGTAGGGGTCGGCGCTCTAAGATCAGCGATCATATCCGCAATAGTGACATCGGTTTCATGACCAATTCCCGAAACTATGGGTATTTTTGAGTTGAAAATTGCTCGGGCTACTTCTTCGTCATTAAAACACCATAAATCCTCCAATGATCCTCCACCTCTAGCTAAAATAATCACTGAACATTGATTGTCCTGATTGGCTGCTGCTATGGCTTGAGTAATTTGATGACTCGCCTCTTTACCTTGGACCATGGTTGGGTAAACCAATAATTCAACCAGGTTAAAGCGTCGTTTAATGGTATTAAAGATGTCTTGAATAGCGGCCCCTTTCGGCGATGAAATAACACCCACCTTATTTGGAATATAAGGCAGTGATTTTTTGTGAACTGGATCAAATAATCCTTCCAATTGAAGTTTATTTTTTAACAGTTCAAATTTTTGCCGAAGCAAACCTTCACCTGCTTGTTCTGCATACTCAACCACTAATTGGTATTCCCCTCGGGCTTGATAGAGTCCTACTTTGGCTTTAGCTAGAACGTGTTGTCCGTCTTCCATGTCAAAACCAATCGATTGATTCTGTATTCTAAACATTGCGCATCGAACACTTGAGTCAGAGTCTTTGAGAGAAAAATAGGCATGCCCAGCGGCTGATTTCATATAGTTTGAAATCTCACCCTCAATCCAAACGATTCCAAAATTAGAACTAAGCAGACCCGAGACTTCGTCGTTGAGTTCTGAAACAGTGTAGATGTGTTGTTGTGGAATATCAGAGTCCATATAGCTGATAATTATACAAGAACCCAAAGCTCTCGGTTTACAAATTGAGCCATGAGTGTAAAATGCCTTTGACAAATCCATAGGGATAAATGGAGATGTCGATGACAACAGAGAAACTGGCTTTAACATTTGATGATGTTCTTCTTCGTCCGAACTACTCGGATGTCCTTCCACGCGAAACAAACCTCACCACGAAACTCACAAAAAACATTTCAATTAATATTCCTCTGCTTTCAGCAGCAATGGATACTGTGACTGAATATCAGCTTGCAACCGCTATTGCTCAAGAGGGCGGTATTGGTATTATTCACAAGAATTTCAGCATTGAAGATCAGGCAGCTCAAGTCAATAGAGTGAAGAAGTTTGAGAGTGGGATCAATTTAGATGGCCTTGTTAGCAGTGTCATGACTCCCAGGGAAAAACTGGTTACTGTTGGTGAGGGAGAAAATGAGGAAGAGGTTCTTAGATTATTACATCACCACAGGATAGAAAAAGTACTGGTGGTCGATGATGATTTTCAGTTGAAAGGTATGATTACTGCCAAAGATTTCCAAAAAGCAACAGATTTCCCATTAGCGTCCAAGGACAGTAACGGAGCATTATTGGTTGGCGCAGCAGTTGGTGTTGGGGACAGCACAGACGAACGTGTGGCTGCACTGCAAGCTGTAGGTGTTGATGTGATAGTTGTTGATACGGCACACGCTCATACCGAAAGCGCGATAGGCCAATTAAAAAGCATTAAGTCTAATTACTCAGACTTAGATGTTATTGCTGGAAATATTGCTACTGGCAAAGCAGCAAAATTTTTAGCGGATAGTGGTGTTGATATTGTTAAAGTTGGTATTGGTCCTGGTTC
>LUMF01000172.1_pt1 | contig 11215 bp, 10 predicted proteins | sample 729701 | NCBI WGS metagenome assembly LUMF01 (sample SAMN03860270, study PRJNA289734) | marine metagenome | biome: seawater column; feature: ocean; material: water; isolation source: Red Sea water column Station 34 - depth 100m | place: Saudi Arabia: Red Sea | collected 2011-10-15 | depth 100 m | reverse complement strand
GGAATATGGTGATCGTATGCCTGAGATGCTTCTAGATGAACATAGAAAAGTTGTCAGTAAATTAGAACAATCAGACTAATATTTCTACTCTGTCATCGATAAAAACAAGGATCTCATTAATTAGACTCTTTAGATCCTTTTTATGAGAAGAATTACCTCCAATAAGGTTTCTCCATTCTTTTGCCCCAGTTGTACCTTTAAACAATTGAGTCATATGACGAGTAATAAGATGAACGCTTGCTCCCTTCTCAGCTTCTCTTTCAATGTAATCAATCATTTTTATCATAAAATCATATTTACTAAGCTTGGTTTTATTTTTAAAGAAATGATCTTGAACTTCAGCAAGAAAAAAGGGGTTCTTGTAGGATTCTCTTCCAATCATCACTCCATCAAAAAATTTTAGCTTAGATTGTATTTTCTCAATAGAGTCAATCTCTCCATTCACTTCGACTCTTAAGCTATTAAAGTCATTTTTAATTTGTCTAACTCTTTCATAATTTAGAGGTGGTATTGTCCGATTTTCCTTAGGATTTAATCCCTTGAGAATTGCCTTTCGGGCATGAATGATGAAGTGATCACATCCTGCTGAAGAGGTCTGATTTATAAAGTCATATAAAAATTCATAATTGTCATTATTATCTACACCGATACGGCTTTTAATAGATACAGGAAGACTAGTGACTGTTTTAAGTTTTTCTATAATATCTGCAACAACGTGTGGTTGTTTCATTAATGCTACTCCAACTGAACAATTCTGAACCCGTTCGCTAGGACAACCAATATTTAGATTGATTTCATTGTAATTGTGTTTCTCAATAATGGTTGCTGCTCTTGCAACGATATCAGGATCATTGCCTGCTATCTGTATACCAACTTTTTTTTGATTCCCGTTCTCTCTCTTTATAAACTGATTCGAAGAATTAACTATTGCTTCAGCATGAATCATAGGTGTATAAAGCCTTACATCCTTTGCCATTAGGGAAATCATATATCTGAAATGGCGATCAGTTTGACCCATCATTGGCGCTACAGATATTCTCTTTTTCATGATTTCTTAAGTTGATTTATTTATCGCAGCCACCTGAGGAAGGTCTGGCTGCAACGTATTGATCCATTTCATCTGCAAAAAGTTCCATTATTAATTCTGATCTATCCAAGGGAGCTACTACTGAATTTTGTCTCTCCGGAAATAAAAAAGAAATTGCAAATGTCCATTCAGGCTCCATGCTATGACCATCTGGGACAAAAAGCTTATGTTCAATAATAGTGCCTTGATCTAGAGCATACTGCATTAATGGGTAGTGCCATTTCATATATAAATCTAGCCATTCATCCTCATAACCGCCCTCTACTAAGTAAAATGATAACCCGAAGGGTTTCATGCATTTACCCCTTCCATTATTACCTTGTGCAAAAATCGTGGAAGCAAAACAAGTCACTAAAACAATTATTATTACTCTTCTCATTTTTTATTTTTCCTTAATGCTTACATTCTAATAAATTATTGTAATTTTGAAATAGGTAAACTTTTAAATATCTTTAAAGGTGTGATAATTTTTAGAGGTGAGTTCTATAAAAAAAATGATATCTCTGTGGTCAGGACCTAGAAACATTTCCACAGCTATGATGTACAGTTTTGCCCAAAGAGATGATACTAAAGTTATTGATGAGCCTTTGTATGGGCATTATCTTCGAGAGACTAATGCCGATCATCCTGGCAAAGAAGAAATTATGCGGACTCTTAATTGCGAGGGAGAATCCGTCGTTCAAGATCTACTTACTATGAACCTTAAAGGTAGGAAAAGTATTTTGTTTATGAAGCAAATGACGAAACATTTGGTTAATATCGACCTTTCTTTCTTAGTGCAAACAGAAAATATACTCCTAATAAGAGATCCTAAAGAAATGTTACCTTCTTTAGCTGAACAGCTAACTGAGGTTCAACTCAGCGATACAGGTTTTGATGAGCAATATGAACTTTATAATTTTTTGCTGTCAACTGGCAATAGACCTTTATTGATCGATGCGACTGAACTTCTTAAAAATCCAGAATATATTTTGCAAAAACTTTGTGAAAGACTGGATATTGAATTTACAACAACAATGTTAAGCTGGAAACCTGGAGCGAGAAAAGAAGATGGTATTTGGGCTAAATATTGGTATAAATCTCTACATCAAACCTCTGGATTTAGAGACTACAAACCCAAATCGCATTTTCCTCAAGAACTGGAATCACTCTTAATGGAATGCAAACCCTATTATGAAAAACTATATAAACAATCACTAAAGGCTAATGAGTAACTCAATGAAATTAATTGATGAACGCAATGCAGATATTCTAATTTATATCAACGGTGAATTACTCCCAAGAAATGAGGCTAAAATTTCTGTATTCGACAGTGCAGTTCAAGGAGGGGATGCTGTTTGGGAGGGCTTGAGAGTATACAACGGTAGAATTGCGGCATTAAATGATCATCTACAAAGACTTCAAAACTCAGCAAAAGCATTAATGTTCAAGGATGTTCCTTCTATAGAAGAAGTTAAAGACGCTCTATTTAAAACTCTCGAAGCAAATGGGATGTGGGATCAAACCCATGTAAGACTAACCCTAACCAGAGGAGAAAAAATCACTTCTGGAATGAACCCGTCTTTGAATCAGTCTGGATGCACACTTATTGTTTTGGCTGAGTGGAAACCACCAGTCTATTCAAATTCTGGAATAAAAGTTATCACCTCCTCTATACGAAGAAATTCACCTCATTTTCTTGACTCTAAAATTCATCATAATAATCTTTTGAATAATATTTTGGCAATTATTGAAGCCAATGTTAGTGGGGTCGACAGTGCCATCATGCTTGATAATAATGGTTTTATATCAGAAACAAATGACACCAATATTTTTATAGTGATTAAAGGTGAAGTACACACTCCTACTGGCGATAGTTGCTTACCAGGAATAACTCGAAAAATGATTATTGATATAGCACAAAATGAGGGTATAAGAGTTCTAGAAAGGAACATTTCAATCTCTGAACTTTATTCAGCAGACGAAGTATTTACTTCTGGCACTATGGGTGAGATTACTCCTATTTTGGAGGCTGATGGAAGAATTATTAGTCAAGGAAATCAAGGCCCAATAACAAAAAAAATGCAGTTGCTGCATTCAGAATATGCCTTTAAAAATGGTGAAGCAGTTCCTTTTCAAGAACCTGAATAATATTTATATAAATATTATAAAGATGACCTCTATAAAGGACCTCTCCTCTTACTAACCCGCGACCTCTTTCCAAACAAAAAACTTAGTTGCCACAATAAAGCTTAGAATTATCCATACGAATAAACCTAGAGTGTTTAAGTTGATCATCAACAAAGAGACTCCATCATTGGCTATATCTCTTAACCCAGTGGCAATAACACTTAAAGGGAGAATATGAGCAATCGGTTGTATCATATCAGGCAGTGAGTTAATCGGGAAAAAAACACCTGATAAGATTAACTGAGGAAAAGTAAATAATGTCACAATAGGTCTAATGGCTTCTTGTGTCTTTGCAAGGCTGCCAAAACTAAATCCCAAGCAAAGAAAAATAAAACTTCCAATTACAATCATGCCGTAAAGTGATAAGAAACTACCCACTATTTTTATATCTAAAAGAAGTATCGCTAGACCAAGAACGACGGATAGTTGCATGAGAATAATTACAATTCTAGAAACTACAATTGAAATAATAAAATCCTGGGATTTTATGGGGGTTACAAATAATCTTTTTAAGATTCCTCTACGTCTGAATTCAACTATATTAAAACCACTGCCAGCAATACTAAGATTCATGAGCATAAAAGCCAGTAATCCAGGCAATAAGAAGTCAACATAACGTTGGGGTCTTGATTTAACATCCTCTACCTCAATCGTGAACATAGGCTGTGTATTTCTGAGACTTCTCTCAATAGAGAGCAAACTTTTACTAATGGCTTCTTTAATTGACCCAATTTGCCTTACTTGAGAAGCATCAAGTAATAGTTTTATCTCAGCAGTTTCATCAATGGAGTTAAAGCTTTCAGGAATGATAATGATAGCTGTTTGGTCACCCAAGAATAATTGCCGTTTAAGTTCATTCTCTTCGCCTTTGGTTACATTGAAAAGAGGTTCTTCTTCGACGAGCTCAGAAAACTCTTGAGATATGGTATTACTCGAATTATTAACTAGACCTAAATTTATGGGCTCTGATTCACCTCCAACAAAAACAAATACACCCATAAAGATTAGAGGAAATAAAAGATTGAATATTATTGATTGACGATCCCTAAAAAATATTTTTAAAAATACTTGTGCTAAATGCATTTGCCTATTGGTAATCATTTTAATCTCTAAGCTTATGGTCTGTAAGGGCAAGAAATACATCTTCCAGATTACCTTTTAAAGTCTCTTGTATAGGTTCTGATGCATATTCATCAATTAAACCCTGAGGGGTGTCTTCTGCAATCAATTTGCCTTTATCCATAATAGCAATTCGGTCACATAAACTCTCTGCCTCTTCCATGTTATGGGTAGTCAAAACTATAGTCATTCCTCCGGCATTTAGCTCTCTTACAAGGTTCCAAAGATTGCGTTTTGCTTGAGGATCTAAGCCTGTTGTTGGCTCATCAAGAAATAACACCTTAGGGTTATTAACTAGAGCACATGCTATTGAGAAGCGCTGCTTCTGTCCTCCAGACAATTCTTTTGGTTTCGCGCGCTCTTTAGAAAGTAAACCAACTTTCTCCAATAAGTTCTTTGTATTGATGTCATTAGAATAAAGTTTGCCAAAAAGAATAAGAAGTTCAGATAGATTCAAGCTTTCAAAGTACTCATTAGCTTGGAGCTGTACTCCAATTATTTCTTTGATCTTAAATGCATTATTACCTACATCTAATCCATCTATTAATGCAGATCCGCCATTAATATCCTTAAGACCTTCAAGCATTTCGAGAGTTGTGGTTTTACCGGCTCCGTTAGGGCCTAGGATACCGTATATCTCACCCAATTTTATATTAAATGTAATCCCATCAACGGCATTAAAAGAATCTTTCTTATTTCCAGGTAGAGGATAGGTCTTCAGAAGATTTTTAACTTCAATAATATTCATAATTATTACCACAAGGCTTAAAGAAAGTCTGGCGTCCCCAGGGGGATTCGAACCCCCGTTGCCGCCGTGAAAGGGCGGTGTCCTAGGCCTCTAGACGATGGGGACCTAAGTCAATCTAAGAGTAACTAGATTATAGGTGTGAAGTATATTGAAAAATAATCCTTCAATCCAACTTTAAAATTTCTATCTCGCCTAAATCTAGTTCTCTAATACCCTGTTCTATTTTAGATAAATCGCCAACTATAACCCAAGTCCATATACTGGGATCAATATATCTTTCAGCAGCAGCGTTTATATCATCTATGGTCATTGATCTATACTTTGTCGGAAGATTGTCTAGGAAATCATCTTCTCGATCAAAAGAAACAATACCTGATAAACCTGACATTAGTGAACCGAATGTTTCAAAATCTCCAATGAGACCGAGAGATAGATCATTAACTATCGCCTCAAGCTCTTCATTCTTAGCTGGATTAGATGATAGGTATTCATCGTATTCCCGGATAATCTCTTGAATTGAATCCACAGTCTTATCGGTTTGAACAGGTGCGCTCACAAGCATAGGTCTGGGTCCCTTATATTGGGAAAGCCTCGTGCGGACACCGTATGACCAGCTTTTATCTTCCCTTAGGTTCATATTCAATCTTGAAGTGAAACTTCCACCAATAACTCGATTCATTAGATCAATATCAATCTCATCAGAGGTTCTCATACCTGGCATAAGCTGGCCCGCGACTATCAATGACTGGACAGCTCCTGGTTTATCAATAAGAAATACTCTTCTTGAATCAGTTTGTTTATCGATTGTGTAATCAAGTTGGACTCCCTTAAGCATCCTATTTTCAGGCCAAGATCCAAATTGTGCTTCAAGGATTGGTAGAATTTCATCAAGGGTTGTATCTCCGACCAGAATCAAAGTCCCATTACTGGGAGCTATAAAACGGTTTTTATAGTTGATCAAATCATCTCGGCTCATCCATTGAATTGATTCTCTAGTTCCGTTACCACTAAATGGTTTTGCATAGGGATGATCTTCCCCATAAAGTATCTCAGGAATAAGATTTGAAACCATACCGTTAGGTGTTGACAATGATTGATCAATTGCAGCTAACCACCTTATTTTCTTTCTATCAATTTCCTGCTGGTCAAAGGTAGGCTCAGTGATAACCTCAAACATAATTTCTATGGATTCCTCAAAGCTAGATTTGAGAGAAGAGACGTTAATACTAGAACTATCCAATCCAGTACTGGTGTATAAATCTGTGCCCAGCTCTTCTAATCGATCACTTAATTCTAGAGCATCGAAACTCTTAGTCCCTTCTGTCAACATGGACATAGTGAAATTAGCTAAACCTGGTTGCTCTTTTGGATCAGTGGCATGGCCAGATTTGATTTGGAAAGATAAATTAATCATTGGAACATCATGGCGCTCAGCTAAAACAACTTCCAAACCATTAGACAGCTTTGCTCTTTGAATCTGAGGAAGATCTAGCTCTGGGAACTCTGTGGGAAAAGGAAGCTTGCTTCTATCAGCGCTAGATTCTGAATCATATGTTCTGTTTTGCTCAGGTACAACTGTTAAAACATAAACACCGTCTGTAAGCCAAGCATTAGCGGTCTCCTTTACTTCTTTGCTTGTGATTTCCATTATCCCGTTGATAAATTCAAGATAAGCTCCGGGGTTGCCTGTATAAACTTCTGAATAGGCCAGAAGATCAGATTTTCCACCAAATCCACCTACTCTTTGCAAACCCTTTATAGATGATGCACGAATAGATGTTTTAGTATTTTTGAGACGTTTAGCACTTGGTCCTTTCTTAATAAACTCAATCAAAGCATTATCCATTGCATCTTCAAGATCATCCAAGGATCTCCCGTTAGCTAAATCTGCAGCAATCCAAAATTGTCCCGCTATTTCTCGATCATAATAAAAGGCAGACACGCTTGTTGCTAATTGTCTCTTATAAACAAGCTCTTGATACAAGGCTGAATTCTTGCCATCAGTAAGCAAACTGGCCAATAACTCAAAGTGAGGATGCTCAGGAGATCCTATCTCAGGAGTGTTCCAAACTTTATAAATTCTTGCATTGGGAACACGGTCGTACATGATTTCCCTTTTTTCTCCAGATCTTTTAGCAATCCATTTTTTCTTCTTTATCGGTGACGGGCCTGGAGGGATGTCTCCAAAATACTTGGTAACTATTTTTTTAGCTTCATCCACATTGATATCACCTGCGAGTGATAATACTGCATTGTTTGGACCATAATAAGTTTTAAACCAGAGCTGAACATCCTCTAGAGTTGCTGCGTTCAAATCCTCCATAGAACCAATTGTGGTCCAAGAATAAGGATGACCGACAGGAAAAGTTGCTTTTGATGCCTGAATAAAAACTCGGCCAAAGGGTTGGTTTTCGCCTTGTCTTTTTTCATTCTGAACCACTCCTCTTTGCTCATCTAACTTTTCTTGGTTTACAACACCTAATAAGTGGCCCATACGATCAGATTCCATCCATAAAGCAAGATCAAGCGCTGGTGTTGGTACATTTTCAAAATAATTGGTCCGATCATTATTTGTGGTCCCATTCATATTAGTCGCACCAACCTGCTGAAAAGGTCCAAAATACTCATTGTTGTAATTTTCTGTGCCGTTAAACATTAAGTGCTCAAATAAGTGAGCAAAACCAGTTTTTCCAGATAGAGAAAATATTTTTTAAAAATAGTCATAATAATCTTTTTGTCTTAATTATAAATTCATGAAATGATATAAGCATTGGAAGGGAAATGAAACTTCATTTAAGGATAATTATACTTTGTACCCTGTTGTTATTTCATAACACGGTGGTAATTAGCAACTCATCAGATACTTTTTCAAATTCCATAGATAATCTTTTTGATAATAGAAATCTCAAGCCGGGTTGTGCTGTAGGTGTTATTGAGGAAGGTAAATATATTCATAAGCAAGGTTATGGTTTAGCCAATCTTGAGCATGAAATTAAAATTGATGCGGACACAATTTTTAGAATTGGCTCTGTCAGCAAGCAATTCACCGCCATGGCAATAGCAATTCTTGAAGAAAAAGGCTTACTCTCATTTGATGATGAAATGAAATCACACATTCCTGACTTAATTGACTACGGTGAAATAGTTACCATTAATCAAATGATTCATCACTTCAGTGGATTGGGCGATTATGAATACATGGATTATCCAGGTCGCTTCAAAAATGCAATTGACGAGGAGTTTAGATGGGGGAATGAAGATTATCTAACCAATGATGAATTTCATGCAATGATTAAAACTTTACCCCTTATAAGAAAACCTGAAAAAAAATTTTGGTACAGCAATAATGGTTATGTATTACTGGCACTAGTCGCTCAAAACGTGAGTGGCTTAAGCCTTAGAGAATTAGCAGATCAGGAAATCTTTTCTCCTCTAGGGATGAAGAACTCTTTTTTCAATGATAATGTCAATTTACCGTTTAAAAATAGGGCTGATGCTTATTCGCCAATCAAGGACAGCCCTGGAAAATACAGAATCAATGTCACCAACTTAAGTTGGGTGGGTGATGGAGGTGTTTATACTTCACTGAATGACTTTCTAAAATGGGATCAAAACTTCTACAACAATAAGTTGGGCAAAGGAAGCCCTTCTTTGATAGAGACCATGGAAAAAACTTATGCTCAAACAAAAGTAAAAAAAAGGAATCAGGAAATGCTTCGTGAGCAAGAAAACGAAAAAACGTATGCTTTTGCTCAAAATCTTGCATATTACAATGGCTATAAGCGATGGTCACATTCTGGTTCTTGGGTCGGATGGTTAGCTCATTATGCAAGGATGCCTGAGATTAACTTTTCCACTGTGGTGTTTTGCAACACCGATGAAATCGATGCAACCGTTATTGCAGATGAAATTATTGATCTTTATTTTGAGACTCGAAAGAACTAATTCTTAAAACGCATTTTTTCCGGTTAAAGCCCGTCCAACTGCTAACTGATGGATGGTTTCAGTGCCTTCATACGTAATAACACTTTCAAGATTAAGCATGTGTCTAATGGGAACATATTCTGCACTGATACCTGATCCTCCAAGCATATCTCTGCAATCTCTAGCTACGTCTAGAGCCATTCTCACATTGTTCCATTTTGCTAGCGAAACCTGGGTTGGGTTCATTTTTCCCTGATCTTTTAATTGCCCCAAACGGTGTGATAATAAACCAGCGTTTGTTATTCGTCTCTGCATATCAGCCAAGCGTATTTGAATAGCTTGATTCTCGTTCAAGGCTCTATCAAATAAAACTCTCGTTTTTGTGTATTCAATCAACTCCTCAAGACAAGCTTCAGCAGCGCCTATAGCTCCCCAGGAGATACCGTATCGAGCCTGAGTTAAGCAACTCAAGGGGCCTTTCAGGCCAACCACTTCAGGCAGCATATTTTTATTAGGAACGCGAACATTATCAAGAAACAATTCTGAAGTTATAGATGCCCTTAGTGAAAATTTATTATCAATTTCATTCGCAGTAAAACCAGGCGTTGATGTTTCTACTAAGAACCCCCTAATACCATCTTCAGTGTTAGCCCAAATTAAAGCAAGGTCAGCTATCGACCCATTAGTAATCCACATTTTCGAACCATTAATTACCCAATCATCGCCGTCTTTCTTTGCATGGGTCTTCATATTGGCTGGATCTGACCCTCCTTGAGACTCAGTTAGACCAAAGCAACCGATAGCTTCTGCTTTGGCTAATTTTGGTAGCCATTCCTCTTTGTGTTCATCGCTGCCAAAGGTAAAAATAGGATACATCACAAGACTACTTTGCACTGAAACAAAACTTCTAACCCCGCTATCGCCTCTTTCCAGTTCTTGGCATATCAAACCATAACTAATAGAGTTCATACCTGCACAGTCATAACCTTCTATAGAACTTCCAAGAAGACCAAGTTCTGCAATTGGTTTTATTAACTCTTTAGGAAATGAGTGGCTCTCAAAACACTCCTGGATAATGGGTTTAACATTATCGTCAACAAATCGGGAAACATTATCTCTGACCATTTGCTCTTCTTCGCTTAGCAGAGAGTTAATATCAAATAGATCGACACTCATTAGCAGAATCCTATGTGCTTATAATATTTTATGTTTACCCTGAAGGATTTCTCTGAACATTCTCCAGTCACCTATAAAGCTATAAAAAGGATACTTAAAGGTAGCTGGTTTATTTTTTTCAATAAAGAAATGGCCTACCCAAGCCCAAGAATAACCTGATAATAAAGCATAAAAAATATACTTTGGCTCACCAGTGAAGATAAGGAGAAGAATAAAAACCAGAGATATCCAAGTCCCTATAAAATGAAGGAGCTTGTTATATTTATTTTTATGCTCATCAATATAAAAAGGATAGAACTCTTCAAAACTATTAAATTCAGTTTTCATAGAATCTATTCTACCACATGATTATGAACTGAGCTTAACAGCTAAGCCCAATATGAGATTCTCTGTAGTTTCCCAGTCAATACAGGCATCAGTAAGAGAAACACCGTACTTTAGGTTGTCTGTAATTTTCTGATTGCCTTCATTAATATTGCTCTCTAGCATCATTCCAATTATTGAATCGTTGCCGTTAACCACCTGGTCAATGCAGTATTTAGCCACCTTTGGTTGAAGAGTATAGTCTTTATTAGTGTTTCCGTGACTGCAATCAATCATTATTCTTTCAGGAAGATTTTCTTTTTTTAGACTCTTTTCACAAAGTCCCAGGCTTCTTTTATCATAATTGGGTTTGGCTCCACCTCTAAGTACAACGTGGGTGTATTTATTTCCTTTGGTTTCATAGACAGTAACCCTACCTCCTTCATTAAGTCCAAGGAAATGATGTGACTCTCTAGAGGATTTTATGGCATTGATCGCCACAGATAATGAACCGTCTGTGCCGTTCTTAAAGCCAACTGGTGTGGATAGACCACTGGCCATTTCTCGATGGGTTTGTGACTCAGCTGTCCTTGCCCCTATCGCAGTCCAACTGGTTAAATCACCTAAATACTGAGGCATAATTGGATCTAGTGCCTCAGTGGCCACGCCAAGACCCATTTCATTGAGCT
>LUMF01000313.1_pt1 | contig 11282 bp, 13 predicted proteins | sample 729701 | NCBI WGS metagenome assembly LUMF01 (sample SAMN03860270, study PRJNA289734) | marine metagenome | biome: seawater column; feature: ocean; material: water; isolation source: Red Sea water column Station 34 - depth 100m | place: Saudi Arabia: Red Sea | collected 2011-10-15 | depth 100 m | reverse complement strand
TTCAACCTTTTTGTAAGACTTGGTGTTCACATCAAATTCCAAAATCCCTGCTTCTAATTCACCTTTTGTATAAATCATCAGATATGTTTCGTTTTCACTATGACCCAGTGGTATGATGGAGCAGATATATCCCTTGTAAGAGTTGATTGGCAGCACGCTTTTCATGGGTTGTGCTACACAAGCCATATAGAGAAATACGTCCTCGATAGAATCAAATTCCTCATATTCCACAGTCATTAAACTTCATCAATTGAATAAACTATAAGAACGTAGAGTTATTTTCTATTTCTTATTTTAAATATGACTACCGCAGGTGCGACAAAATACATTCCTATGTTAAGAAGTATAATTCCGATTCCGTATCCTAGCATTTCTTCTTCTGAATCAATATCAACATAGTTTAGAATTGCCAATGAAGTCAGCATTGGAGTAATTGTAATCTTAACAGCTTCCTTGAATACAATATTTTCTCGCTCATAATCTGCTATAGCAGGTGAGAAAGAGTAATAGAATTGGTTGAATCCTGCCATAAATGTTGTACCTGATTGTGTTTGTAACACTGTACCATCACGAATTTCTCTAAGGAATTGTACTTGTGGTGCCATTTCACTGCCAAATGCAGCTGTAGCAATTAAACAACAACCACCTCTCTCTTGTGCAGCCACACAAACATTATTTCTTAATTCAGTACCAGGTCCACAAATAGGCTGAGTCATAGAAGGTTCCGCTTCTGGTTCTTCATCTTGTTCTTGCTCTTTTACTTCCACTGTTGCTGATTCTTGTTCTTTTGGTTCTGAAGGTGGTGCACCGCTACTACCACCAAACTCAAAGGTAGTTTCATTTGATTGTGGGCCCCACTTTACTTTAACAGTATAATCACCTGCTGCATTAATCATACCAGCAGCCTTAATCGAAGTAGAATAGCTTCCATCAGCGCTTGGTGTTACCTGAGCAATACTTACAAGATTACCATTTGGTGCAAAAATTGTAACTGAAACATCAGCACCTTTCTGTGGATCATCTGGGATGTATTCTTTTACCTCTCCTGAAATAATGATTGTTGTTCCATCTCCATACCATTCTTTATTTGTTGAAACAGAGATAGGCTCTTGCGCAGCAAACGCTGCACTAGATATACCAGATGATAATAGTGATAAAGCCACGATTGCCAAAAAGAATTTCCCCAAATGCTTCATGTTGACAAAGCTACGAGATATTTAGAGTATTTATGTATTAATCAGGAAAAAAAGTAACATTGCTTGTTAATTTTCATACTATTCTGAATGATTTATGATTAATTTAGAAAGCTATCAAGTTTCGCTAGGCCATCATCAATATTTTTAAAATTATCATCATTTTCTAATACTTTTGCTAGCTTTTCAACATCAAGTGAATAGAAAATAACATCATTCTTTTTTTCCTTTTTAACAAAACCATTTTCAATTAAATATGATAATTTTTCATCAAGTTCTGCTTCTGAAATAGTAATTTTCTCTATGAGAATAGATAACGGTTTTGGACCATTTTTTAATTCTAATAAAATTTCAGCATTATCAGGTTCAAATAGTGATTCAAGAATTTTCTCACTTTCATTTGAATCATCATTTGACATCACATTAATCTTAGAGAAGAAAATTATAATTCTATCTTAAATCAGGTTAAAACAATCCAGATGCTTAGTATGGTTTTTATCTAGGACACTGAAAATCTCGATACTTGACCGCTGAATACCAGTATATAGTAAGGATCGTGGGAAATGATATTCCTGGAGAGAGAAAAATGATAGTTGGGTTGACACAGATAAGGGGTGTCGGTTATATGTTTGCAAACACAATCTTAAACGTTTTAAAAATAAATCCTAATCAAAGAATGGGTTATCTGTCACAAGAACAAATTAAGTCAATTGAAGAAATTATCAAAAACCCATCAACGTCTAATTTTCCATCTTGGTTTCTAAACAGAAGAAAAGATGTTGAAACGGGTGAGAATAAACATCTGATAACTTCAGATATTGCATTTACAGTTAGAAATGATATTGAGAGAGAAAAAACAAGTAATAGTTGGCGAGGAATTCGTCACATGTTTGGGTTGGTGCAGAAGGAGCAGCTAGTGCAGAAGGAGCAGCTGGTGCAGCTGAAAAGAAAGAAGCACCTGCAGCTGAAAAGAAAGAAGCACCTGCAGCTGAAAAGAAAGAAGCACCTGCAGCTGATAAAAAGAAATAGGTAGTTCAGATGGGAGATCCTAAAACATCAAGAAAAGTTTGGAAAAAACCAAAACGTCCACTTAATTATGATCTCAAGATGGATGAATTAAAAACTCTTGGAACATTTGGATTAAAAACAAAACAGGAGTTGTGGAAAACACAAACTGAATTATCACGAGTTAGATTACAAGCTCGTTCTTTACTTGCATTAAGACAAGAAGAACGAAAGAGAAAAGAACCTATACTAATGCAATCACTTACAAAAATTGGGTTAGTTGATGAGGGTTCAACTCTGGATGATGTGTTAAACCTACAGATTAATGATTTACTGTCACGGCGTTTACAAACTATTACACAAAAGAAATTATTTTTTAAAACTCCATATCAGGCGCGCCAAGCAATTGTCCATGGACATATAATGATTGGAGATAATGTTGTTACAATTCCATCATACGTTGTTAAAACGGCAGAAGAAAACAAAATTCACTTAACACCAGAATCTCACTTTAATGAAATGTTATCTGAACCAAAATCGGATTTGGGAAGTCCTGAAACAGAAAATCTAGAAATTCAAACCAATGAACAGCCTAAAAATGAAGAACAGGCAGTTAAACAAGACACAAAGAAAGAATCAACTGAATAATCATAAGTTAAGCTTATCAATATACAAAAATCTAATCTTTTAAGAATCAAAATGTGTTCAATTATAGGATATCGTGGAAAGAACTCTGCAGCACCAATCTTGGTCAATGGATTACAAAGAATGGAGTATCGTGGATACGATAGTGTAGGCATTGCGACTAAATCAAAGAATAAAATTCTTCTTAGAAAAGGAATTGGGAAAGTTGTTGAAGTAAATAATTCTGTACAACTTGATCAACTTCCTGGTAACACTGGTATAGGTCACACACGATGGGCAACGCATGGTAAAGTAACGGAAAATAATGCGCACCCACACCAAAGTAACTCCGGTAAAATTGCAATTGTTCATAATGGTATAATTGAAAATTATGAAGAATTAAAATCAGATTTACAAAAAAGGGGCTTTGATTTTCATAGTGAAACAGACACGGAAGTTATTGCTAACCTGATTCAGCTTAATTTTGATGAAATTCCAGATGTCAAACAAGCCATTATTAAAACAGTTGGACAACTGAAAGGACATTATTCTTTTGTTGTAATTTTTGAGGATGGTACAATTGCTGGCGCACGATTTCATGAACCACTAATTGTAGGTATAGGAAAAGATAGTTACTATTTGTCTAGTGATGTACTTGGTTTCATAGAAAAAACAGATGATGCAATTTACCTAGATAATGAAGATTTTGTAATTCTAAATGATGCAGGAATACACATTTATGGTTTTGACGGTTCGTCTGTCAAATATCAAATTACGAAAGTTTCAAAAGAATTTGCAGACGTCTACAAGGGAGATTATGCACACTTTACCCTGAAGGAAATTTCAGAACAGCCTGACTCAATATCACAAGCAGGAAATAATGATCAAGTCCAGCAATTTGTTGATGGTATAAAACAAGCAAAAAATTTGTACATCACTGGAAGTGGAACTAGTTACAATGCTGCTGAGATAGCCAAATACTTGATGTCAAAATTTGCAAAAATTAAGATTAGTACTGTAATTGCAAGTGAATTACCGTTTTCACCAGATGATATTGAGTCTGACTCAACACTTGTTGCTATTTCGCAAAGTGGTGAAAGTGCTGATGTATTAGAGGCTGTTAAAATTGCCAAAGAATCCAATACAAATATTCTATCAATTGTAAATCATCTAAACTCATCACTTTCACAAGAATCATCATTGGTCATGGGATTAAACTGTGGCCCAGAAATTGGAGTTGCTGCTACAAAGAGCTTTACATCTCAACTTGCAATACTATACAAAATAACTGATAAATTATGCAATGGTTGTATTAACCCAGACTGGAAAAAAATATCATCTACAGTTTCCGAAATTATATCAAATCATTCAGGAATAAAGGAGATAGCAAAAGATCTTAAAGATGTATCAGACATCTATGTTCTTGGTAGGGGTATTCATCTTCCAATTGCAAAGGAGGCTGCTCTAAAACTAAAAGAGCTTTCATACATTCATGCAGAGGGTATAGCAGGTGGAGAGTTAAAACATGGACCACTAGCTTTAATGGATTCAAATGTATATGTGATAATAATTAATCCGGATGATTCTACCTATAACGACACATTAAACAGTGCTAATGAAATCAAAGCTAGAGGTGCAAAAATTATTGGAATATCAAATAAAAAAAGTGATGTATATGATTATTGGATTGAAATTCCAGAGATTGATGAATCACTATACCCTATAATCGAAATTATCCCTATCCAACTTTTAGCATACTACTCTGCACTAGAAAAGAAAACTAATCCTGACTATCCAAGAAATCTTGCAAAGTCAGTTACTGTGAAGTAGTAACTCGTGAATATTCTTTGTCAATTAATTCTAGTAATTTTTTTGAATCAATTCCAGTTTTGAGAACTGAAGAAATCATGCTTCCACCAGCTCCAACTCCCTCCTTTACAAATCCTTTCGAATAAGCACGCAAACCATCAAACTTTGAATCTTTTAGTTTTGGATTAATAGATAAAACAGGAATGTCTGAAATAGATTTTATCATATCCAACAAGTTTGCAGTTTTATCATCAATTATGTATGATGTAGTTCCTAGTGCAACTTTGCCTTCATCATATCCTGTTGATTTTGCTATCGCAAGAACAGCAGCCATCTGAGTTCCACCTGCAAGAATTACATTTGTAATCTCTGATGCTGTACTTAACATGCCGGCAACAAATGGTATCATTGGATCTCCAGCGTTTGCCATAACATCATATGGTTCCTTAGAAGCAGAGCGTTCTAATGCTTTTGCAACAACTCCATTCTTTAATGATTGAGGGTTTTTTGGCATGCTTGAACTGACTTGGGCGTCTATTCCCAAACTTTTCAGAACAGCAAGTGCAGTTGTAGTTCCACCAGGAATACTTTCCCCAATTACAAGGCAATCAGTACATGAACCTAGTGTTCGACCAAGTATTCTTCCATAATCAATTGCATGTACAACATTAGACTGGTCAAGTCCAGGTTCTATGGCTATATTCTTTCCATGAGCAATATTAGTTTGAAAATACGGTAGTTTGGGAGAAATTTTACTTCCTGCATCGATAATGACTTGTGGTATGCTTGCAGATTCCAAAGCTGCCTTGGTTAGAAGTGCAGGTGTGGGTTTTCCGTCAGGTGTCATTGGAATCATATCTATACTCTTACAGTAACCATAGTGAAGAAATTCCGCATCTGCAGCAGGGGTAAATTTAACGAAGTCAGCATCAGCGCCAGCAACTGTAATCCCAGGAATTTCACATGTTTCTGTATAGGAAGTTACAAATGAAAAAAGAAATCTTTTCTGTTCAACATCTTTAATGAATTCTTGTCCTCTTTCCTCGTTGCAATGAATTTTGATATCAGATATAATTACCCACCCATCCGTTCAATAAATTCTGCTTCAGATATCCTTTGCATTACTGGGTTTGTTTGTTTTTCCTTCCCAATAGTAGATGTTGAAGATGAACCGTAATCATGGCCAGGATACAAAACCAACCCGTCAGTAAATTTTGCAATAACATCAAACAGACTATGATACAATTCCTTGGCACTACCACCTGGTAAGTCAATTCGTCCACAGTTTCCAACAAACAGTGTATCACCTGTAAAAATTTTCCCTCCACCAAGAAGACATATGCTATCTTTTGAATGACCAGGTGTATGATCATCATGCCAGTGAGTGTTAACAATATACTTGATTTTGAGGTTTTGTTCATCAATAGTTTTTGTTAGTTTTTCTAAATCCCAAGATGGATCTATGACTATTGCCTCATGTGTAGATGTATCCTCAACAATGTATGAAAAGTTCTGCATTGGACCTACTGGAATTTGATATACTTTCATAGAATACCAATCTCTGCCTCGATAGGAATTCCTATTTTTTCAACAAAAATTTCACCGCACACATCCTGCGCTTTTGGCATACCTACCTTCATTCTATGAAATGTTACCGTTATGTTTGATATAACATGTGGTGAATTTTTGTTTCCAGTATCTGGATCGACTCCAGAGGGAACATCTACAGCCAGCTTGAATGCATTTGATTTGTTGACAAATGTAATAGCTGATGCTTGTGGTTCGCGTATTTTACCAGAAATGCCAGTTCCCAAAACTGCATCTATAATTATATCAAATTCTAAACTGTTGAGGTGATCAAGATTTCCACCAGTAAACAGTTTTACTGATTTCATTTTTTCTAGCAAGTTCCAGTTCCACGAACATTCTTCTGATCTAATATTATCTGGTTCACCCAAAAGAAAAACAGTTACGTTTGAACCATATCCTGATAAATGTCGCGCAATTACTAGACCATCACCTCCATTGTTTCCTAGTCCAGCAAAAACTAGAACATTTTTTGATTTAATATCTCCAAATTTTTCTATTAATCTTTTTACTGATGCTGCACCAGCGTTTTCCATCATAAATTTTCTCAAAAATCCCATCTGATGACCATTTTCCTCAATCTGCATCATTTGCTGAACGGTTATGCACATGTCTAAATCAAATTAATAAGGCAATTAAGAGCTTTTGCAAACGACTTTATCCCAGTTTTTTTAAAACAAATTATGGCATTGAAGAACGTAAAATCATCACTAAAAGGAATTTCAAAATCTCTGAAGACTTCAAATGAATCAAGGGAATTTTTGATAAAAAATACTAGAGACGTTGTAATATTATGTAGTCATTCTATCATAGCAGCTCATAAGGGTGATCTCAAATTGGCTAGACAAAAAATCAAGAAAGCGGAATCAGTTTTAAAAGTAAACCAAAAAAAAGCAAAGAATGAATTTAAAAAATATTTAATCACACCTGAACAGGAATTTGTCGAGGCTCATTCATTTTTAGCAATTGTAGAAAATAAGGAAATTCCTTCACTAAAATCTCTAAAAGTATCAGAGGAAGCATACATTCTAGGATTACTTGACTGCATTGGCGAGCTTAAGAGATTTGTATTAGATAATATAAGAAATGGAGAACTAAAGAAAGCTGATAGAATTTTTAATGTTATGGAGAATCTCTATCAAACTTTGTACCCATTCGCTATGTATGATAAAATTGTAAGAGAAGCAAGAAGAAAATTGGATGTTAACCGTGTTCTTGTAGAAGAAACGCGAGCTGTAATTACTGAGGAAATTAGAAGAAACCATTTCGTCAAAGCTTTAACGAAAAAATAACATAATTTTAAGAAATGCGGGCGATGGGATTTGAACCCATGAACTCCTGAGAGACTAGCCCCTCAAGCTAGCGCCTTTGGCCAGGCTGGGCGACGCCCGCAAATAATTCCCATGTATGGTTTTTATAATCCTTAACTGTCTTTGCAGATGTGTTAGTACCGGTAAGATGTTTTACGTGCGGTAATCTTGTGGCTGATAAATTTGAAGAATATCAGAATAGGGTAAAATCAGGTGAAGATCCTGCGAAAATATTAGATTCATTAGGAATAGAAAGATACTGTTGTAGAAGAATGCTGTTAACCACGGTAGAAACAATACAACAAGTAATTCCATTCTATGAAGCTATGTACAAAAGGAATATAGAAATTCAGTCAGAGCTAGAATAGATTGGCTAAAATTTCGTCAATTAAAGGTAGAATAATTCACAATAGTAGAGGTACTAAAACTATAGAAGTTGACGTTATTTCTGACAACCAATATCTTGGTAGAACAGCTGCACCATCTGGTGCAAGTGTTGGAAAGTATGAGGCTGCTAGCTTCCCAGAAGGAGGTCCTGAGGAAAGCCTTCGTATTTTAAATGAAAATTCAACAAAATTTCTTGAACTTGAATCAAACGACTTGAAATCAATTGATGAAGTGATTAAATCCATAGATAACACATCTAATTATTCTAAGGCTGGTGGAGCATTAGCTTATGCAGTCACAATTGCTTCAATGGAATCAGCAGCAAAATCAGCTGGAAAACCTTTGTTTGAATTAATTTCAGAGCAAAATGATTACAGATTTCCTATTCCGATAGGGAATATTTTAGGTGGTGGTGCACACGCAGGACCTGGAACACCTGACATACAAGAAATTTTGATTTCTGCAACGGGCTCCAAAACAATTAGAGATGCTATTGAAACTAATTTCAAGGTTCATAAGGAATTACGTAACGTGATAGAAAAAACAGATCCCAGTTTTACAAATGGAAGAGGTGATGAAGGTGGATGGGCTCCAAAATGTGATAATGAAAAGGCATTAGAGCTTTGTGCACAAGCTTGTGAAAACTTGGGATATACTTTAGGTAAGGAAGTATCCTTAGGAGTTGATTTTGCATCGTCAACACAATGGAATGAAGAAAAACAACTTTACATATATGAAAGGGCAGGGTTTGAAAATACTCCAGAAAAACAAATTGAATTTGCTGCTGGTATTATTGAAAAATACAAACTGATCTATGCAGAGGATGCAGTGCATGAAGAAGCGTTTGATGATATGTCTGAACTAGTATCAAAATTTCCTAAAACCATGATAACTGGTGATGATCTAACTGTAACAAACAAGGAAATACTGAAAAAAGCAATTGAAAAGAAATCATGTAATGCTGCAATCTTAAAAGTAAATCAGGCAGGAAGCTTATACGATGCGTTAGAATTTGCCAAGACAGCACAAAGTAATGATATTAAGCTGATCACATCACATCGCTCTGGAGAATCAACAGATTCACAAATTTCTCATATAGGAATAGGAACGAATTCAAAAATGCTCAAAGTTGGTGTTGTTGGTGGGGAAAGAGTTGCAAAATTAAATGAATTAATTCGTCTTTCAGAGCATGATTTAATACGAGGAATGGCAGAGGTTTAAAAATAAAATGAGCCAGCAGACTGAACATGACGACATTAAAAAGAAAATTCTTTCCACTGGAATACGTGTAGGAACAGAAGTAAAGACAAAATTTATGATTCCATATATTACACAAGCCAGTCCTGAGGGTCTTTACCTATTTGATTTGGATATAACCCTAAGCAGAATTGAAACTGCTAGCAGATTCATTAAAAAATTTGATATGAAGAAAGTAATTGTGTATTCTGGAAGAACATATGCTAATACACCAATTGAAAAATTCTGTGAACTGACCGGCGCAAGAAAAATGCTAGGAAGATTTATGCCTGGAACACTTACAAATCCAACACTTCCATATTATTCAGAACCACAACTAATCATAGTCTCTGATCCTCAGGTTGATGCTCAAGCAGTTACTGAAGCTACAAATGCAGGAATTCCGGTAATAGGAATTGCTAATACTGATAATGTTACGTCAGAGCTTGACTTGGTCATTCCTGCCAATAACAGGGGAAGAAAATCCCTTGCAACTGTCTACTGGCTCTTGGCTCGTGAAATTCTTCAAGATTCAAAAGAAATGAAATATGAAATTGATGACTTTGAAACCAAGACTGCTGAAGTGGAAGAAGAATTATAGAGCAATATCTTAAACCAAAATATTGAAATCAATAGCATCAGCACCAGCAAAAATAATTCTTTTTGGAGAACATTTTGTTGTTCATGGAACCAAGGCAATTCTTGCTGCAATAGACAAAAGAGTGACAGTGACCACAATTTTTACAGAGAATAAAACTATAAAGATAAATTCAGAATTAGGAACAATTGAAGTACCCATTCTATCATCACATGAAGATGTAAAGACTGAGTTTAAACCGTTTGTTTATTTGGCAAATAAAATAATTAATTCAGAACCAAACGTGAGTGGGTTAGAAATTACAATAGATTCTGATATTCCAATTGGAGTAGGACTTGGATCATCATCCGCGTGTTGTGTTGCTGCGGCAGCTTCAATCTCCGAATTATTTAACAAATTATCATCTGAAGAGATCCTAAATCTATCAATAGAAGCTGAGAAAACAATCTTTCCTAATACATCTGGTGCAGATTGTACTGTTTGTACTTATGGAGGGATGATTGAATATGATCAATCTAGTGGAACTAGAAAAATTGAAAGTACTTTTCAGATTAATCTTGTAATAGCAAATTCGATGATTCCACACAGCACGAAGAATAGTGTTGAGAGAGTCAGTAAATTTAAGGAAAACGATGAAGAGAGGTTTTCACAATTATGTGACCTTGAAAACGGATTAATCGATGAAGTAATTACAGCCATGAAAAACAATGATTCTACTACATTGGGATTAAAAATGTCAGAGAACCAGAAATATCTTGAAGAGATACAAATTTCAAATGATACATTACGGAATATGATAAATTCCTTAAATCAAATATCTTTGGGTTCAAAAATTACCGGGGCCGGAGATGGTGGATGTATTATTGCACTAGTCCAGGATGATAATATGGACAAAGTGCCTGCACTTTTAGGAAAGGATAAGGAATGTTTTTCAGCAAAAATTGATACAAAGGGAGTAGTGTGGGGTATGATAGAAGAATGATTCTAATAAAATTAGGTGGTTCAATCGTCACAAATAAGAGAAAACCAGAATCAGCAAGGAGAAAAACAATCGACAATATTCTAAAACAGATCAAGAAGATTAATGAGCCAAAGATCTTGGTTCATGGCGGCGGTTCTACTGGTGATAGCTTGGTTCACGGTGATGTCGATCATATTTGTTTTACTGGTAGTGCCGCAGTCGGACAACATATTCGTAAAGTGGCTGCTGAGTCTTGGCACAAAACCACCTCTTGTGAATTAGGCAGTAAATCTGCTTGCATTGTTTTCGATGATGTTGAAATGGATTTAGCTATCGAGGCTTCTATTGCAAGTGCCTTTAAGCTATCTGGGCAAAGGTGCGTTTCTTCTGGAAGAATGATTGTTCAAAGGGGTATTTACGATGAGTTTTGTAAACGGTTTGTTGAACAAGCGTCTAAATTAAAAACAGGAAATCCTTTCAAATCTATGCTTGGCTCATCTGGCTGCCCAGATGCAATGGTTTGGGAAGAGCTAGTACCAAATGAAGATATATATTATGGCCCAATTATTAAT
>LUMF01000222.1_pt1 | contig 11492 bp, 13 predicted proteins | sample 729701 | NCBI WGS metagenome assembly LUMF01 (sample SAMN03860270, study PRJNA289734) | marine metagenome | biome: seawater column; feature: ocean; material: water; isolation source: Red Sea water column Station 34 - depth 100m | place: Saudi Arabia: Red Sea | collected 2011-10-15 | depth 100 m | reverse complement strand
AGGTAAAAGCCACTTGTGCTATTTATCCCCCTACAACAATTCGTCAATTGGACCTTAATCCTCTTGAGAATGCTTATGCCATGCTCATGGGTTCAGAAGCTAGCGAAGAGGATTATAAGAAAGCAAGCCCCATGAATTATGTATCAGAAGACTTTCCACCTTGTATGCTGGTTCATGGGTCTACGGACAGTGTAGTGCCTTTAAAAGAAAGTACAGGCTTCTACGATAAACTGAAAGAAAAGAATATTCCTACTTCGCTGCATGTCTTTGCAGAAGAAGAACATGCCTTTGATGGTGTAAGTGAAAAGGGAAGAAGTGTTGCAGACTTACAGGCTTTGTTCTTTAAAAAATACCTTTAACATTTCTTTAAGGAAAAGGCTGGTGGCTATGGGTAGACTTGAACTACCGACCTCAGCATTATGAATGCTGCGCTCTAAACCAGCTGAGCTACATAGCCAATATGCGGATTGTCAAAGTCTAACAGTTCAAAGTCAAGATAACTTTAGACATTGAATCTAAAATGTATGATGTCTCCATCTTTTACTAAATAATCGCTTCCTTCTGATCTTAATTTACCTGCTTTTTGAGCACCGCTTTCTCCATCGTACTTAATAAAGTCAGGGTAAGAGATTGTTTCAGCTCGTATAAATCCTTTTTCAAAGTCTGTATGAATTTCACCCGCTGCTTGAGGGGCTCTTGATCCTTTAGTGACAGTCCATGCTCTTACTTCCTTGGGCCCAGCTGTAAAAAAAGTTTGCAATCTAAGCATGTCATAACTTGCTCTTATTAGTTTATTTAAACCCGGTTCATCCATATCTAATTGTTCTAGGAATTCTTTGGTCTCATTAAAATCTAACTCAGCTAGTTCAGCTTCAATTTGATTACACAGAGGTAGTACTTTCGCTCCTTTTGAATCACCATATTCTTGAAGCTGCCTAAGAAGTTCATTGCCTTCTGGATTTTCTTCTACATTGGCTACATAAAGACAAGGTTTCATCGTGATCAGTTGTAAGTCTTTGAAATAAGTATCATTTTTTTCGGCGTAAGAACTTTCTCTTCCTAGAATACCTTTGCTTAATTGCTCTTCCAGATCTTGTAGTCTTTCAAACTGATTAACTCCTTCTTTATCTCCACTTTTAGCAACCCTTTCAAGTTTAATGCGTGCTTTAATAACTGTCTCAAGATCAGCAAGCAAAAGTTCAGTTTCAACAACTTCCAAATCAATAATGGGGTCTATATTTTTATGTACATGTGTTATATCAGGATTTTCGAAACACCTAACCACATGAATAATAGCTTGGGTTTCCCTAATGTGAGATAGAAATTGATTTCCCAGACCTTCCCCTTCAGAAGCTCCCTTAACTAGACCTGCTATATCAACAAACTCAGTGGTGGTTGGGATAGTTACTTCAGGCTGAACAATTTGTGAAATTTTATCTAATCTTTCATCAGGAACAGATACTATTCCTTGATTGGGTTCTATGGTACAGAAAGGGAAATTCTGAGCTTCTATACCTGCTGAGGTCAAAGCATTGAAGAGGGTAGATTTACCTACATTAGGCAATCCAACGATTCCACATTTCAAACTCATTTCAAAATAACAATATTTAAGAATGCAATTCAAGCATTGCTTGTTGCCAATTACCTGAAAAAATTAAATCCATTGAATTTAGAGTATTATTAAAAGAAGTTTCTAATAATTGTCTTTCCTTTTTCGAAAACTTACTCAAAACATATTTAACTACGTCCTCTTCTTTTTCTGGGTGGTCAATTCCAATTCGCATTCTCTTAAAATTAGCATCACCTTTTAGGCTATCAATGATGTTCCTTAAACCATTGTGACCTCCATGGCCACCTGCTTCTTTTAATTTTATTTTTCCTAAGGGGAGGTCAAGATCATCATGAATTACTAGGACTTGTTCATTAGAAATCTTGAGATAATTTATAATTGATGAAACTGTTTTGCCACTTTCATTTACGTAGATTGTGGGTATACATAAATGAACCTTAACCTGATTTATTGTTTTAATTCCGTATAAGCTAAAAAATTTATCTTCTTTTTGTAAGGACACCTTTAGCTTTTCTGAAAGAAGTTGTACAAAATCAGCACCACAGTTGTGCCGCGTTTTATCATACTTTTTCCCTGGATTGCCCAATCCTACTATGAGCAAATTATTAGATGACATTCTTTAGGAGAAATTATTCTTTTTGTTCTTCCTCTGAAGAACCTGACTCGCTGTCCTCAGTTGAAGTTTCCGAGTCTCCTTCAGTATCTTCAGTTGCTTCTACTTCTCCTTCTTCTCCTTCCTCAAGATCTAACGCCTCTTCCTCTTCTTCAATAATCATTTCTCTGGCTTCAGTTACTGATACAACAGCTTGGTCTCTATCTTCGTCTTGTTGAAGAATTGTAATTTCTACACCTTCAGGAAGTTTGATTTCACTTAGAGACACTGTGTCCCCTACATCCATCTCTTGGACATCTATTTCCAAATACTCAGGTAGATTTGAAGCTAAACAGGAAATCTCTATATCATTTATTAAATGGTTAACTTGTCCACCACTTACTTTAACCCCAATACAGCTTTCATCATTTAGAGTTCTTATAGGTACTACTAATGTAATTTTTGAATCAGGGTCTACTCGCATGAAATCTGCATGTAATACCCTAGATGTAGCAGGATGTCTTTGAATTTCTTTTACTACAACATCAACATCTTTACCTTCAATACTGATTTGTAGGATTTGTGTAGCAAAGCCTGCAATCTCGGTAGCTTTTACAATATCCTTTTCCATAATCGAGATTTTTTTTGGTTCTTCTTTGCCCCCATATAGAACACCTGGAATGTATCCAGACCTTCTAAGGTTTCTGTTAGCTGACTTTCCTTCAGATTGCCTTTCTGAAGCTGCTAAACTCACCTGTTCACTCATCTATTCTTCTCCCGAGTGCTGAGTTACAAGAACATAGCACTAATCGATTCTTCATTATTAACTCTTCTAATTGCTTCAGCTAATGTCGGCGCTAGAGATATCACTCTAATCTTTTTACAAGCTTTAGCTGAATCAGAAAGCGGTATGGTATCTGTTACTACCAATTGATCAAGCTTTGATTTGTTAATTTTTTTAATGGCGTCTCCAGAGAGAACAGGATGGACTATGTAGGCATAAACTTTTCTTGCTCCTCTGTCTTTTAGAGCGCCAGCGGCGTTACAAAGAGTTCCAGCTGAATCAACCATGTCATCAACCAAGACACAATCTTTTCCTTTAACCTCTCCAATTACATTCATAACTTCAGATTGATTGTCTTCATCTCTTCTCTTATCAATAATTGCTAAGTCTGATAAATCCAAGACTTTAGCTAATGCTCTAGACCTTACTACTCCTCCGACATCGGGAGATACAATTAAAATCTCGTTTAGTTTTTGTTTAATGATGTCATCATGAATTATTCTAGTTCCGTAGACGTTATCCACTGGTATATCAAAGAAACCTTGAATTTGTTCAGAATGCAGTTCTACTGTTAAAACTCGATCAATACCAGATCTTTCAAGTATATCTGCAACTACTTTAGCGCTGATAGGGACTCTTTCTGACCTGACTCTTCTATCTTGTCTGGCATATCCATAATACGGAATTACTGCAGTTATTCTACTAGCAGAAGATCTTTTAAGGGCATCGACCATAATTACCAGTTCCATTAAATTTTCGTGTGCTGGAGGGCTTGTGGGTTGGATAAGAAAGACATCCATGCCCCTTACATTTTCTTCTATTTTTACACTAATTTCTCCATCACTAAATCTCTCAACTTTAGAATCTCCAAGTTTTAAGCTTAGTTTCTTTGAAATAGCTTCCGAAAGGGATTTATTGCCGTTTCCTGAGAAAAGGACTAAACCAGGTCTTCTTGAATGCATATCATATCTCTACTTTATTTCACTGGCTGGGGTGGCAGGATTCGAACCTGCGAATGGTGGCATCAAAAGCCACTGCCTTACCGCTTGGCCACACCCCAACATTTTGCGTGCGTATTCTATTCCATTAACCCCTTTAAAGGCGAATGATCTAAACTTTTTACCAAAATTCCTCTAGGAAAAACTTTAAGGGCCTTTTGAGCTTCTTTCTCATTTTTAAAGGATAAGAATAAAGTTGAGCCTGTCCCTGTAAGTTTAGGGACTCCTAAATTTTGTAATTGATTAAAAGTATTTTTTATTTCAGGAAATTTTTCTTTGGCCCAGTTAGTAAAACTGTTTTTAGAGCTACCGTTTAGAAATCCTTCTTTGGTTATAGGTGAAGTTTTAGGTATATGAATTTCATTAAATGCTAGTCTGGTGCTGATATTAGTTTTAGGAAAAGCTAAAAGGAACCACTGATCAGGTAGAGTTAAAGGTTTAAAAATTTCTCCTCTTCCTTCTGCCCAAGAGTTTATACCATGTATAAAAAAGGGAATATCTGATCCTAACTCTAATCCAATTTCCATAAGCTCATCTTTTTTTAAATTAGTTTCCCAAAGTTTATTAAGTACAACCAATGTAGTTGCCGCATTAGAACTTCCTCCACCAAGTCCTTTTTCCATAGGAATTTTTTTCTTTAAAAATATCTTTATGCCTTTGGAGGTTTTAGTCCTTTCTTTTAAAAGATTTGCTGCTTTAAGAACTAAATTATCTTTAATTGGAAGGGGGCCTTCAATAAGATCAAGTTTATTTCTTGTTATCTCAAATTCAATTTCATCTTGTAAATCAATAAGTTGAAAAGCTGTTCTTAGTTCATGAAAACCATCCTTTCTTTTTTTTAATACTTCAAGATGGAGGTTCAGTTTTGCTGGAGATGTAACTTTCATCAATCAATCAAATCAAAGAAAATTTCTTTAAAATAAACTCGATGGAAGAATCCCCTGAAACTAGCAGAGTTTTTTGTGGAACTTGAAATCCATTAATTTCTTTTATACCTTGGGGATAGTATATATACCAAGAATCTATTTGCTTTAGATCCTTTTTTCCCAGAATTAGTGAGATGAGCTGTTCGACTCTCAAATCTTGTGGTAACAGTTTATAGTTGAAGTTACTTTGTTCAGTAATAATTAATTCAGATAACATAACCAAACCTTTATAGTCAAAAGTTAGTTCTCTTTCTGGAAGAAAGTAATTTTTACCCAAAGTAAGATTAACAGTATTATTTTGTTTTCTAAGAAGGAAGTATCCATTTTCACGAATACTATTTATTTTGATTTTAAATTTTCCCTCTATAGTAAAATCTTCCTTTTGAAGGATAATTTGAGTAGAAGGGGTAAATTGATTAATAGCAGTACAGCTTATTAAGGCTGTTGCTATGAAGAAAACAATAGAAATGTTTCTTAGATTTGTATTGAATAAGGTCACTTCTTAATTATCTAATTTTTACAGACTAAACTAATGAATGAAAGTATTTTAAATAAATTATCAGAAGTTTCAGAAAGATTTAATGAAATAGAGGTTTTGTTAAGTCAGCCTAATGTTACAAAAGATCAAAAAAGATACATTAGTCTGACAAAAGAATACTCAGAGCTATCTCCAGTTGTAGAAGCTTTTATAGAACTTTCTTCAATTCAGGAAGCTATAAAAGAAACTTCTCAGATGTCAGAAGATAAAGATGAAGATATTAGGAAATTGGCTACTTCTGAATTAGAGGAACTTAAAGCTAAACTTGACTTACTCGAAGTGGAACTAAAGAGCCTTTTACTTCCCAAAGATCCTGATGATTCGAAAAATGTTTTTTTAGAAATAAGAGCAGGTACAGGTGGAGATGAAGCAGCTTTATTTTCTGGAGATCTCTTTAGAATGTATTCAAGAGTAGCAGAAAGAAGAGGATGGAAAATAGAAGTCGTTAGTGTAAGGGAAGGGGATCATGGAGGTTATAAGGAGCTAGTTACCAGAATAGAAGGTGATGATGTATTTAAGGATCTTAAATTTGAAGCTGGAGTACACAGGGTACAAAGAGTCCCAGAAACTGAGTCTCAACTTTTAGGGCTTCTGGTGCAGGCGGTCAACATGTAAATAAAACGGACTCAGCTGTTAGATTGACTCATATTCCTTCGGGTATAGTTGTAGAGTGCCAGGACGGTCGATCACAACACAAAAATAAGGAAAAAGCTTTGACCTTATTAAAAGCTAAATTACTAGACTCTGAAATTGAAAAGAAAGATGCCGAACAAGCAGAGAATAGGAAAGTTATGGTGGGTTCAGGAGATAGATCAGAAAAAATAAGAACTTATAACTTTCCACAAAACAGAATAACTGACCACAGGATAGAAATGTCTATTCATAACCTGGACTCTTTTCTTGATGGGGATATAGAAGAAATGACCTCTGCTCTTCTAGAAGCGAATCAAGCGCAAGCACTAGCTAACTTAGAAACAGGTGGATTATGAGTGAAACTGTTCAGTGTTTTATTCAAGAAACTATTGTTTCACAAGAAAAAGCACAACATTTAGCTCTGGATTTAGAACTCATGGCTTGTAGTTTACTTGGGGTTGAGAGATCAAAGTTATTAGCTTTTCCCATTGCTCTAAATCAAGCAAGCAAAGAGAAGTTTAAGTCAATGATAAGAAGAAGAATAGATGGAGAACCTCTTGCCTATATATTAGGCAAGAAGGGTTTTTGGAATTTAGATTTGGAGGTAAATAATCAGGTTCTTGTTCCTAGACCTGAAACAGAAGTGTTGTTAGAAGATATTTTATTAAATTTTAATCAAACTAACCTCTCGCTATTAGATCTTGGAACGGGAAGTGGCGCTATAGGTTTATCTCTTAAAAAAGAAAAAAAAGAATGGGATGTGTATTGCTCTGATATTTCTATTAATGCTTTGGAAGTTGCAAATAAAAATTCACTAAAAAACAACTTAGAAGTTAATTTTGTATGTTGTGATTGGTTAAATGCTTTTAAGCCTAATAGCTTTGATTTGCTAATCAGCAACCCCCCATATATTAAATCAGACGACATCAGGCTAAAGTCAGATGGCTTAGGTCATGAACCGCTTGAAGCTCTCGTTTCAGGTGCTACTGGAAAAGAGCACTTATTTGTTATTGCCACTTCCTCAAAGAGGTTTCTAAAGAAAGGAGGGTACTTGTATCTAGAACACTCACCTTGCCAGGCTAAAGAGTTAAAACTTTTCTTAAAAGAGTTAAATTTTAAAAATATTTCAGAAATTTTTGATTTAAATGGGGACAAGAGGTCGATAAAAGCTCAACTTTTTTAATTTCATGAGAGACGATGAGTTACTTCGCTACAGTAGGCAGATTGTGTTGCCTGAAATTGATATTGAAGGCCAAAGATCAATTAATAAAACAAGAGCAATTATTGTTGGCTTAGGAGGCTTGGGAACAGTCGTCTCAACTTATTTAGCAAGAATGGGGGTTGGAGGCATAACTGTTTGCGACTATGACAATATAGATATATCTAATCTACATAGGCAGGTTTTATTTGATTCAAAAGATATAGGATTTAATAAGGCAATAATTACAAAAGAAAAATTAAATCTAATTAATCCTGATTTAGTGGTTAAAGCAGTTGATGAAAAATTAGATAAAAATAAATTAGATTCCTTAGTAACCCAAGAAAATTTAGTAGTTGATGCGACTGATAATTTTAAAATTAGATATGAAATTAATGAGATTTGCTTTAACAATAAGAAGCCCCTCATTTCTGGTTCTGCCATTGGATGGAAGGGCCATGTATTAACCTTAGATTTTAGTAAGAAAGAATCACCTTGTTATCAATGTATTTATGGGGCTAATATGGAAGAAGAAGAGAGTTGTTCGGAATTGGGAATTCTTCCTCCTGTTACTGGCCTTATAGGCTCTTGGCAGGCGTTGGAAGTAATTAAATTAATTTTAAATAGAAAAACTACTCCCTTTAATTTAATTGAATTTGACGCTTTATCTAATTCAATTAGAAAATTTAATTTGGAGAGGGATCCAATTTGTAAAGTCTGTGGTTAATACAATGCTTAAAAAAGGTTATATAGAAGGGTTTTATGGAAGACTTATGAGTCAGAATGACAGAACTATTCTACTAAAAAAACTTTCAGAGCTTTCTATGGATTTTTATGTATATGGTCCTAAAGAGGACCCTTACCATCGCTCTAACTGGACTTCTGTTTATCCAAAGGATAAGGCAATAGGTCTCCAGAATTTTAAAAATGAAGGAGAAAGGTTAGGAATCAGAACCTATATGGCTTTATCCCCTCTCATAAGTACAAGCGATGACTTAAACAAAGCGACCAAGGCTGTTCTCAAGAAGATTAAACAGTTTAAAAAACTTGGTTTCACAGACTTTGCCATATTTTTTGATGATGTAGATTTTGAAAGGGACGATACTTTGGCCAGTACTCATGCACATATACTCAGCGCAGTTAACGAATTTACTGAAAAAGAAAATGGCCTAATCTTTTGTCCAACTGTTTATTGCAATAAATTTGCAAAAGGCAAGTTGAGTAATTCAACTTATCTTAAAACTTTATCTAAAAAAGTGCCTGAGTCCATTCCTATGTTATGGACTGGAAAAGAGGTGGTCAGTAAGACCATTAGCGACGCAGATATTCTTAGTCTAAAAGAGGTGCTTAGTAACCCCATAATTATTTGGGATAACTACTACGCAAATGACTATTGCCCAAGAAAGCTATTTATTGGTGATTATCAAGGGAGGGACTTTACAGAAAATAGTCCTATGGCAATTGGAATTAATCCTACAGGTCTACCCATCACAGATTCGATCATTCTTTCACAAGTAGAGGGTTCTAAAAGTACTGAAGATATTTTGAGAAAAAACAATGTACCTGACTGTTTTAAAGAGGTTTTACCCTTCTTTAATGGTCCTTTTAACGAAGTTCCTGCATTAGAAGGATTAGAAAATATTAAATCTTTACTTAAACTTTCTACTCCCCTATGCATAGACTGGAAAAGTGAATTGCAGTTGGAATGGGCACCTTATTTGTGGAATTTTTTTATTGATCTAAATTTTCTTATGAAACTCTATAAATCAGAAGACCAAAAGGGACTTGAAGAGTGGGCTTCTCAAAGATATTCTAATCCGTTAAACGAAATTATATTTAGAAGAAACACAAACAATTAAGAGGGAAAAAATGCTAGGAAATATGCAAGATGGCCAGTTATTGATATCTGGCTTAATTGAACATGCCGAGATATATCATACTGATACAGAGATTGTTTCAAGAACTGTAGAAGGCCCAATACATAGATATACACTCAAGGATGCTGCGAACAGATCTAGAAAGTTAGCTAATGCACTAGGAAAACTTGGTTTACAGCAAGGTGATGTTGTGGGTACTTTAGCTTGGAATACCTTTAGACATTTTGAGTTATATTTTGGTGTATCCGGTATAGGCTGTGTAGTAAACACTGTTAATCCAAGACTTTTTCCAGAACAATTGATTTATATAATAAATCATGCTGAAAATAAGTATCTTTTTGTAGATTTAACTTTCGTACCGCTTGTTGAATCAATCAGTGATTCTCTCGAAGGCATAAAAGGAATCATCGTTCTTACAGATAAAGAACATATGCCTGAAACTGAGTTAAAAAATGTAATTTGTTATGAAGAATTAATAGCCGATGAGCCAACTGAGTATGATTGGCCAGTTTTTGATGAAAATACAGCTTCAAGTCTTTGTTATACCTCTGGAACAACAGGCAACCCAAAAGGGGTATTGTACTCTCATAGATCAACGCTTTTGCATACTTGGATTGTTAGCTCTGGTAATGTTGGTAAAGTATCAAGCTCTTCTGTAATTTTACCTGTGGTGCCAATGTTTCATGTTAATGCTTGGGGCATCCCTTATGCTTCAGCGATGTTTGGCGCTAAATTGGTCTTACCTGGTCCTATGATGGATGGAGCTTCTATCTTTGAACTTATTGATCAAGAAAAACCCGATCTTTTGATGGGAGTGCCAACTGTTTGGCTTGGTTTGCTGCAATATTTAAATGAAACTAATCAAACCCTAGATTCGGTTACCACTGCATTAGTCGGAGGGTCTGCAGCTCCAAGAGCTATGATTCAAGAATTCGAAGAAAAACATAATGTTTTTCTTATGCATGGTTGGGGTATGACTGAAATGAGTCCTTTAGGAACTGCCACAAGCAGAACAGCTGAAATGGATAACATGGACATTGAGAGTCGCTATGATCTCCAAGAGAAACAGGGGAAGGCTTTTTTTGGGGTCGAAATGACTATTGCAGACGATGAAGGTAATGAACTACCTAAAGACGGAGTTGCTTTCGGTCGTCTACTTGTAAAAGGGCCTACGATTGTTGAGAGATATTTCAAAACCAACGAAAGTTCTTTGGATGAGAATGGATGGTTTGATACTGGTGATGTAGCCAAGATTCACCCAGAAGGATCCATGGAAATTGTTGACAGGAGTAAAGATGTTATAAAGTCAGGAGGGGAGTGGATAAGTTCAATAGATCTAGAAAACGCTGCAGTCGGTCATCCTGAGGTAGCTGAAGCTTGTGTAATTGGAGTCTTACATAAAAAATGGGATGAAAGACCTTTATTATTAATTGTCAAAGCAGATGGTAAAGACCCCTCTAAAGAAGATATTTTATCTTTCTTGGAAGATAAGGTTGCTAAGTGGTGGATGCCAGATGATGTGATTTTTGTCTCAGAACTTCCTCACACGGCAACAGGAAAATTATTGAAAACAGATTTAAGGGACGAATATAAAGAACATTTAATAAAGTCAGGAGAATAATATGATAGGACTAGTACCGGCAGAAAAGTTAGTTGATTACGTGGGTAAAGAAATTGGTACTTCAGAATGGTTTGAAGTGGATCAAGAGAGGATCAATCAGTTCGCTGATACAACTTTAGATCACCAATTTATTCACGTTGATCCTGAAAAGGCAACACCACTGTTTGGATCCACAATAGCTCATGGGTTTTTATCTCTTTCTCTGATTCCGCACTTAACTTCGCAGGCTGTTTTAGCCCCTGAGAATCTAAAACATGTGTTTAATTATGGTTTGGAAAATTAAGAGAGAGAATTATCCAAGAAGGCGTTAGTTCTGTTCGCAGGCTTCGAAAAATAGATGAGATCCATTTGTTAACAATTTCTAAAGAACTGGGTATAGATTATTCTGAAGTAACTAAATATTACTCTTCCATGGAAGATATCTTTCATCTTCAGCAGAAAAAAAATTGGAGGGCTATTCATAAAGCTTTGGATAAAAAAATAAAAGAGTCAAGAACTCCAGGAGATTTTAAAAAAACTTTCGATGATTTCTTAGAAGATTTTGTAAATGATTTAAGTTCTGATGCAGATTTGCATTGGGAAGCCTGTAGTTTTTTACCAAAATGCTTAGAGTTTAGGGAAAAAAATAAAAAAATCTTATCTGAAAAGATTAAAAATTTAATTAAGAGAGGGTGGCCAGGAAAAACACCTAGTGTCATACAAAGACAAACGGATTTATTTATACTAAGTTTTTATGGATTTATTGACCATGTGGT
>LUMF01000157.1_pt1 | contig 11507 bp, 10 predicted proteins | sample 729701 | NCBI WGS metagenome assembly LUMF01 (sample SAMN03860270, study PRJNA289734) | marine metagenome | biome: seawater column; feature: ocean; material: water; isolation source: Red Sea water column Station 34 - depth 100m | place: Saudi Arabia: Red Sea | collected 2011-10-15 | depth 100 m | reverse complement strand
ATCGAATGTTGTGTAAATTGTTAGCTGACCGTTTTCCCCTTCATTAAGAAGCGGCGTAAAAGGTGGCTGTGCAATGATTGGATCTGCCAAACTGATCTTGAAGACAATGACAAATGGCGTAAGAAAAAATAGCAATAGCCATATATATGGAATGGCAACGATGAAGTACCTCCATAAGTTTTCTCTGAAAGAATTATTCGTGTTTACGAGTAGACCCGACACTAATCACCCAATAACATCAGGCTTTCATCGTCCCAAGTCAGGTAGACTTCGTCTTCCCATTTTATTGACTGCTCAACTCGGTCTCTGTTCTGTTTACTCACTTGAATGATGATGCCGTTGTCGGTTCTGACTCTGTAGATTGAAAGGTTTCCAAAATAACCAAAATCTTCCACTGAGCCTTTGACATAATTTTCTTTTTGTGGAATTTCTTTTCCAATCATAATTTTCTCTGGTCTCAAAGCAACTGAAAGAGTTTCTGTGTGGCTAATATCATGATCTGCATTGAGAACAAGTCTTCCACCCAAAGCTTTGCAGTCGACCTCAATCTTGCTGTCTTCTCGCTCTATCAGAGTCGCTTCCATTAGATTGATGTTGCCGAGGAAATCAGCCACAAATTTAGATTTCGGGTTTTCATAAATTAGATTCGGTGATCCTATTTGAACAAATTGACCTTGCTCCATAATTGCGATTCTGTCTGAGAGCGTCATTGCTTCTTCTTGGTCGTGAGTCACAATTACAAAGGTTATGCCTAGCTCATCATGGATATCCATTAGCTCAAACTGAGTGCTTTGCCTCAGTTTTTTATCCAAGGCAGCCATGGGCTCATCGAGAAGAAGCACCTTGGGTTCTTTGATCAAGGATCTTGCTAAGGCAACCCTTTGTGATTGGCCGCCTGAGAGTTGATTTGGCTTTCTGTTTTCATAGCCTTCTAGCTTGACCAAAGAAAGCATCTTCTGAACTTTTTCATGGATGCTATCTTTTTGCATGCCTTCTTTTTTTAAGCCATAGGCAATGTTTTCAAAAACACTCATGTGAGGAAATAAGGCATAGTTTTGAAACATAATGTTGACAGGCCGATCATACGGTGCCAATTGGGTCATATCGACACCATCAATTAAAATGCTTCCCTGGCTAGGTATTTCTAGGCCGGCAAGAATTCTCAATAACGTTGTTTTTCCAGATCCAGATGCTCCAAGGATTGAGAATAGCTCCCCTTTTTTGATTTCCAGATCAACATTATCAACCGCTAGAACATCGCCAAAATTTTTGCTCACCCCTTTGATCTCTATGAATTTATTATCGGTGTTTGTCATTTTTTCTCTCTTTTTTTAATGCCCGTTTTGAATCGGCTGAAAATTCTCGTTTTAATGCGAGTATATTTTGGCGGGTCAACCTCAGTGAAAAATAATCGATTCATGATCTCAGGAGTAGGGTATACCGCTGGATCATTTAAGACCTCTTTTTTTATGAATGGATTTGATGCCGGTACTGGGCTTGCGTAATGAGTGAGATTAACGAAATCTGCACTGACTTCTGGTCGTAATAAATAATCTAGTAACAAATATGCATTTTCGATATTTTTTGCATCTTTAGGGATCACAACAATGTCTACCCATAAGAGTCCTCCCTCTTCTGGAACAAAATATCTCAGATCTATGTCTTTTCCAGCTTCTCGGGCCCTACTGCTTGCTGTTGCGTAATCTCCAGCCCAACTCATGGCAATACAAACGTCACCGTTAGCAAGGTCATTGAGTAAAGTACTCGAGGTGAATTTCTTGATATAGGGCCTAGCTCCATGCAAGAGATCCTCGGCTTCCTGAAGCTCTTTAGGATCTTTGGAGCTGTCATCATAACCCAAATAAACAAGTGCTTGAGGAATGACATCAGTGGGTGAGTCAAGGATGCTGATCCCGCAATCTGCAAACTTTGAAATGGTTTCAGCATCGTAAAGCATGGCAGCACTCCCAATGGGTGGATTTGGATCTCTCGCAAAGATTTTATTGGCATCATAACTCACTCCGGTTGATCCGTAACTGTATGGAATCATGATTCGATTTCCAGAATCGATTTCATCCAACATCTCCATGAGCATTGGATCCAAGAGCGCATAATTAGTCAGTTTTGCAGGATCAATTTCATGAAATATTTTGAGAGGCATTAACCGTTTTGAGTACATGCTTGAATGAACGACCAAGTCATACCCAGAATTTCCAGCCAAAAGCTTGGCTTCCACAATTTCAGAGGAGTCGTATTCATCATAATTAACCTTTATGCCGTATTCTTCCTCAAAGTCTTTGATGGTCGACTCGCCAATGTAATAAAAAATTTCATCATTATTAGAATAAAGATTATAGGTTATCTTAATTCTCATTAAGATTCTTTTGAGCTTTTATTGCCACCTAAATTGGTCATTAGAACCCCAATGATTATTAAGAAACATCCGAGCAGTTTAGTCAATGTTACTGACTCATCTAATAAGATATAAGCCCAGAACATTCCAAACACAGGAACAAGCATGGCAATAATTGATGTACTCACAGGACCTATGCTCTTGATCAGAGTGTAATAAGGAATATAGGCCAATCCAGTTGCTAATACAGCAAGGAATAAAGTGCTGAGTATGATATATAAATTAAGTCCATCGAATGTTAAAGGCTCTAATGCAAGGAATGGGGCGATTAGAAATGTTGCACCAAGCATACTGACTGCTGCTATTAACTTAACGTTTTCAAAATTGAGTTTATACATGTAAACCATTGAAATGCCATACATCATGGAACCCATAATGGCCGCCAAGTTTGCTCTGATTTCAAACTCCAGTGATTCAAGACCGACAAAAACTGTTAAGCCTATTAATCCCATAACTATCCCCAAGAGTTGCAAAAGTTTGAATTTAAAATTCAGAAACATCATAGAGAATATGAAAGCAAAGAGAGGGGTAGTCCCGTTTATAACAGCCATAGAACCAGCATTGATTTGTAATGATGCGTAGGAAAACAGATAAAATGGTATCGCTATATTGCCAGCCCCAATGATAAGAATGGGAAACAGATTATCCTTAACGAATAACCAGTCCTTTCGATTTATAAACAATAAACCTAGGACAATTGATGCAATCGAGAGTCTTAAAAAGACCAATCCAACAGGCCCAAACACTGGTGCTGTTTCTTTGATAAATACAAAAGAGGACCCCCATATGGCAGATAATCCAATAATATAAATCCAATCAACAAAGGAAGGTTTGCTGCTCAATAAGTGCTCCTGATTAGAGGTCTTTCAAGCCTTTTTTCAGTAGTCCTCGTGCAAGAATGAGTCGCTGTATTTCTGAAGTGCCTTCCCAAATACGATCCACTCTTAATTCACGATAAAATCGTTCAGCTGCAAATTCCCTCATGTAACCTCGGCCACCAAAAATCTGTACAACTCGATCAGCAACTTTGTTGGCCATCTCTGATGCAAAAAGTTTTACAGCTGAGCATCGATAATGCAGTGCTTTCATGTCATCACCGCGATCATGAGCTTCTGCTGTTTCATAGAGCATTAATCGGGCAGCCCACAGTTCAGTCACACTATCGGCTAACATGAACTGAATCGCTTGTTGTTCCGCCAAAAAGCCATCTTTAACTTGTCTGCTTTTAGCAAACTCTGTGGCTTCCTCAATCAATCTTGCAGCCGCTCCACAGCAACGAGCGGCTATCATTAATCGCTCTCGCCTGAACCAAGCCAGTGAATAACTCATGCCATCATTTTCTGAACCGATTCTGTTTTTTTCAGGTATAAAAACATCATTAAATTTATAGATCGGATGATGACTATCAAAGGTGTGAGAAAACAAAGGTGTTCTGACATGTTCTATTCCTTCTTCGCCCATATCTAGAAAAAACATGGCATCGCCAATTTTTTCATTTTCCGACTCTATAACAGCTTGCACAAAGAAAAAATCAGCATGATTGGCTCCAGTGACGAACCATTTTTCACCGTTGAGCACATAGCCGCCTTCAACTTTTTTTGCTGTTGCGCTAACATCAAGCTGTGAACCTGATTCGGGTTCAGTTATCGCATAACACTCGTGTCGACTCCCATCCATTAATGGCAGGATATATTGTTTAATTTGTTCATCGGTACAGGCGTCTAGCATCCAGGCTTGAGGTTCTGAAAAACACCATGTTAGAGCGTTCGTGCTTCTACCCAGGACTTCCCAAACACAAACTTGTTCCAAGTTACTCAGAGCTCTGCCACCGAGTTCTTTTGGTATATCCATAGAACTCAGACCTAGGTCAATTGCCATTTGTCTGTGTTTTTTATCTATATCATCAGGAATCTTGCCTTCATTCATCTCGGCTTCAACTTCCCATGGCATCGTGGTTTCTAGAAACCCTTTAGCGACATCTATCCAATCAAGGGCGTTCTTTGGCAAATTAATATGCATTTTAATTACTCCGTGTCATTGACTAATTTTACTCTGAATAAAAATGAGATGTTATTAAAAAATATAAATCAGGACTTCAGTTCTGAATATTCTGGAATTCGCTTATTTCCCAGAAATGCAGTGATCATCGTGTTGACCTCGTCTGGAGCATCTTGTTGAACATGATGTGAAATCCCCTTGAAATAACGAATTGTAAACTTTTCAACATGATCTTCAGTGCCCATGCTACTAGTCATGGAGAGTGCCACATCTTTTTCACCCCATAGCATTAAAGTGGGAACTTTTATCTTTGGGTAGCCCAGCTTCCATTGACGATAGTTTCCGCCACCACAAAGCATGGCACGATAATAATTCAGCATTGCTGTTCTGTTCTTTGAACGCGATGTATTTTTATTGAAAAGCTCCACAACTTCGTCTGAATAATTTTTGCGCTTAGCAGCGCCGCCCCTGATTAATCTGCCGATTGAAATTCTGCCGAAGACCAGTTCTGGTATCCAAGGCAATTGGAAGAAAAAGATGTACCACGATCGCCTAATTTGTTCAAAGCTTCTGCTGATTGCTCTCCAAAAAAGAAATGGATGCGGCACATTGCAGATTACCAGGCGATCAATAAGGGCTGGTTTTCTCATGGCAAGATGCCAAGCAATTAATGCGCCCCAGTCATGGGATAAGAGCGTGACCTCATTTGCATCAGAAGCTTTAATCAGTTCCTCTACATCCTTCATTAAGACTTCTAACTGGTAATTCTTTAACCCCTTGGGCGCATCTGTGTTTCCATAGCCACGCAGGTTTGGTGCCCAGACCCGATAACCAAGGTTTGCAAGATAGGGCATCTGAAATCTCCAGGCGATACTGTGTTCTGGAAAACCGTGTAGACACAACACTAGTCGATCACCTTCTCCTTGTGTGTCAACCTCAAATGTAATCCCGTTTGCATCAACTGATATCGTTTCGACTTCTTTAATTAAATCGGATGTACTTTTCATCTTTTACTCTTTTTCAATTTTGCTTTGAAACTCATTTCCCTTTGGATAAGATACAACTATATGATGTATTTACTTCATTCGCGTTTCAATATCATTTATACAAGAAACTAATCTGTATATTTTCAGCTTCGCCTTGGCGGGCCAAAAATTTTTTTCCCAGCAACATAAAACATAAATTATAAGAATAAACAGATGAGTAAAAGATCATTAGAAAAAAGCAACAAGCATTTCAAAAAAGCACTGAAAAAACTTCCTTTGGGGGTAACATCAAACTTCAGATATTGGGGCGATGATGAGACCATTTATATCAAGCGAGCATCGGGCTGCAGGCTCTGGGATCTGGACGACAATGAATACATTGATTATCGCTTAGCCTATGGCCCATATATTCTTGGGTATGCAGACGAAAGAGTCGATCAGGCAGCTAGAGAAGGAATGGACATTGGCGGCGTCTTTGCTCTGGCCACTGAACTGGAATACGAGGTTGCACAAAAAATTTCCTCGATGGTGCCTTCTGCTGAATTGGTTCGTTATTCCAATTCAGGAACAGAGGCTGTAATGGCCGCTCTCAGGGTTGCAAGAGCTTACAGTAAGCGCGATGAATACATAATGATTGAAGGCGGTTATCACGGGGTTTCAGATTCTGTTTTATGGGATGTTGACATCGACGATTGGGATCCTCAATCAGGACCTCCTGAAAAGATTTCATCAAGCCATGGGGTTCCAGATAAGATTGGCGAGATGGTCACGTTGGTTCCCTTTAATGATGCCAATAAACTTGAGGATGTTTTAAAGAAAAAACACGGTGATATTGGGGCACTCTTAATTGAGCCGATATTAGGAAATTGCTGTTCTATTTCTGCAACACAAGAGTATATGCAGGCGGTGCGTTCCTTATGCGATCAATATGATGTCGTATTAATTATCGATGAAGTCAAAACAGGCTTTAGAGTTGCCAAAGGTGGCGTTCAAGAACTCTTTGGAATTGAAGCTGATTTATGCACCTTTGCAAAATCCATTGCTAATGGTTATCCAATTTCTGCAATTTGTGGCAAAGAGGAATTAATGCGTTCAATCAAATACGGTGGAGTACTCCATGGCGGAACTTTCACAGCGCATTCAGTTGCCATCTCAGCAGCCAATAAAACTCTAGAGATCTTGCAAAACACAGACGCATTAGAAACGGTTAATCAATATGGAATTGATTTGAGAGAGGGCATTAGCAAAATTTTGACAAAAAATAATGTCCCGCATTGTTTTACCGGTCACCCATCAATGTCAGGATTATTTTTATCGGAATCCGCTCCGACAAATGCCCGAGACTTTAAACGTTCTGACTACCCATTTTATGAAAAACTTGCTGAAGAATTACTTGAAGATGGGGTATTATGCGAGTTCGATCCTAGAGAACCATGGTTCATTTGTGAGTCGCATGCTAAAGATGCATTAGAGCCCACCTTGAATACTTTTGAGAACGCTCTTGAAAGAGCAATGAAAGGAGACTGAGTTGGAAAAATATGACGCAATAGTTATAGGAGCAGGCCACAACGGTTTGACCAACGCAGCTTATTTGGCAAAGTCAGGATTAAAGGTTCTTGTTCTAGAGAAAAATGATTACATAGGTGGAGCCGCTGTTAGTCGAGAATTGCATGACGGATGGACTTACTCAAATTGCTCTTATGTATGCAGCTTATTAAGACCAGAAATATATCGAGACCTCAATTTACAAAAACATGGCCTTCAAGTTATAGCCTATGGAGGAAGTGTTACCTTCATGGAAGATGGCAATATCTTTGGTGGTTATTCAGACCATGACTTACAAAGAAGAGAGATTGGTCGTTTCTCTAAAAAGGACGCTGATGCCTATGTTAGATTTGGCAGAGATGTCTCCAAGCAGTGTCGATTTATAAAACCTTTGCTTTTGAGAACCCCGCCTGATCCCACTTCTTTTAGGCCAAAAGATCTGGAAGAGTTGTTGTATTTATTCAAGCGACTCTATGGCTTAGGCGAACAAACAATTTATGAGACGATTCGTTTTTACACGATGAGCGCTGCTGAATATCTAGAGGAATACTTTGAGTCAGATATTGTTAAAGCCGCTTTGTCTGGAAGCGGAATTATTGGCACCGCTCTTGGTCCATATTCTCCAGGAACTGCCTATGTCTTGTTGCATCATTACATGGGCGAAGTGGATGGCAGTATCGGTTCATGGGGTTTTGCTAGAGGCGGAATGGGCTCAGTTTCAAAAGCCCTAGCAGGCGCACTCCAAGAGTACGATGGGAAGATTATAACGGATGCTGAGGTTACTCAGATTCAAGTTAAGAACGGCAAAACAACCGGTGTTGTTTTGGCTAATGGCGATGAATACTATGCTAAAAATGTGGTTTCAAATTTAGATGCACGCCGAACTTATCAAGACTTGTTTGATCCTCAAGATCTGAGTGAAAAATTACTGAAGCAAGTGGATAATTTTAAGTTCAATGGATCCTCAGGAAAGCTCAATATTGCCCTGGATGGGTTACCCGAGTTTCCAGCTATGGGTAAAGATAACCCTCTGATCTATGCCGACATGCACTTTATTGACTCTCTTGAAAGAATTGAAAGGGCTTATGACGATTGGAAGAACGGGAGGTGGTCGCAGGACCCCTATGTTGACATGCTTATACCCACAATGACCGACCCAACTATGGCGCCTCCTGGCAAGCATTACATGTCGGTTTTTGTGCAATACGCACCTCCAAAACTTGCAACCGGTGAGTGGACAGATAAGGACAGAGAAGGCTTTGGGCAGACAGTTATTGATCAGATTGGTGAGTACAGCCCCAATTTTAAAGATCTTATTGTCCACGCTGAAATTAGAACACCACAAGACATTGAGAACGAAGTGGGTCTGACAGAGGGAAATATTTTTCAAGGCGAATTAACCATGGATCAAATGTTTTTCAATAGACCTTTCCCGGGGTATGCCCAGTTTAGGGGTCCAGTGAAGGGTTTTTATATGTGTGGATCGAGCACACACCCAGGAGGAGGGGTAATGGCTGCTCCAGGTGCCAATGCGGCTAGAGAAATACTCTACGACCTTAAGCGAAAAAATATTGTTCCAGAGGCTGAAAACGATGACTAGGAAAAATAAAAAAATAGCCATCATTGGCGCGGGTCACAATAGCTTGGTTTGTGCAGCCTATCTAGCAAAGTCAGGTTTTAGCGTCAATGTTTACGAGTCTCGTGCTGATGTAGGCGGCATGGCCTCTACCAAAGAATTGGCAGAAGGCTATAAAGTTCCAGGTGCTGCACATCTAATGCATCAAGTTGATTCCAAGATTCATAAATCATTGAAGCTCGACAAACACGGCTTAGCTTATGTGGCGAGTGGTTTAAAGACAATCTCAATTAACCCTAAAGGCAATGCCTTGGTTTTTGATGATGACAATATTAGTGGCGATGACATTACATTAAGGGAGCAGGAGCAGTATAAAGAATTTAGAAAGACCATGAAGAAGCTTGCTGGGTTTTTTAAAAAGGCTTATCAAAAGGCACCTCCAAGATTAGGTTCTGAGGAGAGAAAAGATCTTTCAAATCTAATGAGTCTAGGATGGAATCTAAGGAGCATGGGCAAGGAGTCCATGAGGTTAATGTTGAAATATATTGCTGTGAATATTCACGATGTCTTGAACGAATACTTTGACCACGAACACATTAAAGGTTCCATCGCCCTTGATGCCCTACTGGGTAATCGTTTAGGACCTAGAACCAATAACAGTTCGATTACTTTTTTACATCAACTCACAGGAGATTTAAACGGGGTTCACTCAGGGATAGATCCTCGAAGTACCTTTATGTGTTTGGTTGGCCCCAAGCATCTCGAATCCCATTATGTTCATAAAATAAGCAAGATCAGAATGAGAGGGAACACTTCCAAACTTCACTTGGCCTTATCTGGCCTACCCAAATTTAAGGGCATAGATAAGGAAGATTTGGGGAACAGAATTATTAACGCACCAGATATGAAGTATCTGGAATTGGCCCATGATTTTACTAAATACGGTGAGTATTCTGATCAGTTGCCGATGGAAATTATTATTCCATCGATTCATGATAAGTCGCTTGCGCCCAAGGGGCATCATGTCTTGTCAGCCATCGTCAATAACACGGCCTATCATTTAAAAGACGGTTGGGAGCAGTCAAAACCAGTTGTGCTCGAGAACTGTCTAAACCAATTAGAAGAGATGGCACCTGGCATCAGAAAATTAATCCTTCATGCCGAGTTATTAACGCCTAAAGATTTTGAAGACGAATACGGTATTACTGGCGGACATTGGCATCAAGGTGAGTTGACCTTTGATCAATTTCTAATGTTAAGACCAATACCAGGAATGGCACAGTACACATCACCTATTGAATCACTTTACCTATGTGGTGCAGGCTCACATCCTGGAGGCGGCTTAATGGGTCTAGCTGGAAGAAATGCAGCGAACGAAATTTTGAGTAGGGAGTCCTAGGATGTTGCGACAAGATCATTATAAAACCTCAGTCTATAAAACACCGTTCCATGAGCGAACTTCTGAGTTAAATATTTTAAATGAGTGGACCCGATGGAAAGACTACACCGTTTCAACAAGTTACTTCAGAACCGATCTGGAGTATTTTGCTGTAAGAAACACCACAGGAGTTATTGATTACACTCCAATGGTCAAACAAAAAATAACTGGACCTGATGCGGCTGAGTTTGTGAATCGCTTCTTTACCAGAGACATGAATAAAATTGCTGTTGGTCGAGTTGGTTATGTGGTTTGGTGCGATGAAGCCGGCCAAGTCCTCGACGATGGAACCGTCTTTCATGTTAGGGAAAATGAATATTGGTTGTTATGCGTGGAAAGACAGTTAGATAATCTAGGAAATTCGGCGGTTGGTTTTGATGTAAACATAGAGGAAATAACCGATGAGGTTGCTTGCTTGGGAGTGCAAGGCCCAACTTCTTGTAGCATCCTTAAAGCAATAGGTTTTGAGGCGATAGAACACCTTAAACCTTTTGATATCAAGCACTATGATTTTCAGGGCCAGGAAATCATGATTTCAAGAACAGGGTTCAGCGGTGATCTTGGCTATGAAGTTTGTATGCCCAATGACGTGGCTTTGAATTTTTGGGATGAATTATTCGATAAAGGTGAAATATACGGCATAAAACCCTTTGGCTTAGATGCCTTGGATTTGGTTAGAATCGAAGCTGGTTTACTGGTCCCAGGACAAGATTTTATGGTCGCAGAGGAAGCCATTAGGCCTGGCTCTACCAGATCGCCATTCGAATTAGGATTGTCTTGGTTGGTGGATTTATCCAAACCAGTATTTAATGGAAGAGAAGCCCTTTTAGAGGAAAGGAAAAGAGGTTCTAGATACACTTTTGTAAAACTCAATATTAATGGCAATAAACCTGCAGAAGGTGCTTATCTATACAATCAGTCGGGAAAGAAAATAGGTAATGTGACTTCGGCGATGTTTTCACCAAGCGCTAAAGCAAACATTGCATTTGCAACCCTTCATGACCCATGGAAAAAAGGAAAGGATAAAATCATTGCTGAAATCTATTATCAGAAAGACTTGGAATGGAACAAGGTGATGGAAGAAGCAACCATAGTTACCAAACCTTTCTTTGATCCTGATAGAAAAAGAACCACTCCAGCCGAGCTTTATTAAGCGGACATGCCACACCGCCTAGATCCACTGTTAGACCCAGAAAGTATTGTCATCGTTGGGGCAAGCACCTCTGGTGGCATGGGAAGTCGCTTAATCAAAAACCTCCAGCATGGAGGGTTTAAAGGTAAATTATTTGGGCTCCATCCCAAAAATAAAGAGGCATTTGGCGTGCCATGCTATCCCGATTTCAAATCACTTCCTGAAAAAGTTGACCATGCAATATTTGCCGTATCGGACCAACGAATAGAGGGTTTGATTGATGCTGCAATCGAGGCTGATGTGAAAGCGATGTCAATCATGTCGATGTTATTGATAGACGACGATCAGGAACCATATTTAAAAGATCGGATACAGTTAAAACTGAAAGACGCTGACATCTTATTGTGTGGTGCCAATGG
>LUMF01000134.1_pt1 | contig 11566 bp, 11 predicted proteins | sample 729701 | NCBI WGS metagenome assembly LUMF01 (sample SAMN03860270, study PRJNA289734) | marine metagenome | biome: seawater column; feature: ocean; material: water; isolation source: Red Sea water column Station 34 - depth 100m | place: Saudi Arabia: Red Sea | collected 2011-10-15 | depth 100 m | reverse complement strand
AGATGTGTATAAGAGACAGGATCTAGGCAAAGGGTTTAATCGATTGGGAGCTTCTTGTTTGGCTCAGGTTTATAATCGATCCCTCGGAGAATCCCCTGATATTGAACCGTTTTTATTAAACTCCTTATTTAATGCTATAACGGATTTAAAAGTTAACAACAAGATTCTTGCTTATCACGATCGTTCTGATGGCGGATTATTTGCTACGGTCACTGAAATGGCATTTGCTGGTAACACTGGGGTTAAAGTTGACTTAAACACAGGATCCATAGATGAAACTCTGGCTTTACTTTTCTCAGAAGAGATAGGGGCAGTTATAGAGATTGATAAGAACGAAGTTGATAGCGTCATGAATATTTTACAGAACCATTCTCTTGATGGGTTATCAACTGTTATAGGAGAGACCCAGAATAATAAGCAGATAATCTTGGAAACTGGTCACAACCATTCAATCAATTTTGATTTGAGGGAGCTAAGAAAAGCTTGGTCAGAATTATCCTTTAGGATGCAGTCTTTAAGAGATAATCCTAAAACAGCTAAGGAAGGTTTCGAAGCAATGTTGGATGAAGAAGACCCTGGAATAACCACTAAAGTTAATTTTTCTAGAACAAAAAAAGACCAATTAATTCGCTACAAAGATGAAAGACCAAAAATTGCTGTTTTGAGGGAGCAAGGAGTCAACAGCCATGTTGAGATGGCCGTAGCATTTTATAAAGCGGGGTTTGAGGCTGTCGATGTCCACATGACAGATCTTATAAACGGTCAAATGAGTCTGGATGATTTTAGAGGTCTTGTTGCTTGCGGAGGTTTTTCTTACGGGGATGTTTTAGGTGCAGGCGGCGGCTGGGCTAAGTCCATTCTATTTAACCCTAAAGTCAAAGAACATTTTGAAGATTTTTTTAACCATTCAGACACGTTCACATTGGGAGTCTGTAACGGCTGCCAAATGCTATCGCAACTAAAAGATATAATTCCAGGTGCTGGCCACTGGCCGCATTTCGTTAAAAACCTTTCCGAACAATTTGAAGCGAGATTAAGTTTAGTTGAAATTACCAAGAGTTCCTCGTTGTTTTTAAGGGGTATGGAAGGGTCTATTCTTCCAATAGCTACCTCTCATGGCGAAGGAAGAACCCAGTACCATCAAATGAACGACAGAAAGGCTCTAGATCAGCAGAATCAAATCTCTTTGAGATATGTCGACAATTATGGACGTCCTAGTGAACTTTACCCATCTAATCCAAATGGTTCAGCAGGCGGTTTAGCAGGTTTTTGCTCTGAAGACGGACGGGCAACCATCATTATGCCGCATCCTGAGAGGGTTATTAGGAAGCAACAACATTCATGGTGCCCTCCTGAATGGGAGGAAGACGGACCTTGGCTAGAGATTTTTTACAATGCAAGGGAATGGATTGGATAAATCTTGCTTTTTTTGTAAAAACAATCGATCTATTTAGTTTATATAAGTAAGAAAATAATAATATTTTTTTTATTATTAATATCTATAACGGCTTTATCTGCACAAGATCTTTTTTCTGGAGCACAATTAGAAGAAAGAAATACATTGGAAATGATAGCTTCAGAAAATTTCACAAGTGAACTTGTTTTAGATATTGTTGGTAGTGTGCTTACAAATAAATATGCCGAGGGTTATCCAGGCAGACGCTATTATGGCGGTTGCGAGCATGTTGATGAAGCTGAAACACTGGCTATTGAAAGAGCTAAAAAACTTTTCAGCGCTGATTATGCTAATGTACAGCCACATTCTGGCTCACAAGCAAACATGGCTGTTTACATGTCTTTATTGGAACCGGGCGATACCATTCTTGGTATGAGTTTATCTGAGGGAGGTCATTTAACCCATGGCGCTAAGGTAAATTTTTCAGGAAAACTCTATCACTTTATTTCTTATGGTTTGGATTCCGATAGTGGCGAAATAGATTATGCTCAAGTTGCAAGCTTAGCCAAGGAGCATTCACCAAAAATGATTGTTGCAGGATTTTCAGCTTATTCAAGAATAGCTGACTGGGATAAATTTAGAGAAATAGCTGATTCAATTGGCGCTTATTTGATGGTTGATATGGCTCATATAGCAGGTTTAGTTGCCGCCGATTGTTATCCAAATCCCGTTCCAATAGCTGATGTGACCACCTCAACCACACACAAAACCTTAAGAGGTCCAAGAGGAGGAATAATTTTGGCTAGAGAGAATGAAGAAATACAAAAGGCTATAAATAAGCAAGTTTTTCCTGGAACACAAGGAGGTCCATTGATGCATGTGATTGCGGCCAAGGCCCACGCATTTCTGGAAGCCATGAAACCTGAGTTTAAGGACTACCAGCAAAAGGTGGTTGATAATGCTAGATTAATGGCAAAATTACTTCAAGACTCAGGCTACGATATTGTTTCTGACGGAACGGATTGCCATTTGTTTTTAGTGGATTTAACTAACAAGGGTATTACAGGAGCTGACGGTGAGGCGGCGCTTGGAGAGGCGAACATTACACTAAATAAAAACTCTGTGCCTAATGACACAAGATCACCGATGATCACAAGCGGACTTAGAATAGGTACGCCAGCAATTACTACCCGTGGGTTTGGAGAAAACGAAATAGTATTGCTTGTTGAAATGATTGATACGGTCCTTTCAAATATCGATAACACATCAATAATTGCTTCGACTAAGGCTGATGTTAAAAAGCTGTGCGAGAGATTCCCAGTTTATATATCCTGATTAGTTATGTTCTGCCCTTTTTGTGGTAATCAAGAAACCAAGGTTGTGGACTCGCGTCTAGCGGGTGACGGCTATCAAACTAGAAGACGGCGGGAATGCATAAAATGCACGGAGAGATTTACCACATTTGAATCAGCAGAATTGTTGCTGCCAAAATTAATAAAACGAGACGAATCAAGAGAACCGTTTGATGAATCAAAATTAAGAAGCGGTATTCTTACTGCCACTGAAAAGAGACCAATTAGCATTGAGACCATAGAAGAAGTTATTTCTAGAGTGATCAGGCAAGTACAAAAATTGGGAGAAAGAGAAATCCAATCAAGAGCATTGGGTGATATTGTTATGAAAGAACTAAGAGAAATAGATGAAATAGCTTTTGTTCGTTATGCTTCAGTTTATAGACGATTCCAAGATATCGAAGAATTTGAAAAAGAAATTGAAACACTAAGAGACACACCAACAGAAGCAGATGCGAGATCTCAGATTTCAATCTTTCCTGATGAGGATGAAGAGACATGAGTGATTCTCAAAAATTCATGCAATTGGCTATTGATCTAGCAAAAGAAGGTATATTTAGCTGCAAACCTAACCCAAGAGTTGGTTGCGTGCTGGTTAAGGACAATAAAATTATTGGGCAAGGTTTTCATCATAAAACTGGAGAAGACCATGCTGAGATTGATGCACTTAAAAATGCCAATGATGAGACTAAAGGGGCTACCGCATACATCTCTCTAGAGCCGTGCACGCATAAAGGTAAGACGCCACCTTGTGTCGATGCGCTGATAGCAGCTGAGATAAAAGAAGTTTTTTTTGCAATGGTTGATCCTAATCCAAAAGTTTCAGGACAGAGTATTAAGATTTTAGAAGAGGCAGGGGTTAAAGTTTCTTATGGGCTACTAGATCAAGAAGCAAGGGAACTCAATATCGGTTTTTGTCATCGTATGTCAAACAATCGACCCTATATAAGAACAAAAATTGGTGCGAGTATTGATGGACGGACTGCTTTGAAGAATGGTAAAAGTCAGTGGATCACTAGCGAAGAATCCAGACAGGATGTACAAAAATGGAGAGCCAGGAGCTGTGGCGTTCTCACTTCGGCCTCAACGGTATTAATGGATGATCCCTCTTTAAATGTAAGGCTCTCGGATTTTTCTGATGAATATCAGCCAACTAGGATTGTTCTTGATAGCCAACTAAAAACTAAGGGCAGTGAGAAGATATTTAATTTATCAGGAGAAAGTTTTGTATACACCTTAATGAATAATGAACCCAACAGGCCACGTGAGGATGTATTATTTGTTAATGCAAACAATGGGCATGTGAGCCTTGAAGATATTACTATTGATTTAGCAAACAAAGAATTTAATGAAGTACTAATCGAGGCAGGACCCAATCTTAATGGGGCTTTTTTAAACCAAGGCTTGATTGATGAAATTATTATTTATCTTGCACCTTCAGTACTAGGGAATTCATCTAGAGGCATGTTTGAGCTACCAATGCTTAATGAACTATCAGAGTCATTTCGTTTTTATATCGAATCCATTGACCAGATTGGAACGGATCTAAGGGTAGTGTTAAGGAAATAAAAATGTTTAGTGGAATTATAGAAGGTCGCGCAAGACTCATAAGCAAAGACTCATCTAACAATATTGTAAAAATGCAATTTGAAGTTAGCGATATAGACATTTCAAATCTCAAAATGGGGGCAAGTATTGCTGTCAATGGCGTGTGCTTAACAGCAATGGAATATAATGATGATTGTTTTTCCGTGGAAGTTTCTAAGGAAACACTAACTGTAACCAATTTGGGGTTACTTAATATCAATGATCAGGTCAATATTGAACGATCTTTAAGATTAGGTGATTCGATTGATGGACATTTTGTTTTTGGTCATGTGGATGAAGTTGCAGAAGTAAGCTCCATTCAAAAAGACGGTGCAGCGAAGGTAGTTACTTTCAAGATAGATGCAAAAAATACTTCTTTTCTAGCAAGGAAAGGATCAATTTCCATTAATGGAGTAAGCTTGACTGTCAATCGAGTTATAAAGAATGGTTTTGAAGTTACAATAATTCCTCACACACTCGAACGAACTATTATGGATAGTTACCAGATCGGATCAAAGGTTAACATAGAATATGATATGCTTGCCCGCTATGTGGAAAGCATCACAAGCAAAAAATAGATTACTATGGCAACCAAAAGGGACAAAGAAATAATATTTTCCTCGATAGAAGAAATCACAGAAGATCTTCGCCAAGGGAAGATGGTGATTATTGTCGATGATGAGAATCGGGAGAATGAAGGCGACCTTATAATGTCGGCAGACAAAGTCAACGCTGAAGCCATTAATTTTATGGCTCAGTACGGACGAGGCCTAATTTGTCTAACGCTTACACAAGCACGCTGCAATCTTTTACGCTTACCTCTTATGACTCGACAAACTAATGACAATGAATCGACTAATTTTACGGTATCAATTGAAGCGTCTAAAGGAGTAACAACAGGGATTTCTGCTCAAGATAGAGCTCGAACTATTAGGGTGGCAACGGCTCCAGATGCTCAACCTACTGATATCGTGCAACCTGGCCACATTTTTCCTCTTATGGCAAAACCAGGGGGTGTTTTAACCAGAGCTGGACACACGGAAGCTGGCTGTGATCTCTCTCGGCTAGCCGGCTTAACACCAGCGGCAGTAATTGTTGAAATCCTTAATGAGGATGGAACAATGGCTAGAAGACCTGATCTAATTGAGTTTTCAGAAAAACACGATATCAAGATTGGCACAATAGCTGATTTAATTCGTTATCGAGTTGCCAATGAGCAATCCATAGAGAGAATTGATCAAAAAGATATTCAGACAGAATTCGGTGAATTTCATTTGTATACCTTTCAGGATCATATTAACCGAGAAGTGCATTTCGCACTCGCAAAAGGCGAAATAAACGCTGAGTCAAATCCACTCGTTAGAGTTCATGTAGTTAATCAACTTAGAGACACTCTTGGTGTAAATCATGAAAATCTTGGATGGCCACTGCGATCCGCTTTGAAGCAAATTTCTCAATCAGATAATGCTGTGCTTGTTGTTATTTGTTATCAAGGGCTGCCTAAAGATTTTATTGACTCGGTTCAGAATCTTGGCCTAGGAAAGAAAGCTTCAAATAATAATTCTGAGACTTCAGTGCTTAGAAATTATGGAACAGGATCACAAATTCTTAGGGATTTAGGGGTAAGAAAAATGAAGGTAGTAAGCGAGCCAAAACAAATGCAAGCAATTTCTGGATTCGATTTAGAGATCACTGAATACGTGGAAAAATCAGAGGACTGATTATGAGTAACTCATGGAAGATTGCAATAGTTGCCTCAAGATTTAACGATTTATTGGTTGAGAAACTAATTCAGAGTTCTGTGGATACCCTTAAGGAGAATAATTGTTCAGAGAAATCAATAGATGTCTTTAGGGTCTCAGGAGCTTTTGAGCTCCCCTTGATTGCTAAGAAGGTAGGAGAAACTAGAAAGTATGATGGGATTATTGCCTTGGGAGCAGTGATTAGAGGCGCAACCCCCCACTTTGATTATATTTGTGCAGAAGCTACTGCAGGATTATCGAGAGTTTCAATTGACCTAGGAATTCCGATAGGGTTTGGTGTGCTGACCTGCGACACTATGAATCAGGCAATCGAAAGATCAGGTGATGGCTCAGGGAATAAAGGGGTTGAGGCAACTCTTGCCACACTTGATATGATTAAGACTATTGAACGTCTTTAAAAGAACTTATATTAATCAAGGCTTAGTTAAAAATCTCTCATGCGTGTCTATAGAAGAATAAAAGCTGGCAATCAAATCTACAATGAAGGAAGCGTTGTAACTATTGGCGTCTTTGATGGTCTTCATTTAGGCCATCAGGTTTTAATCAATCGTGCTATTGAAAAAGCCTCAGAGCTTTCTTTACCGTCAGTTGTTTTTAGTTTTGAGCCGACACCCAATGATTATTTTGCAAAGAATCAAAAACAGTTAAGACTTAATTCATTTCGTCAAAAGCATAATTTGATTAAGGAGATGGGAGTAAACAATTTTTATGTCCCCCCATTTGATTCAAAAATGGAGGAGTTGGATGCACAAGAGTTTATAGATTCGCACCTTCTTAATAATTTAAACGTGAAACACCTTATTGTTGGCGATGATTTTAGATTTGCAAAAAATAAAGCGGGCTCAATCAAAGAATTAGAGGAATCTGCAAAGATCAATAATTTCACTGTCGAGTCTATAAGCACTGTAGAGATTAATTCTAAGAGAGTCTCAAGTACTCTAATTCGAAAATTATTATTTGATAATCAGCTTGAAGTAGTTCATGAATATCTAGGAAGAAATTACTGTATTGAAGGGAAAGTAATTACTGGACAACAATTAGGTCGAACCATCGGTGTTCCGACAGCTAATATTGCTATAGGGAAACTGAATAACCCATTAAGAGGGGTTTATTGCGTAAAGGTTGTTATTGAGAATGATGATCAGGCTTATTTTGGTGTTGCAAATATTGGTTATAAACCGACTGTTGAAGGAAAGACGCTGAATCTGGAAGTGCATATACTTAATTTTGATCAAGATATATATAAATCTCGTATACAAGTGGAGTTTATGAGATATCTTAGAGGCGAGAAGAAATTTAATGGTGTGGATGAATTAAAAGCTCAAATTAATCTAGATATAAAAGAGTCTAAAAGATACTTTAAAGAGTTGGGTCAATGAATATAAAGATAGATAAAAATGAACAATTTTCAGGTAAAGGCAGAACAGGTTCAAGGCAATTGCTTTTGCAGGTTATTTATCAGCGTTTAATGAACGATGATACTCTCGATACTCTTCTCAAACAGTCAAGAAATAGAAAAGAGTACACTCGTATAGATCAGGAATATTTTGAAATTTTACTGAATGAAGTTATTGAGAATCAGCAAAAGATTGAAGAACTAACTACAGTTCATTTTGATCGTTCCATTGAACAAATCAATCCAGTTGAGAAAGTAATTATCTGGATAGCAGCATGCGAGATTTTATTTCATTCCGATGTTCCTGTCCCTGTGGTAATTAATGAGGCTGTTGAATTAGCTAAACTTTTTGGAGCCGAAGGAAGTTACCAATATGTTAATGCTGTAATTGACTCATTCCAGAGTTCTCAATCTCAGAAAGGAAAATAAGTGAAAGAGGTCGATATTATTGATGCTTTAAAAGGCTCAATGCATCAATCTCAAGCAGATGTTTCTTTATCCATTGGAGATGATGGAGCAATAATTGACTTAGATCATACTAAGCAAATGGTCACAGTGACTGATGCCATTTCAGTGGATGTGCATTATCCAGCTGGAATAGAAGCAGAGGCTATTGGGTATCGATCTCTAGCAGTTAATCTGAGCGATATTGCAGCAATGGGCGGAGTCGCAAGATGGGCAAATCTAGTTTTTAGTATCCCTAGCATTAATCCCGATTGGATCAAGGGTTTTGTTAAAGGGTTTTCAGGTATTGCCAACCAGAATAATATTTCTTTAATTGGCGGCGATACTCTTCGAGGGCCTGAGTTTTTTGCTGTTTCATTACAAGGTTATGTTGAAAAAGATCAATACATAACTCGAACAGGAGCAAAAGTTGGCGATTTAATTTTTGTTTCAGGATCTCTTGGGTCAGCAGCTTACGGTTTAGAATTAATCAAAAATAACAATTCTGAGTTAAAGAATAATTTTACCGATGCTTTTCTTTACCCCAGGCCAAGAAACAATGAAGGCATTTTAATTGCTAAATACGCGACTGCTATGATTGATATACCTGACGGTTTTTTTATTGATTTAAAGAAAATCTCAACTCAAACCGGTTTGGGGTTTGAGGTAGACGTTTCACAATTGCCAATTGATGAAAATTTAACTAAAGAATTAAGCCTAAATAAGTCTGTCAAATATGCTCTATTAGGTGGGGATGATTATGAATTGTGTTTTACTATCCCACCTCATCTAGAGTCTCAATTCTTGGATGAATTATCCTCAGAGACTAGCTTAGCTTTTTCATGCGTGGGAGAAATTAAAGGATCGAACGAGGTGTTAACCTTAGGAGATAAAAATTATGATTTACCTAATGAGATATTTGAGCATTTTTAGATAAAGGTATTGGCTTAATTCCTTTTGCGCCAGGCACCTTGGGGAGCGGCTTAGGGCTCTGCTTATATATCTTCTTCGCACATTTCTCATACCCCAGCGTAAATGGATTTATTCTTTTAGTATTGTTGTTAATGATTGGAACTTTTATTGTCAATCAGTCGTTAAAAGAAATAGGCACTAAGGATCACCAAGAAATTGTTATCGATGAAGTACTAGCGATGATGTTGGTTTTGCATTTCATACCACCAGACCCAAAATGGGCTATTGCAGCGTTTTTAATCTTCCGGTTTTTTGATATTTCTAAACCCTATCCAATTAAAAAAATTGAGAAAAAGTATAAGAATGCTTTTGGAATAATGGCTGATGATATCGTAGCTGCAATTTACTCAATAATTATAATCTTAGTCCTGAAGTATTTATTGATCTAAATTTTCGTCTGTCTCTTTTAACTCATTGTCCATTAGAATTTTTATTTTCAGTTCAGCATCTTCTAAGGTTTTTTGGCATTCTCTTGAAAGTTTGACGCCTTGTTCAAACTTCTTCAGGGCTTGATCTAGCTCAAGGTCACCTGACTCAAGTTCTTCCAGAATAGTTTCAAGTTCGCTTAATCTTGATTCTATACTTTTCGCGTTTTTTTTAGCTGGACTCATAAGCCTTAATTATAGCGAAATAGGGTGCTTTAATATTGTTCATTTTGAGATTTTTAGATAAAATTAGAACCATTCTAAAATATTAGGGTTAAGGAGAGAATTGATTATGTCAAATGATAGTGAAAGCAAATGCCCCGTAATGCACGGCGCTTTAAGCACCAATAAATCCTCAGGTACTTCAAACCAAGATTGGTGGCCAAACCAATTAAATTTATCCATTCTTCACCAACACGATCAAAAGTCTGATCCAATGGATCAAGATTTTGATTACAGAGAAGAATTTAAGAAACTTGATTACGATGCTTTGAAAAAAGATCTTAATGATCTTATGACAGACTCCCAGGATTGGTGGCCAGCTGATTATGGCCATTACGGTCCTTTCTTTATCAGAATGACTTGGCATGCTGCAGGCACATACAGAATTGGTGATGGTCGAGGTGGAGGCGGGACTGGGAATCAGCGTTTTGCACCACTAAATAGTTGGCCTGACAATGGAAATTTGGATAAAGCACGCCGTCTTTTGTGGCCGATAAAGCAAAAATACGGCAATAAGATTAGCTGGGCAGACTTAATCATCTTGGCGGGTAATGTCGCTATTGAGTCAATGGGAGGAAAAACTTTTGGATTTGGCGGAGGTCGTCCAGATATTTGGGCTCCAGAAGAAGATATCGATTGGGGCGCTGAAAAAGAATGGCTTGCTAATGAGCGATATTCTGGTGAGAGAGATCTAGCCAACCCTCTTGGTGCGGTCCAAATGGGATTAATTTATGTTAACCCCCAAGGTCCTGATGGTGATCCTGATCCACTTGCAAGCGGTAAAGACGTTCGTGAAACATTTCGGCGAATGGCTATGAACGATGAAGAAACCGTTGCTCTTGTTGCTGGCGGCCATACCTTTGGAAAAGGACATGGTGCTGGAGATGAAGAGCATGTAAACGCTGAGCCAGAAGGCGCACCATTGGAGAACATGGGTTTTGGTTGGCAGAGCAGTCATGCATCTGGCATGGGCAGTGACACCATTACCAGTGGCTTTGAGGGTGCTTGGACGGCAAATCCTACGGTATGGGACAACGGTTACTTTGATCTTCTCTTTGGTTATGAATGGGAGAAGGTCGAGACACCAGCGGGCAAGATTGTTTGGCACGCGATCGATCAGAAAGAAGATGACAAGGCCCCAGATGCTGAAGATTCTTCTGTGCGTGTTCCAACCATGATGACCACGGCAGATATGTCGATGCGAGAAGACCCTGCCTATAGAGAGATCTCAAAACGTTTTCATGAGAACCCCGAGGAATTTGCCGATGCTTTTGCTAGAGCTTGGTTTAAATTACTGCATCGTGATATGGGTCCTCGTTCTCGTTATTTAGGTCCTGAGGTTCCGGACGAAGAGCTTATTTGGCAAGACCCAGTTCCTGAAGGTAATACCGATTATGATGTGGATGCAGTTAAATCAAAGATCTCAGAAAGTGGATTGACTGTTCAAGAAATGGTCGAAACCGCTTGGGCAAGTGCATCAACCTATAGAGGCTCTGATATGAGAGGAGGGGCTAACGGAGCCCGCGTTCGACTTGCACCACAGAAAGATTGGGAAGCCAATAAACCTGAACAACTTGCTAGGGTATTAGGAATACTCGAAACAATTGCATCAGATTCTGGGGCTTCTATAGCCGATGTTATTGTTCTTGCTGGAAATGTAGGTATTGAACAAGCCTCAGGTGGAGAAGTGCCTTTCACTGGAGGTAGAGGTGATGCCAGTGAAGAGCAAACTGATGCTGAATCATTTGAAGCTCTCGAGCCAGTGTCAGATGGTTTCAGAAATTTTCATAAAGATGGATTTTCTGTACCTTCAGAGGAAATGCTGCTTGATAAAGCACAATTGCTTGGCTTAACAGCACCTGAAATGACAGTTCTTGTAGGGGGCATGAGATCCCTGGGAGTAACTTCTGATAATCATGGAGTCTTTTCTGAGACGCCGGGCAAGTTGAGCAACGATTTCTTTGTTAATCTTCTTGATATGGGTGTTGAGTGGAAGCCAACAGGAAGCA
>LUMF01000057.1_pt1 | contig 11597 bp, 11 predicted proteins | sample 729701 | NCBI WGS metagenome assembly LUMF01 (sample SAMN03860270, study PRJNA289734) | marine metagenome | biome: seawater column; feature: ocean; material: water; isolation source: Red Sea water column Station 34 - depth 100m | place: Saudi Arabia: Red Sea | collected 2011-10-15 | depth 100 m | reverse complement strand
GAATAAGTCTTCTTTCTGTTTTATTTCCGGCATTAATATTGGCAAATTTTGGAAGTATCTCTACATCTGCTTACAATGCATTTGAAATTGGGAATAATGCTCCTCTAATTATAATTGGCAATGTGGTACTACTCTCAATAGGTCTAATCTATAAAAAAAATAAATTTACAAATTTTTCATCATTCATTAATAAAATTCGTGGTTTTGACATACCTAAAAAATACTCAATTATTCTTGGAATCATAATCTTAATTGCATATGTCATAATTACATCTCCTGAATTATCTATTGATGAAAATACTCAATGGGCTGATTATCAAATACTTGTTTCTGCATTAGAAACTTTTCCCAAAACTGATTCTGGGGATCAAATTGAAGATGAACAGAATAGTCGCTTTGTTAGAATGCTTCTCCTTGGCTTCTCACAAGATTATCTCAATAATATCAAAATACTGCCATTGGTTTCAAGCATAGTTCTAATAATCATGGTTGGATTAATTTCGACTGAAATATCTCAAACAAGAATTGCCGGCATAATCGGAATGCTTGTTTTGATTCAAGGTTACACTTTCCTAGAATATGATACCATTGCAGTCTACGAAAACTTCTGGGTAACATTTTTCCTTATTTCAATTTACATGATTCATAAAAAATGGCAGTTTTCAGGAATATTCTATCTACTCTCAGTTTTTTCAAAAGCATTTTCTACTCCGTTTTTGATACTAAATGTATACTATGTACTAAGATCCAAACTTGATTCTAAAACTAAACTTCGTCTAATGATCTCATACGGAATTGTCATTTTAGTTATGTTTGGCTTGTTTACAATTGGAAATACAATTTATGATGATATTGTTCAAATAGATACTAATAGATTCATGAACAGCTTATCAGACTTTTCTTCACAGATGCGTTTTGATTCATTCTTACTGATAATGATCTTGCCGGTAACTATTGGACTATTTTTTGTTGCTCGTTCTGGAACGATTCATGCAGAGTCATTATTATTTTTCATTCCTAGTCTTCTATTGGCAGGGCCATTAGTTGCATTACTGACTGATTTTTATGTGATTTTACCTTATAGGTTTGTTCCATTACTTGCATTCTTTGCAATAGCTACTGTAGTTGTAATATTTAGAAATTCTAAACTCTCTTCAAGACTTGCGTAATCTTTAGTACACTATCTCCTTCATCTACATTGATTGCTGGAAATAATGAATACATTACTGCAATTCTGATATCTACCATACTTGGAGCAAAACCAGGTGTTTCTTTTATTACTGCATCTGGTATATCTTCGCGCATAACATTTTTACCAAAAAATTTTCGTTCTTTTTCCGATGTGCTCATTTCTGTGACAAAATACCATCTGATATACTCGTCTTGCCCAATAGTAACATTATCTTTGTTATATTCTGTTGAAAATTTCTCTCTTTCATCAAGATATTTTTCAGTAAATGCTGTTGGCAAAATATTTGCTCCTGCATTTTCAATCACACTTACTAATGCTCCATTTTTATCTCTGACAATTTGTTGTACATTCACAATATACTCTCCATAAATTTTGAGGTTCTTTTTCTAAAATTGAAGAAAAGTCATCTAGAATTTTATCTGTATCTGCAAAGACACTCGCGGTTATTCCTACAAACACTAATGCTGTTGCCACAAAAAACAGAGTCTTCATTTAATACTTCATCAAAATGATTTATTATAAACATGGCTTCATATCTAAGATTTTTAATCAGGGAAAGCCACGGATTTGTATGGCGCTATTACCTGATTTAAAAAAAGCAAAGAGGGGGGCCATTGCAAAAGCCATCTCAATAATGGAAAACGATCCTTCAGAAGCTAGAAAATTAGTTAAAAAAATCTACAAATCATCTGGAAAAGCATCTGTTATAGGAATTACAGGTCCTGCCGGCGCTGGAAAATCATCACTTATCAACAAACTATCTATGGAATTAAAAAAATTGAAACTAAAACCTGCTGTATTGGCAGTTGATCCTACTAGCCATGTTACGGGAGGTGCAATTTTGGGTGACCGTGTTAGAATGTCAGAATCCACTGACACTGGTACCTACATACGAAGCATAGCATCACGTGGTGCAACTGGCGCTATAGCACACTCTGTTCGCAATAGTTTACGTGTGTTAGAATATGCAGGATTCAATCCAATCATAATTGAAAGTGTTGGTGCCGGTCAAACCGAAGTTGATATTTCAAAAATTGCAGATATTACAGTTGTAACATTCAACCCTCACACCGGAGATAGCATTCAAACAATTAAAGCCGGAATTACCGAAATTGGTGACATCTATCTTGTCAATAAGAGTGACTTGGACGGCGCAACTCAATTGTTTCAGGCATTACAAGATTTTATTGGAACTGCCGAAGAAGAGGCTGTAATTCTAAAAACTTCAGTAAAGAAAAACAAAGGAATCAAAGAGCTTGCTACCCATCTCAAAGATATGATGAAAGCAAAGGCAAAAGAGAAAAAAGATTCTGAAAAAACTCGTCTAGAATCTGAATTGGAAGATATTATTTTAAATAACGTTAGACAAGAAATTTCATCAATGATTGGCAAAAACAAATCATTTGCAACTTATCTCAAAAAAGTCCAAGAAAAAAAGATGGATCCATTTGAGGCTGCAGATAAACTAACCAAAAATTTCATGAAGTGATAAAATATGGCAGCAAAAAAACAAACAAAACCCGCACCAAAAGAATACGTAACTGATTCAAACATTCCAATAAAGCCATTTTACCAAAAATCTGCAAAAAAGAAAACAAAGGAAGAGCCTGGTAAATTCCCATTCACAAGAGGAATCCATCAAGGAATGTATCGTGATAGATTCTGGACTATGCGCCAGTATGCTGGATTTGGTGATGCTGCACAAAGTAACAAGCGTTACAAATTCATGTTAGAAAAAGGACAAACAGGAATTTCAATGGCTTTTGATTTGCCAACTCAAATTGGCCATGACCCTGATGCAGCACAAGCAGAAGGCGAAGTTGGAAAAGTAGGCGTATCAATATCCTCCCTAAAAGATATGGAAACTGTATTCAATGGAATTGAATTAGGAAAAGTTTCAACATCCATGACAATTAATGCAACTGCATCAACATTATTGGCATATTATATCGCTGTAGGCCAATCACAAGGATTTTCAAGTAAACAATTACGTGGAACCACACAAAATGACATTCTCAAAGAATACATTGCAAGAAACACGTACATCTATCCTCCAGAACCATCAATGCGTATTATTGGTGATATGATTGGATATTGTGCAAAAGAGGTTCCACAATGGTATCCTGTCTCAATTTCTGGCTATCACATTCGAGAAGCAGGCTCAACTGCTGTCCAAGAAATTGCATTTACCATTGCAAATGCCATTCAATACATAGAGACATGTCTGGCACAGGGGCTAAAAATTGATGACTTTGCACCAAGATTGTCATTTTTCTTTTGTTGTACAATTGAATTCTTTGAAGAAATTGCAAAGTTCAGGGTTGCAAGAAAGGTATATGCAAAAATTCTCAAAGAACGATTCCATGCAAAGAATCCTAAATCATTACAATTAAAGTTCCATACTCAAACAAGCGGTGAGTCACTAACTGCACAACAACCCGACAATAACATTGTACGTGTTGCAATGCAAACAATGGCTGCAGTTTTGGGAGGAACTCAATCACTTCATACTAATTCAAGAGATGAAGCACTTGCATTGCCAACTGAAGAGTCTGCAAAAATTGCACTTAGAACTCAACAAATCGTTGCACATGAATCTGGAATTACTAGAACCGTTGACCCAATGGCAGGTTCTCATTATCTAGAAGAGTTATGTGATGAAATTGAAGAACAAACGTGGGCATATCTCAAAAAGATTGACAAGATGGGTGGCTCACTAAAAGCAATCGAGAAAGGTTTCTTCCAAGGTGAAATCAGACAAAATGCATATCGCCTGAAAAAAGAGGTTGACGACGAATCCCGAGTTTTAGTCGGCGTCAACAAATTTGTAGACGCTGAAGAAGCAAAACAAAAACTACTAAGAATTGACGACTCGTTAGGAAGAAAACAGGAAAAAGCAATCAAGGCATTACGCAAATCTAGAGATAACAAAAAGACCGATTCTGCACTATCAAAATTACAATCTGCTGCAGACACTGATGAAAACCTAATGCCTTTAATCCTAAACTCTGTAAAGGCATATGCTACCACAGGTGAAATTAGCAATACACTACGAGAAGTATTTGGCGAATATAGGCCAAAAGAGGTGTTCTAGATGAAAATTGATCATATTGCAATTGCAGTAAACGATGTTGAAGCATCTGCTAAAATCTATCAAGACGCACTTGGCATTGATGAGATAGAATTTGAAACAGTTGAAACTGAAGGCGTAAAGGTTGCAATTATTCCAATGGAAAATGGCAGGATAGAGTTAATGCAACCAACTAACGATTCCAGCCCAATCAAAAAATTTCTTGAAAAAAAGGGACAAGGCTTGCACCACATGGCATTAGAAACTGATGACATTGACGGTGAAGTAGAAAGAATGGAAGGTTGTGGGGTTCAATTCTTAGGAAAGGTTCGCCCAGGTTCAGCAGGAACCAAGGTCACATTCATTCATCCAAAATCTCTAGAAGGTGTCTTGGCTGAATTATGTTCCCATCCAAAATAAAATACTGATGTGATATAGAAAATGGACACTTTTGATGCAATTAAGACAAGACGTGCAATAAAAAAATTTGATAGCACTTACAAAATGACTCCTGAGCAGGTCAAATCTCTGATGGAGCTAGCCATGCTTTCTCCTACTAGTTACAACCAACAAAACTGGAGATTTGTCACCGTTACTGATCAAACAGTAAAAGAAAAAATCCATGTGGCTGCAAGAAACCAAGCACAGCCATTAGACGGCTCTCTTGTAATTTTACTCTGTGGAAATACTAGTGCATGGAAAGATGATCCGATGAGATACTGGAAAAACCATCCTCTGGAAAAACAAGAGCACGTAAAAGAAGCAATGCACAAAAAATACTCTGATAGCCCACAAAATAGACGAGATGAAGCAATGCGTTCTTGTGGATTTGCAGCTCAAACCATAATGCTTGCAGCAAAGCAAATGGGTCTTGACTCTTGCCCTATGGTTGGCTTTGAGTATGATGAAATGGCAAAAATCATCAACCTCCCTGATGATCACATTATCGTAATGATGATTGTTGTTGGCAAGGCTGCATCTCCTGCAGCACAAAGAGGTGGACAATTACCTCTAGATGAAGTAGTATTTGAAAACAAATTCAATTAATCCTTCAAAATGCCTGACATGAATTTTTAAATTCAGCATTTTCTCAACTCTTGTATGAATGACAAACAGGTAATGGGAATAGTAGTTGTATTAATCAGCATAATCGGTCTCTTTGTTGGGGTAACCAACTTTTTTGGTTAACTCATAAATCGTTAAATGCCTGAAAATCCCTCAAAAATCACTTGAAATTCGTGTATCTTCTTCCAATTCTTGCCCTGTTTGTGGCATTGCCTGGTTCGGCATTTGCTCATGAATCTGGAATTCATCTCCATACTGATGCGCCTTCAACGAATGTTGCATTTGCAGAGACCATGATGGACAAAGATGTCTTTGCCCCAGGTGCACAGTTTGATGCAAAGCCTCTAGATGAAGCCCAACAAGAAGAGGCAGATTTAACTGAAATCTGGACATATGCCGTAATTGCTGTAATTGGAATGATTATTGCAAGAATTGCACTTCAAATAGTAAAGAAACGAATGACTAAAACTACCTAGTTAGTTTGTTAAAGCAATCTGCACACAAATCATCTCTGGTAGTCATTCCCCTTGGCAATCTAAAGTTGAATTTTCTCACATCTGAGACTGAAAATTTCTGCATGAATCTTTTTAGCTCTTTTTTACATTTGTAGCAAAGATGTTTTCCTTCCAAAAGGAATCTTAAATTCAATCTGCTTAGGGTTGGCAGGTCTGTGACTCCAAAAAACACCATCATGTTTACCATGTATGGATTTTCTGTAATTATTTGATCCAGTTGTTCTCTTTCTCCTGCAATTGCCAAATCCAACATCTCTCTCCATTTGGCACGAAGAATTTCTAGGTACTCCTCTACCTTCTCATCTCCTTTACTTGTTAGTTCAATGACTAGTTTTTTCTGTCCAAGCAAACCCGTACTTGTAGTTGATTTTATCAATTCACTGTTATCTAAAATATCTAGAATCTTTACCAGTTCGTCTTTTTTTAGATTGATACCGCTTTTGATTCCCCCAAAAGTTGTAATTCCTTTTTTTACGGCACCCATGACCCTAAAATCGTTTGTATCTAATTCCACAAAACACTAGAAAATTACTATCTTAAAACTTCAGCTGCCCATTCTGTTGCGGCTATGGCTTTTCCTATCAAAGAGCCTACCAAAATTGTCAAACCTATTGACATCCATAAAGTTGGTTGAATGTCATATGGTTTTACTGCTTTTTCAAAACGTGACATATGTCTGAAAATGGTTATATACTAAATTTAACCCACGCTCACCTTTGTGACTAGTTCTAATTCTTTTTTTATTCTCAAATCTGAAAACAACAAGTCTAAGTATCACTTGTTAGCACTATTCGCATGGAAACTTTTGATTCTAGCATTATTGAACCAATTGAAATGAGAATGGTAAAACCTTCTCCATTTGAAGTACGTCATAAAATTGATAAAAAATCATCCGAGTTTCGTTCACTTGTGAAAAGCATCTCTGAACATGGTTTGTTACAGCCAATTTTGGTAAGGCCAGTTTCTCATGGATTTGAAATTGTTGCAGGATATCGTAGATTTGAGGCATGCCGTTCACTGAGATGGCGTCACATTCAATCAAAAATTAGGGAACTAAGTGACAAGCAGACATATGAGATTCAACTTACTGAAAATATTCAAAGACAGTCTTTTACGCCTCTTGAAGAGGCCGAAGCCTTCAAAAAATATGTTGATGATTTTGGCTGGGGCGGGGTGTCTGAATTGGCAAGCAAAATTGAAAAAAGTGAGGAATATGTATCACACAGAATTCAACTCCTAAAATTGCCCTCTGATGCAAAAAAACAACTAATGCAAAACATGCTTTCAGTCAGCCAAAGTTTGGAGCTATTAGGTGTTCCATCTGATGAACAGGCTGAAATGACTAAGAGAATCTACGATGAAAAACTAACCGTCAAACAAATACGCTCAATCAAAAAGGCAAAGGCATCAAAAAAAGATGCATTAGAAACCAAAAAGGAGCAATCTCACAGAATTACCAAAAAAACCAAACTTGGACTAAAAATGGCCTTGTCTCGAATTGATTCTGTCGCAAACGAGGCTCATGCCATATCTGATCCAAAAATTAGAAGCGAAGTTGTCACATACATGATGGATTTGAGATACAAAATACATGAATTGTTAGATGAAACAATTCACTTTGAAAGGGTCACTCTAAAGAAAAATCTCAAACTCTAAAGAAATGGTGGCATCCATTCTTTAAGGAATTCTTTGTGCTCTTTTTCTGTATATGATAGGGCGTGCAATGACACTTCCTTTGTTGGTGCAAAGTCATAAACTTGGTATGTCTGAATAATATCGCCAAACAGATTTCTGAAAATGTCTGTCTCCTCATCAGCAATCTCTACTGATGGGAATGCTCTGATTGTAATCCAGTCCAGTCCTCCTTTGGTGCTTCCAGAAAATACCACAAATGGTGCATCTCCTAAATATTTCTCCAAACTTTCGGTTCTCTTTTTTAGAGATTGAGAAACCTTGAATGTAATCAGGGTGGTTCTGATAATTCTTTGTGGTAATTTCTTTGGGTTTATTGTAATTGAATATCCTGTGATAACGCCTTCTTCCATCAAATTTGTAATTCTTGACTCTATCTCTTCTTGGGATATGTTATGACCAAACCCTCTAAGAAAATCCCACACTTCTGCAGAATCTTGTCTTGAATCCTTTGATAATGCTGAAATTATTAACTCATCAATTTCATCTGTCATGTTATACTGAATGTGCTCAAGAATATGTAAGGGTTTCAGCTCTGTCACGCCTAATTGGCACTATGCGTTTAAATAATTACTCTGTCATGTCTAATGATTGTCTTACATACTTGACGAAAGTGTGGGTTATCTAATTCTGATTGGAGTTGGAATTCTCCTAGCGTCCGTCGTACTAATCTTGGTCAAAGCCGAAACAAAATGGCTAGGAACAAAAAAGACCTTTGAGTGGTTTTCCACTGCTGGAAGAACTGTAAAGACCGGTCTGATTGTAACATCTGTTGTATCGGCGTGGACTTGGGCTGCCACACTTCTTCAATCTTCTACTGTTGCATACCAATATGGCGTAAGTGGCCCATTCTGGTATGCTGCTGGTGCATCTATCCAGGTTGTCCTTTTTGCCATACTTGCAATTGAACTGAAACGAAAATCTCCAATGTCTCATACTTTCCCTGAAATGATCAACGCCAGATTTGGAAAATCATCCCACAAGGTTTTCCTAAGTTTTGCATTTCTAACAAACATCATAGTTACTGCGATGCTTGTCTTGGGTGGTGCTGCAGTTGTAAATGCACTAACCGGAATTGATGTCTACATTGCAGCATTTTTGATTCCTGTCGGGGTCATTGCATACACCTTGTTTGGTGGTCTAAAGGCTACATTTCTTGCCGAATACTTCAATACCGCATTCATCTTTGTCGTGGTTTTGATATTTGTCTCTGCCATCTATTTCACAAACGATGAGATTGGTGGAATTTCTGGAATGTTTGAAAAACTTTCTAATGCTGCCGTCATGTCTCCTGTTGAAGGAAATGCTGCGGGCTCATTTCTTACCTTGGCCTCTGTAGGCGCATTAATTTTTGGTATAATCAATATTGTAGGAAACTTTGGAACGGTCTTTGTAGACCAGTCGTATTGGCAACGGGCAATTGCATCAAGACCTCGTTCTGTGGTCCCTGGATTTTTGGTTGGTGGTCTTGCATGGTTTGCAATTCCATTTGCTTTGGCAACGACTCTTGGACTTGCAGCAGTTGCAGTAAACCTGCAACTTACTCCTTTGGAGATTAGCTCCGGATTGGTGGCACCACTAGCTGCTGCTCATATTCTAGGCGACATCGGCGCAATTCTTATGCTAACTGTCTTGTTTACTGCAGTTACAGCTGCAGGCTCGGCACAGCTAATTTCAGTTTCATCTCTAATCACATATGATGTGTTTAGAACATACATCAAACCATCTTCCACCGGTCGGCAACTTATGAAAATTTCCCGATATTCCATACTTGGATTTGGACTTGGAATGGGTGTTTTGGCATCACTGCTTTTCATGTCTGAAATCAGCTTACAGTATGTCTATTTGGCAATGGGTGTACTGATTGGCTCTGCAGTTGCACCAATTTCTCTTGCCATACTATGGAAAAACACCAATCGTTATGCTGCAACAGCTGCCGCAATTATCGGATTGGGATGTGGCGTATCTGTCTGGCTGGGATATGCATTTTCTATCTCTGGAGAAATATCTCTGGTATCCACTGCTGACATGTTTGCACTTTTGGCAGGAAACCTTGCATCCATTTTGACTAGTCTGGCAATAACCGTTGTTGGAAGTCTTTTCCGACCTGAAAACTTCAACTTTTCAAAACTCAAACACGAAATATTTGTCGTTGATGAGACAATACGAAAGAGACTTGAAAAAGAGACCAATGAGGAATCTCTGAAAAAAGCATCACGATTTAGTAAGCTGTATGGATTGACTTTGACCCTGATTCTGGTAGTGGCCTGGCCAATTCCATTATTTTTCTCAAACTATGTCTTCACTGCAACAGTCTATCATGTCTGGATCTGGGTTGCCATACTATGGGCAGTATCTGCCGCATCTATGATATGGATATTGCCTATCATCCAATCCCGTGATGGAATCTCACATGTTTTGAAAAATATTGTCACTTCCTCCAAGCCTCGCAAGACCGACAAATATGGTCATGATTTGAGTGATAATGAAATTGCACAAAAAATTCTAGTTGCAGTCGATGGTTCTGTCTCTTCAATGCGTGCATTGAATTATGTCAATTATGTAATGAAAGAATCTTCAAACATCAAGGTATACCTTACACATATCATAGAGTGGTCTGATGATGACGAATCAATGGATGAAGAAATGACGCTCAAAATGGAACAAGATGGACGAAAGATGCTCTTGGGAATTTCACTCCCAAGTAAGCTAAAAAATTATGAACGAATTGTAAAGCTTGGCGATCCTGCAAAGAAAATTTCTGAACTTGCATCTTCTATCAATGCCGATACCATTGTAATGGGAAGAAAAGGTCTTAGTGATACAGATTCAAACCTGGGTCATGTGACCACAAAAGTTTTGTCACTGACATCCAAGCCTGTTGTTTTGGTATAACAAAATTTCTATATCAAAATACAAAACTCGAAATTTCATAAATACAAAAAATTCAAGTCGACGTCGACTTGTTGATATAAGAAAACCATTCTGTTGTTTTTTACTAGAGAAAATTCCATTGCTTGGAATTGTTTTATAAAGTAAACCTGTCAACAAACTGTTGAAATTTAACTGGCAAGTAATGGCACTGACATTTGTTATAGGATCGGGTATCATATTTGCCATGCCATATGCAGATGCAGCTGGCGCAATTGAGGGTGAATTCAAACTTGGAGAAGTTTTGGATGAATCCATCGGTTGGTTTATTGTTGTTGGTTTGGGAATGGTTTTTGCCGGAATCATATCTGCCGAGATTAAGATTGAAGAAAAATACCTGGGCAACATCCAAAGTTCTGAAGGATTCAACACTGCAGGACGAATTATTAAAACTGGTTTAACTGCTGCAGCAATTGTGTCAGCATGGACTTGGGCTGCCACACTTCTTCAATCATCTACGGTCGCATATCTGTACGGCGTTAGCGGTCCATTCTGGTATGCCGCAGGTGCAACAATTCAGGTACTTTTGTTCGGAATTCTCGCCATAGAGTTGAAACGAAAGGCTCCTAACGCACACACCTTCTTAGAAATTATTAGAGCACGATTCGGTGCTGGTACTCACAAAATTTTCCTTGGCTTTGCATTAACATGTAACATGATTGTAACTGGCATGCTCCTACTTGGAGGTGCAGCCGTAGTAAACGGACTTACTGGCATGGACATTTCTCTAGCTGCATTCTTAATCCCAGTCGGAGTCATGATTTACACGCTGGTTGGCGGACTAAAGGCTACGTTTGTGGCGGATTACATGCACACGGTCATAATCTTCATAGTAATTCTAACCTTTGTTGCGACGGTCTTCTTCATCAGCCCAATCACTGGTGGCATAGAAGGAATGTACAACAAACTGGTGGAGGCGGCTGCGCTTAACCCCGTACTGGAGCCAACCTTTGTTGAAGGCGAACCTGGTAATGCAATGGGTGCTTACTTGACAATGGCCTCTGCAGGAGGGTTAATCTTTGGAGTTATCAACATTGTAGGAAACTTTGGAACTGTCTTTGTTGACCAGGCTTACTGGCAACGTGCAATTGCTGCACAACCAAGTTCCACTGTAAAGGGATTCTTACTTGGT
>LUMF01000179.1_pt1 | contig 11642 bp, 6 predicted proteins | sample 729701 | NCBI WGS metagenome assembly LUMF01 (sample SAMN03860270, study PRJNA289734) | marine metagenome | biome: seawater column; feature: ocean; material: water; isolation source: Red Sea water column Station 34 - depth 100m | place: Saudi Arabia: Red Sea | collected 2011-10-15 | depth 100 m | reverse complement strand
AGTCAGTGATCTGTTAATAAAAATAAAACAGCTGACTGTACACGCGCAAAATGAGGCAACTAATAACTCAAAAATGCTGGCGGCAGATCAGCAGGAAATTGAAAATCTTCTTAACACGATTGACCGTATTTCTAAAAACACTGAGTTTGGTGGGAAAAGACTGCTTGACGGCAGTATGGGAACCAGCGGTACCGCTGTAGGAGATTCACTGCAGTTTGTCTCTGCCGAGGCAACAGCTCCTCCTTCTCCGGAACAAGGATGGGAAGTGGACATTCATCACGTTGCTACAAGAGCATATATAGTTGGCTCTGTACCCATTGATATGAATAATATTCGCAATGGACTGCAAATAGTTCTAAATGAAGGTGGAAGAAACCTTGATTTTAACATAAAAGAAAATCAGTTGGGAAAAGATATTCAGGAAATGATAAAAAATTCTGATCGAGATCCACTACGATTCCCCCCAGCAGAAGTATCCTCACAAGTTAGAGGTTTCGTTGTTCATGCCTTGAATCAAAAAATTGTTGAGAGCGGATTAGATTTGCACGCAATGCTTACACCGGGAAATAAATTGCTTATAAGGCATAACAAATTTGGTGATGCGGCATCTTTTACGGCTGGGAGTTCCGTGGCAGGCATACTTTCCTATGAAGCAAACATTGCACAATCTTCTGTGCCTGGAAAAAACATTGATGGCACAATTAACAATGAAGTTGCCCTGGGAGAAGGACAGTATTTATCAACACTTACAGGAATGCAGGCTGCTGGTGTAAAGATAAAATTTGATAAGGAAATTGGATTTAAAGAAATTCCAGTTCTAGATCAGCATGGAATGCAGACAGGAACAAGGTATGTCGAAGTCAAAAACGAGGATTTAGTTGGAAGCCGAGAAAATCCTAAGATTGAAGGGTATGTACATGTTTCCCAGATGTCCAAAGAATTCCAAGTTGGACTTGACAAAAATTTGAATCCATCCTTTTCTTTAGCAAATGTACGCACAAGCCTGATGGGAAACGGTATTAAGAATAAAAGTGGGTTTAGAAGTCTTGCTGATATTGATGTAACCTCACTGCAGGGAGCAAAAGATGCATCTATAATAGTAGATAAGGTTATTGACCAAATCTCTGTCTACCGTGGTGAAATAGGTTCATTTCAGAAAAACGCACTGGAGAGCAACCTAAATAGTCTCAAGGTTGCAGAACAGAATATCACTCAGGCGGAGTCGACAATCCGCGATTCAGACATGGCAGCAGAAATGTCTGAACTTACCAAAGATAAAATTATGCTGCAGGCAAGCACTGCCATGATTGCGCAGGCCAATCAGGTGCCTGAAACAGTTTTGGGATTAATTCAAAACAACAGGTGATATAATAAAGCTAAGTGCTTTGCACGTCTTAGGAACGCATAATTTCCTTCCAATTCAAACAGACTTCTCATTTTTCCAAACTCCAAAAAGACTTGCTGTTTGATTGTCTTTAAGGCTAGCATTACGGGATAATAACAGAATATTTTGTTTAGCATAAGTTTATCAGAACAGAGTCAGGGAACAATTTTTAACATTTGTAAAAATCAGCATGGGTATAGCTGAAAACGTACAGGCTGAAAAATTCCAAAATTTGCCACTGGACTTGAAGGGGATTACAAAAAAATTTCCAGGTATAATTGCCAATGATAATGTTGAATTTACTTTGAGAGAGGGAGAAATACACACCATTTTAGGTGAAAATGGTGCAGGTAAATCAACATTAATGAATATAATAGCCGGTCTTTATCCTGCTGATGCAGGGGAAATAAAGGTTTTTGGGGAACTAGTTAATTTCACCAATCCGCGTCAGGCGATTGAGAAAAGCATCGGCATGGTGTTTCAGCATTTTATGCTGGTGCGCAATCATACTGTTGCAGAAAATATTATCCTGGGTATGCCAGGTATGGCTAAACTTGAATTAAAAAAAGTCCAGCAGCAAATCAGTGAGATAAGCGAACGGTATGATTTATTTGTTGACCCGGAAAAGAAAATTCAGGAACTCTCAGTAGGTGAACAGCAGCGTGTCGAAATTGTCAAGGTTCTGTTCAGAGGAGCACGAATCCTGATCCTGGATGAACCAACGGCTGTATTAACCCCGCAGGAATCCAACGCATTGTACGAAATCATGCAGAGAATGGCAGATGAAAAACACTCCATCATCTTCATCACCCACAAAATGAAGGAGGTAATGGCTCTTTCTCATCGGATAACTGTCTTGAGTCGTGGCAAAGTGATGGCAACCCTGAAGAGAGAAGATACAGGTCCTGAAGAATTGGCAGGTTTGATGATTGGTAGCTTGGAAGCAAAGGAATCTATAAAAGTTGCAGAACTACTTAAAGAAACTGAGCTTGATAAGCGGGAGAAACATAATACTGGTACTGAAGAAAAAAAGCATAAATTTGGGAAATTGACTGTGGCTCTAAAAGATATGCCCCATTCAGGGGTCATATCAGTTTGAAGAAACACCTCTGGAAAAACCTACAGTGAATGAAATGATTGACAGAGGTGTGGGTTACATTCCGGAGGATCGGAAAAGGTTTGGTATTTCCTCAGGAATGTCTATTGCTTATAATTTTTTGCTTCGTGATTTCCGGAATCCCAAATTATTTTCAAATCAATTATTGAGTCTTCAAAATATCTTTGAATATGGTAGCGGTAAAATGCAGGAATTTGATATTCGTGCACCTTCAGAGAAGACTCCGGTGGGACTGCTTTCTGGTGGAAATATGCAAAAAGTGATTCTTGCACGTGAAATTTCCCGGCAACTGAAACTGCTGCTTGCTTCACAGCCTACAAGGGGTCTTGACATTCACGCAACCAGTTTCATTCGTGAGCAAATATGTCAGGCACGTGATCAGGGGCTGGCTGTACTATGGATCTCAGAGGATCTTGATGAGTTACTTATGGTTGCTGACCGTATTGCTGTAATTTTTGATGGACGTATTGTTGGAATACTAACTCAGGAGGAAGCCTCAATCAGTTTAATTGGGCAGATGATGACTGGAATGGAAAATAAAAATTCAACTGATCCAGCAAACAACATTGATTATGCGTAATTATCTTCTGATATATGTAAACGGACGTCGCCACCAGATTTCAGGTGAAAAATGCTTTCAATCACTCTCTGATTATTTGCGCCATGACCTAGGTTTAGTTGGTACAAAAGTAGTTTGTGCCGAGGGCGATTGTGGTTCTTGTACTGTATTGGTGGGACGCCTCCGGAATGGAGAGCTTAAATTTGAGGGGTTTGACAGCTGTATTCAGTATCTGTATCAACTTGATTGTACGCATGTGATAACTGTTGAAGGTTTAAAACAGGATAACCAAATTCACCCAGTGCAGCAGGCGATGGTAGATGCAATGGGATCACAATGCGGGTATTGCACGCCGGGGTTTGTAATGTCCATGGCAGCCATGCTGGAAACGAGGGAGACCTTGACAAGGATTTCAGTACAAGATGCTTTGACTGGAAACTTGTGTCGTTGTACCGGCTATGAACAAATCATTGAAGCGGCGTTGTCTCTTCCAAAATTTCGTTCAGCTTCATCAGGATTGCAGCCGGCCTCAAAAAGATTTGATCAAAAAATAATGATTGCAGATTTTGAGAGACATGTATCAGAACCTGTACTTTGTGAGTATGTTCAAAAATGGAACAGAGCAACAAATAGGTTTAGATTTTTTGTGCCCTGTAACATGAAAGATGCAATTAAATTCAAGCAAAAACATAAAAATGTTACAGTCGTTGCGGGAGGAACAGATATTTCTGTGCAGATTAACAAGCAGTATATTGAACCAAAATGCATAATGAGCCTTACGAATTTAAACGAGTTGGATTTTATTGAAGTAAAAAACAGAAAAGTGAAAGTTGGAGCCAGCGTGACATGGACCAAACTGGGAGAATTCTGTCAGCAAAATCTGTCTGAATTTTCCAAGATTATTTCATTATTTGCATCTCGGCAAATCAGGAATGCTGGAACACTGGCAGGTAATATTGCAAATGCATCACCCATTGCGGATTCCCTTCCCTTCCTTCACGTGATTGAGGCTGAAATTGAGTTGACAGGTAATAAGGGCAAAAGATGGATTAATATCAACAATTTTTATCATGCCTATAAAAAAACTGAAATGGCAACGGATGAACTGATCACGAGCATACGTTGGAATCTTCCTGACCGGTCTGACATCTTGAAACTCTACAAAGTCTCAAAACGCAAGGATTTAGATATATCCACTTTCACTGCAGGGATTCTGCTGAAGCTGAAACATGGTAAAATAAAAAAGGCACGCCTAGCATACGGGGGAGTTGGACCAATTGTACTTCGTTTGCCTGAAACAGAGAGGTTCCTTGAAGGTAAGCCAGTGACTAAATCAGTTTTCCAGCACGCGGGCAAAATTGCCTCTGATGAAATATTTCCAATTTCAGATGTTCGTGCTTCTACAAGTTATCGTACACAGTTGGCTGAAAATATTTTGATCAAGTTTTTTCATGAATACTGTGATAACTACCTTGACAAAAAAGAGGCTGCATGAAACCCCTTTCAAGACCGAGACATAAATCATCAGCAGGTACTGTCAGCAAGAAGCCCTTGTCAAGTGACAATTATACTTCCGGTAAAAATAGAACGTACTCAGACAAATTTGATCAGCCTGGATTAAAGTTGGACAACAGTAAATTGGTCGGTAAACAGTTACCGCATGATTCAGCGGTGGGACACGTAACTGGAGAAGCTTTATTTGTTGATGACATTACGCCCGCAAAGAATGAATTAATTGTTGATTTCATTTCGAGTCCTGTTGCTCATGGTAAGATTAAGAACCTTAATTCTATGGAACTGGCTCAGCAGGATGGAATTGCAGGAGTATTCACCCATGCCGACATTCCCGGGGAGAATCTTTACGGACCAGTTGTTCAGGACGAACCAATTCTGGCAGCGGAAACAGTTCAATATGTGGGACAGCCCATTGCAATCATTGCTGGAGAGTCCCATAAAGCCATTCGAGAGGCTAAAAAAAAGATTCGACTCAATATTAAGGAATTAAAGCCTGTTTTCACCATTGATGATGCAATTGCGGCAAAACAGTACATTGGTGAAAAACGTACATTCAAACAGGGTGATTTTGAAAAGGCATGGAGAGACTCAGAGCATAAATTGAAAGGAACATTTGTCTGTAATGGTCAGGAGCAGTTTTATCTGGAATCTCAAGCAGCTTTGGCCCGCCCTGGAGAGCATGGTGATATACACATTCATTCTTCAACCCAGAATCCATCAGAAATACAGACAGTTGTCGCAGAAGCTTTAGGTATTGGATATCACCAGGTTGTATGTGTATGCAAGCGTATGGGTGGAGGCTTTGGAGGTAAAGAGACTCAGGCGGCAATTCCCTCAGTGATGGCCGCGCTGGTAGCTACAAGAACAGGGCGCCCAGCAAGGGTCGCATATACTAAAGATGATGATATGCGTTCAACCGGAAAAAGGCACCCATACAAAATTCATTACAAAGCCTCCTTCACATCTACAGGAAAAATTACCGGCATCAGGTTTGATATTTATTCAAACGGCGGTGCAGCTGCCGATTTATCAAGTTCAGTCCTGGAACGTACCTTATTTCATTCTGACAACGCCTATTATATACCTAACCTGATTTTTAATGGGATTATCTGCAAAACAAACTTTCCTCCCAACACAGCATTTCGGGGATTTGGAGGACCACAGGGAATGGCCAATATTGAGAATGTGATTCAGGAAATTGCCATTTACCTGCAAAAGGATGCATTGGAGATACGGCGTTTGAATTGTTATGCCCATCGTGGGCGAAACATTACTCCTTACGGACAAGTTGTTAAGAACCATATTCTTCCGGAAATCATTGATCAGCTTGCTGAAACATCCCGATACAAAAAGCGCATGAAGAAAGTGGAGGAGTTTAACCGCAAGTCACAAACGCATCTGCGTGGTCTGGCATTGACACCGATGAAGTTCGGTATTTCATTTACCACAACATTTCTCAACCAGGGAAATGCATTGGTCAATGTTTACAGGGACGGGACTGTACAGGTATCAACAGGTGGTACTGAAATGGGCCAGGGACTTAACACGAAAATCAGGCAGCTGGTCGCAGATGAATTTGCGATTTCTTATAAGGATGTAAAGTTGATGATTACGTCAACTGAGAAAAATAACAATACACCTCCAAGTGCAGCGTCTGCGACAACTGATTTGAACGGAATTGCAGCTGTAAATGCATGTCAGAAAATTCGCAGCAAATTATGCGTGGTTGCCAGCAAATACCTTGCAACTCAAAAGAGAGGCCTAAAACCTTCCGTCAAGCAAATTTGTTTTGACGATAATAGTGTTTTTGATCAGCGAAACCCGAAAAACAAGCTCCCTTTTCGGAAACTGGTGCAGCTTGCATTCATGGAGAGAGTAAGTATGGGAGAAAGAGGTTTTTACCAGACTCCGAAAATCCATTTCAATCGTGATACAGAGAAGGGCGAACCGTTTTTTTATTACACGATGGGAGCTTCGGTATCGGAAGTGCTGATAGACCGTTTTACCGGTCAGCTTAAGCTGGAGCGATCGGATTTGCTGATTGATATTGGTGAATCGATCAACCCAGGAATTGATCGCGGCCAGATAATCGGTGGGTTTATTCAAGGAGTGGGATGGGTAACCAATGAAGAACTGCGCTACTCCGATAAGGGAGAACTTCTGTCCTTTTCACCTACAACCTACAAAATCCCCAACATTCAGGATCTACCTGAAATATTCAACGTGGACACTATCACTAATCCTCACCATAAAATTAATATAAAACGCAGCAAAGCTGTGGGAGAACCTCCGTTAATGCTTTGCCTGTCAGTTTGGGCTGCAGTCAAACATGCCTTATCATGTTTACAAAAAGATTTGTGTCCTCAACTTAACCTTCCTGCTACTGCTGAAGAAATTCTATGTAGACTGACAGAATTGAAGCACCAGGTCGATGATAATGCTCCAAAGCATGATGCTGATAAAGAATCAGAGGTTGCTCTGGTTTCGCAAAATGAACTCACCTCCAAAAATAAGCAAGCTGCTTAAAAAATATATATCTGCAACTGATTAGTTTCGCTTGCAGAGCTTGATTGGATTGACTTTTGAGGCTAATTCTCACATATTGAGTCAGACAATAATTGCAATAGTTTGTAGAAAAAAATCAGTTATTAAATTTGCGGAGAAACAATGAAGGAAATTGAAATAAACGGAATAAAAGAAACCATAGTTGAGCGTTCAGATTATCCCATTGAACAATGTAAGGAAAATCTGGAGGATGAAGTTACAGCAATTCTTGGCTATGGACCCCAGGGCAGGGGACAGGGTCTTAATATGCGTGACCAAGGGTTTAAAGTTATTTTGGGTTTGCGAAGAGGTAGAAGCTGGGACAAAGCTCTTGAGGATGGATGGGTTGAGGGAAAGACTCTCTTTGAAACAGAAGAAGCTGCTCATCAAGGTACTATACTTCAGTACCTGCTTTCAGATGCCGGCCAGATTGCTGCGTGGCCTATGGTAAAATCCAATTTGAGTGACGGCGATGCGCTTTATTTTTCACATGGTTTCGGCATAGTTTTTCACAAGGACACCGGGATTTTACCGCCAGAAAATGTGGATGTGATTCTGGTCGCACCTAAAGGCAGCGGCCTGACTGTTCGCACTCATTTTCAGGCAGGACGTGGGATTAATGCCTCATACGCTATTAAGCAGGATTATACAGGGCGTGCGAGAGATCGCTGCATTTCAACTGCTTTTGCGATCGGCTCTGGCCATCTTTTCGAAACGACCTTCGAGGACGAGGTTCACAGTGATCTGACCGGGGAACGTTGTGTATTAATGGGACTGTTGCAGGGTGCATTTTTGGCACAATATGAAGTTCTGAGAGAACATGGACATAGCCCCTCAGAAGCCTACAATGAAACTATAGAGGAGGCGCTTCAGAGTCTTTATCCTCTTGTTTCAGAAAAAGGAATGGATTGGATGTATGCAAATTGCTCAACTACCGCCCAGAGAGGGGCATTGGACTGGGCACCAAAATTTCGTGATGTGATCAAGCCGCTTGTTGAGGAATGCTATCAGAGTGTGCTGAACGGGACTGAAGCTAAAATTGCTATAGATTCCAATTCAAGTGAAGATTACCGTGAAAAGCTGGAAAAGGAATTAAAGGAGGTTAGCAGCCAGGAAATGTGGCAGGCTGGAAAAGTACTGCGCAATCTTCGTCCGGAAAATTTATAAATCAATCTTCTAGGATACAATGGGCTACGTAAAACTGCTCGATGAAGGCAAATTTTTTGAAATACAGAAACGCAACACACGCTCTGACTCTTTGGAGAAGGAATCTACTCCATTTTGCGGTGCATTACGTCCTCATTATAACCCTAACATGATTCTGTTGCTTACCAGTCCCCTCGAATCTAGTAGCGAAGTTTTTGAGTTCAGATCTGAAGATATTGTACATGCGGAAGAATTGTCCAGTCTCTCAAAGCCAAACGGTGTTACGGTCGAACAGGTTCGTTTATGGGTACGGAACGGAAGCCCGGCGATGCGAATGGAACCGGTTCGTGTAGGAAATGAAAGCTGAAAAGACTTCGATTCTGCGAAACACCATCTGCAAATTTAACTAGTATACACTGTTGAATTTCTTTTTGGTGAGCCCATCCGAACTGTTCATTCTCAAATAATTTATTCCCAGATCATGCCCACCCGCTATTTATCTCATAGAAATTTTTTCAGCTACTTATTCCAGCTTGGACAAATGCTTTGTCTGGCTTTACTAATCATTATTCTGCTTCCTAGCTATGCAAGCTCACAGTTTGATGATGAAATTGTAATTCCTGAAAATGTCCTCACTTTCAATTACCGACTTGAACCGAATGAACCTCGCCCAGGAGAACATGCTCGTATTATTGTGGACATAGATGTCCATTCTGGGTGGCATGTTTATTCAGTGATTCCGGATAAGGGAGAATTTGCTCCAATACCTACTTCATTAACTCTTGAACGTTATCAGGCCTGCAGTGACCGTATTTGCCTTCCCCCAAAAACAGAAGAGTTATCTACAGATATTACTATCGGAAAGGGCAATATTCGTGAGAAATATAAATTGCCACAGTTTGCAGTTGACACTCCTCCGGAAAACCCTACGGAAATTGATCAGGCACTCAGCGGCGGCTTCCTTGGATTTATGGGACTGGCAATAATTGCAGGTTTTTTGGCATTGCTCACACCGTGTGTATTTCCAATGATTCCAATAACGGTTGCTTTTTTTACTAAACAAAGTCATACCGGAACAAGAGAAACATTGCGCCTTGCTGTGTTGTTTGGTGTTGGAATTGTAGGTACATATACAGTGACAGGCATGTTGCTTTCAATAATCCTAGGGGCGGCAGGTGCGGTTAAATTTGCCACTAATGGTTGGATCAATCTGGCAATAGGCCTGATGTTTACTCTTTTTGCCTTTAGCCTGATGGGCTTTCTTCAGTTAACTGCTCCGGGCGGTTTGACAAACATTGTTGACCGCTGGTCACGGCAATTGAGAGGAACTTTTGGAGTGCTTGCCATGGGCCTGGTGTTCACACTTACTTCCTTCACTTGTACTGTGCAATTTGTAGGCACCATGCTGATTGCTGCATCTCAGGGAATGTGGTTCTGGCCTGTAGTGGGAATGCTCGTATTTTCTACTGTGTTTGCATTTCCGTTTTTCCTGCTGGGTCTTTTTCCGCGCCTTATTCAAAAGATGCACTCAAAGTCAGGAAGCTGGATGGAGCATCTCAAAATAATCCTGGGATTGCTTGAACTGGCAGCAGCCTTTAAATTTTTCAGTAACGCTGACCTGGTTTGGCAATGGGGTCTGATTAACAGGGAATTTGTACTTGCAGCATGGGTAATAATTTGCCTGATCGGAACATTATATTTGCTGGGTCTGTTGAAAATACATCATGTTCGGATTATTAAAACAGGCATTGCTGGATTTGTTGCAGCGTTTGTTTTTGCTGCACTGGGTATCTACCTGGCACGTGGTCTGGCTGGAGTACAGTTAAATCCCTGGGTAGATACTTTTTTGCCTCCGGATCTGCAAATTTTAGAACAAAACAAGCTGGCATTTTCAGAAAAAATTGACACAGCATCAGGAATCAAGGCTCACTCACTGCCCTGGCATAATGACTTATCTGAAGCCCTGGAACAGGCAAAAGCAGAAAACAAGCATGTCTTTATTGATTTTACAGGATACACCTGTATTAACTGTCGATGGATGGAAAAAAATATTTTCTCTCACCCTGACGTAATTGAACTGTTTAAGAATAAATTTGTGCTTGTTCAGCTTTTCACTGATGGAGGAGAGAAGGCTGCAGAAAATCAGCAAATACAAATAAGTCGATTTCAAACTGTAGCCCTGCCTCTGTATGTAATTCTTGATGCAAGTGATAATGTAATCGCCAAACGTGCAGGCATCATAAAGCCTGCTGAAAAATTTTTGCAATTCATGAATTTACACCCCCAAAAAGTTTTGTGAGTTACAAGACCGTTTTATTTTTTGTCCTTGGAATATTAACTTTCTGCAGTGGCTGCTCAGACTTAGGCTATTACTGGCAAGCAGCATCAGGACATTTGGATTTGCTCAACCGTAAACAGGATATACAGGCACTGCTTGATTCTCCTCATACTCCAGCAGAATTAAAACGGAAATTAAAGCTTGTAAAGAGTGTAAGAAAATTCGCACTACTGCAATTGGCTATTCCTGAAAATGAAGGTTATTCTGGCTACGTTGAGCTGGACCGTCCGTACGTTACAATGGTAGTAACCGCTGCACCTAAACTTGAGTTAAAAGCACATAAATGGTGTTACTTGTTCATAGGATGCCAGGAGTACCGTGGATATTTCGATGAAGGACAAGCAAGAACATTCGCTGAGGAATTGCAAGGCCAAGAACTGGATGTTTCCGTGAGTAAAATTACCGCCTACTCTACTCTAGGCTGGCTAAACAAATCTTGGATGCCGGACTATTTCTCAGATCCTGTGCTCAGTACATTTCTGCGCCGCAATGATGCGGAAATGATTGCAGTGCTGATCCATGAAATGGCGCATCAGGTGGTTTATGTCAGCAACGACACATCATTTAATGAATCATTCGCGGTTTTTGTTGAACAGGAAGGATTGAGGCAATTTTTGAGATATGCTGACGAAAAGGCTATCCTTGATAAAGACAGAGAAAAGTTATATCAATGGTATTTGAAGGCAAGAAAAGATCGTCAATTATTTAGGCACCTGATTAATTCAACATTTGAGGAAATGGAGGAATTGTTTTCTTCCGAACTTGCAAATGCAGAGAAGCTGCGAAGAAAACAGCAGCTGTTTGATGAATTGCGTGAGAACTATAAGTCACTCAAAAATGAATTTCGAGTGCTATCATATGATAATTGGTTTAAAAAGGATTTGAATAATACTCATTTGTTAGGTGTAAAGCGCTACCATAGCAAGGTTGACAAATTTGAGAGGCTGTTTGATCAGCATGGTAAAGACTGGAGAGAGTTTTTCCAAGTGGTACGTGAACTAGCACAAGAATCTCTCAAAGAGCGTAATCGTCGTTTATC
>LUMF01000049.1_pt1 | contig 11954 bp, 13 predicted proteins | sample 729701 | NCBI WGS metagenome assembly LUMF01 (sample SAMN03860270, study PRJNA289734) | marine metagenome | biome: seawater column; feature: ocean; material: water; isolation source: Red Sea water column Station 34 - depth 100m | place: Saudi Arabia: Red Sea | collected 2011-10-15 | depth 100 m | reverse complement strand
GGCATAGACAACAAGATAGCCATAACCAAGAATTATAAGTCCTAAGCAGAGTCTGAAAGCGGTTCTAAAAAACTGTTTCATCTATTTCAAAATAAAAATCCAATCTAAATCTAATAACGAAAAATACAATGAGTAGGTAGTTTATGAGTTGTGCTCCCCTAAGGCAATTATAGATGACTGCCTACTCTCCTCATAAGTTAAAGTGATTCAGATATTCCAATATTAAGTGATTCAGATTTGAATTTTTGGACGTTCTTTAGGAGCGGTTAATAATAATGGTTGATCAGAAACAACAACACCACCTGGCTGTTCCAAAGTTATAGCAAAAGCAACCGCTTTTGAGATGGGGAGCTTAGGGTTGATTGGAATAATCACAGGTTTATCTATTCGAGTGATATCAAAGACACCGCCATCGACTGGTTGTTCATACTTTAAAGGATCAACAATCCAGACTTGGTATTGATTTTGGGTGGGATCGTTCATTGGCAAGCCAGTGATCTTGATAAACCCTTTCTGTCCTTGATCAGTCCAGATTATGTCTCCAGATATCGCTTCAAGTGATGTGGATCTAGAATGCCATGGAAATTGGATCATATCTGTTGCTGTATTTTCCAGAACAGCTCTTTTTAAAGGTAAATATCTGAAATTGCCATCATAAGTTTTAAACTCAATCATAGAAAAGGAGAGGCCTATAGTCATAAGTACAGTCAATGTCCAAGCATACTGAGGCTTATAGAAGAACACTCTCATGTAGTGATTGATGTAATCCATTAGCGTTGATTGGCCTAACTCTGTTCTATATGCATGAAGAATCCGTTTACGCATTTGCTTGGGTAGCATCTCATTATTAAAGTTATCTTGTGAGTAAAAACTTATTTGTGCCAACGCCGTCATTTCATGAAAATAATCCTCAGTGTATTCAGGAAAAAGATCAAGCAGTTCATTTAATTCTCTTTGCTCGTCTGTAGAAAGTCTTTGCGTTGACTTCATCACCAGTAAATCAAATAGTCTTTCTTGTTTGTTCTCTTCTCTAGGCATTATTTAAGTTAAGGATTTTTTCGGTTTCATTGGTTTCAAAAATTTCTTTTAGTTTTATCAAGTTTCTTCTGATTCTTGTTTTTACTGTTCCAAGTGGAAGATTGAGTAACTTTGAAATTTCAGAATGGCTGTACCCTTGATATATAGATAATTTAAGCAGTTCTTGATCATCGATATCTAAATTTTTAATCGCATTTTTTATTAACTGGAGATCTGTCGATTCATTTAAGATTGATTCTTTATAAAGTTGATGTCCGCTATTATTTTCATCAATAGATTCAAGGTTCTTATGTTTACTAATTTTCCTAAGATGATCAATAAATCGACGTCTAGCTATCATTGAGACAAAAGTTATTTCTTTTGCTTTATTGGCGTCGAATTTATCGGCTGATTTCCAAATCGCGATAAATACTTCTTGCACAGCATCTTCAACATCAGATTGCCTATATAAGAATTTTTTGCCAATCGACCACACTAGGTTTCCATATTTTTCTATGAGAAGCTCAAACGAGCCATCTTCACCAGCAGCTATTCTTGCTAAAATTGAATCATTGTCATCAGATTGCATAGTAGGCACTCTTCTATCATATATATTTATTGACCTAACAGGTTGTGCCACTTCATAGCCTTTTATTAAAAATTAACCAATCTTTCGTTATATAGGAAAGATTGGATTTAAAAAAAGCTATTTTAAGGGGCTAACCATTCTCCTGCAAAGTTGCACCCAAACTCAACACCCATAGGTCCTGTGTTACTGTCTTCGTAGTAGACTTCTTCCCATCCACCTCTTTCGCAAGATCCAATTGACCCTTCCCTTGGGCAATCACCCTCTGCATAGACTGGGTCCATAATATTGACCATTCCATCACCAACATCTGGATAGCTTTCACAAAAATGCTCAGATACGTTTGTTCTGCATGCTTTGTAAGGGTCTCCTGCAAAAGGATTATCAGACATGTAGGTACAATGACCGGTGCCGCTTGGCTTGTTAGACTCACTATCATGGTGACCACTTGCTTGTGAAGAGGATGCGTAGAATCCTATGAAGATCACACAGGATAGAAATAATATCATTCGATTTTTCATAATTTTCTCTCCTTTAGTACTATTGTATGACCTAATTGTGAAGTCAACAAGAATGAGTTATGAATAAGCTATACTATTATTTACAATAGACAACTCAAATAAGGAGTAACCAGATGAAAGAATCATCAATTATAAAACTATTTTCTATTACTTTTTTTTGCTATCTATTAACTGGTTTATCAGCAGTTAATGCCGATCATTCGAATGTCAAAATCCACAATCAAAATAAACCTACTGTCTTTATTACTGGGTCTAACAGAGGGATAGGCTTTGGTTTAGCTAAAAACTATGCAATGAAGGGTTGGAATGTTATCGCCACATGTCGCAGCCCAAATCGGGCACAAGATCTTAAGAATCTAGCTACTGAGTATCCCAATATATTGATCGAAGAATTGGACGTCACAGATCTAGATGAAATTAATAAACTTGCAACAAAATACGAAGGAATACCTATCGATGTTCTTATTAATAATGCTGGGATTCTTGGAGATGTCCAGGCACAGAGTTTCGGATACTTAGATCAATCAACTTTTGAGAAAATTATGCTAGTAAATGCCTATGGACCTTTAAAGGTTGGAGAGGCCTTTGCTGATAACGTGGCTCTTAGCAATCAGAAAAAAATTGTGTCAATGACGAGTGGATTAGGGTCTATGCAGATCACGGGTAATTCTGATCGATTTTATTTCTATAGGATGAGCAAAGCTGCCTTAAATATGGGTGTCATAGCTATGAATGTTAGTTTGAAGCCAAAAGGCGTGATATCGGCATTGATCGCGCCAGGAATGGTAGAAACGGCATTGCTTGAAGCTTCAGGCTACCCTTTGTCTGGCCCAGGAGTCGTGACCATTGACCAGAGTGCACTTGGCTTGATAGAAGTTATTGAAGAAATAAATCCAAAAACAAACAGGAAGAATAGGGGTAAAGCTATCAACTACGACAAAGGCATTATTCCCTGGTAAATTTAAGTTGATGATAAATGTTTGTTTATCCTGAGATTAACCCAATAGCCATTAGTATTGGCCCCTTAGCCATTGCTTGGTATGGGATCATGTATTTACTGGGTTTTGTTGCTGCTTACTTATTGGCAGGATATAGAGTTCAGCAAGACTGGTCGCCGGTCGCAAAAGAACAAGTTGACGATTTGATTTTTTATTCTGTGTTTGGAGTGATCCTAGGGGGGAGGCTGGGCTATATGATTTTCTATGATGCTAATCAATTACTCAGTGACCCAATGAGTTGGTTGATTGCTCTGCCTCAGTTATGGAATGGAGGAATGTCTTTTCATGGCGGTTTACTCGGAGTATTGCTTGCAGCTTTTGCTTTTTCAAGACAGACTTCACAGCCTTTTATCAATGTGATTGATTTTGTAGCGCCTTTGGTCCCAATTGGTCTTGGTTTAGGCAGGATTGGCAATTTTATTAACGGCGAGCTTTGGGGAGGACCTACAGATTCACCTTTTGGTTTTTTGGTGAATGGAACCATTAGACATGCAACTCAGCTTTATGAAGCAACTCTGGAGGGCTTAATTTTATTTATTATCTTATGGATATACACTTCTAAAAAAAGGCCAATCGGATTTCCTTCAGCAGTTTTTTTAATTGCTTATGGATTTTTTAGGGTCTTTGTTGAATTCTTTAGGTTACCTGATGCTCATATTGGCTATTTATTTGACGATTGGCTAACACTTGGACAAGTATTGACGCTACCAATGTTGTTCATTGGATTTTGGATTATTATTAGTCATAAGTTAAAGGTAAAATAATCCAATATTTTTTAAATGGAGACGTGAGTGCAACAGTATTTAGATTTACTTCAAAAGATTCTCGATGAAGGCGAGGTAAAAGAAGATAGAACTGGTACAGGTACTCGAAGTTTTTTTGGTCATCAAATGCGTTTCAATCTAAACGATGGTTTTCCTTTATTGACCACAAAAAAAATCTTCTTTAAAGGCGTTGTACACGAACTGCTTTGGTTCTTAAATGGCTCTACAGATAATAATGAATTGAAGGACAACGGCGTACATATTTGGGATGAATGGGAAGATGAGAGTGGGGATTTAGGACCTATTTATGGCTATCAATGGCGTCACTGGTTAGACCAAAATAGTGGGGGTTCCATTGACCAGATACAAAATGTTATTGATCAGTTGAAACATAATCCAAGCTCCAGAAGAATTATTGTCAGCGCTTGGAATGTTGCCGATCTACCCGATGAAAGCATTTCACCTCAAGATAATGTAAAAAACAACAAAATGGCTTTAGCGCCATGCCATGCCTTGTTTCAATTTTTTGTTTCTCAAGGAGCATTATCATGTCAACTCTATCAGCGAAGCTGCGACACTTTCTTGGGGCTAGGGTTCAATATTGCCTCATACAGCTTATTGACCCACATGCTTGCACAGCAGTGCGATCTAAATCTAGGCGATTTTATTTGGACTGGAGGTGATGTCCACTTGTATTTGAATCATATGGAGCAAGCCAAAGAACAGCTCTCAAGGGAGCCTTATGAATTACCAACACTAAACATCAAAAGAAAGCCAGATTCAATATATGACTATACTTACGAAGATTTCGAGTTGGCCAACTATCAATGCCACCCTCATATCAAGGCACCTATTTCAATTTAAGACTATTTATTTTAATAGGCTCATCAGGTTTGCTTATGTCTATTGCCACAAGTTCTCCTCCCCACACGCAACCGCCATCAAGACAGACTACATTTTGGCCATGGAAATACCCTAAAGATGACCAATGACCAAAGACTATAAGGTTATTTTTTACCTTTCTATTCGGGTATATGTACCAAGGGATTAGACCATCAGTGACATTTTCTGGAGAGTCTTTTTCTTCAAAATCGCATTGACCTAGCTGATTTAGATATCGCATCCTTGTAAAAGAATTTACAATGGCGTTAAATCGTTTTTTGCCAACTAAGCCACTTGACCATGAGTCATTAGAATACATAGACTTAAAAAACGCACTTGCATTATTTCCTCTTATAACTGATTCAATTTCTTCACCGTATTTTCTAACTTTCTCTAAACTCCATAATGGGTGAACTCCGGCGTGAACAATTAGGGCATCAGATTCTTCATCGATATGGAACAGAGGCTGATGTCTGAGCCATTCTATAAGGTTAATTTTATTAGCTGACGATAATATTGGTCTTAAGCAATCGTCCTTAGATCTCAACTCTTTATCAGTTAGAGCTAGAGCAATAAGATGAAAGTCATGATTGCCGAGAACATTCACAACAGATTCTTTGATTGAATATAAATACTCTAAAACCTTTAATGAGTCAGGGCCTCGGTTTACTAAATCTCCTGTAAAGCATAATTTATCTGAAGCAGGATCAAATTCGATGTGATCAAGGAGCAGTCTTAGTTCTTCATAACAACCTTGTAGATCTCCAAAAGCATAGTTTGTCATTGTTTGACGCCTCTTTTAGACAAACGCAAGAATTCATTTACAGTTAGGTTTTCAGGTCTTGATTCTGGATCAATACCTAATTTCTTTATTTCATCGATTGTGAAAGCATCTTTTAATGAGTTACTAATTTTTTTACGTCTTTGATTGAAGGCTAAGATTAGTATTTGGTTTAATTCTGCATCAATAGTCATATCTAATGGGGGTTTAAGGCTTATCTTTACCAGCGATGACATAACTTTTGGTTTTGGGTAAAAGGCAGTTGGCTTAATGTCAAAAACTTTTTCAGCAGTGCATCTTGCCTGTATTGACACCGATAGTCTTCCGTATATTTTTGAATTTGGTTTACTCACTATTCGATCAGCAACTTCTTTTTGAACCATCAAATGCAGATCATCGAAATACTCATTAAATTTAATGAGGTGGAAAATTAATGGGGTGGAGATGTGGTATGGCAAATTACCAACAATTCTTATTTTTTTGTCGCTATATGAAGACGCAAAGTTAAATTTTAAGGCATCTATTTGATGGATATTTATCTTCTTACTTTCTTGACTCTCCCTTAGCTTGCTAACCAAGTCCCTATCTATCTCGATCACCTCAATCCGATTAAGTTTTTGAAGCAATGCAAAAGTCAACGCACCACGACCAGGACCTATTTCTATGACATGATCATCTTCCAGCGGATCAATAGAGCCAACAATTTTGTTGATAATATTCTTGTCATGTAAGAAGTTTTGACTAAAACGTCTACGGGGTCTAATTGCGTTTTTTTTCTGCATGATTAGCCATCTTTTTTGCTGTATCTAAGGCAAAATGCAAGCTCTGATTGTTGGCATCTTTTTTGCCTGCTTGATCAAGGGCAATGCCATGATCTACAGAGGTTCTTATAATTTCTAGACCCAAGGTAACATTTGCTGCTTGATGAGGGTTGTTATATTTAAACAGAGGCAATATTTGATCATGATATAGACTCAGAATGATATCGTTCTTAGGCTTTTGAAGAAAGGCCGTGTCTGCAGCCAGCGGCCCGTTTATCTTTAAACCTTGATTTTGTAAGTCGTTAATAACTGGGAGGATTATCTTTTGTTCTTCGTGGCCTAATAATCCATTTTCTCCAGCATGAGGATTAAGACCTAAGACACCTATGGTTGGCTCTGATTCAGTAAAATAAAGCTTTAGATCGTTCGATATAATTTTACATGCATTGGCAATCAGATTCTCTGTGATCATTGTTGATACATCTTTGAGTGATACATGGGTTGTTGCAAGTGCGACTTTCATTGTTTCAGATACAAAAAACATCAGAGGTTTCTTACCGCACAACTTACCTAAGAATTCTGTATGCCCTTTAAAATAAAAACCTGAATCAGTAATAATTTCTTTGCTAACAGGGGCAGTTATACAGCCTTTAAATTCATCTTTAAGGCAAGCCTCAACAGCAGACTCAATCATCTCAAGCACATAGGCGCTATTTTTTTTATTAAGGGAGCCTGCATGACATTCTTCATAGAGATCAAAGTTAGTGACAAAGACCTCATTGTTTCCTAATTCTGCTGGTTCTTTAGTGGGATGATACTCGATAAGAGAGAGATCTAGATCAAGCATCTCAGCTCTTTTCTTTAATAAATCAATATTACCAAAGATTACAAAATCTGAATTATCAGTCCTTTTAGCAATGGACAAACAAATGTCAGGTCCAATTCCAGCTGGTTCCCCTGAAGTGACAACAAAAGGCGGATTCATTTTTTGTTTATATGATTGTTATTAGTTGTAAGGAAGAATTTCAACAAATGCCTCGTCTCTAAGCTCTCTTGACCAGATTTCTATTTCGCTTGAAAGCTTAGAATTTCTAATCGCCGAGATAGCTTTTCGTCTTTGTATTTCTTCAGTGTTATCAAAAACTCTGTTACCGAGGAATTCGATGATATGCCAACCATATCTTGATCGGAAGGGCTGACTAATTTGATTCTTATCTAAAGAATAAGCGACATCTTCAAATTCAGGAACAAAGAAACCTCTTGGCGCCCATCCCATATCACCTCCATCTTGAGCAGAGCCAACATCCTCTGAGACTGCTGCAGCCACAGCGCCAAAATTTCCTTCATCAATAATTTGTTGTCGTATTGTCTTCAATTTTTCTTCTGCGGCTGAATCATCCAACACTTCATTAGTTTTTATCAATATATGTCTTACCTGAATCTGCTCTTCAAGGATTGGCTCATTTCCTTTTATTTGATTGAGTTTGAGTAGGTGAAATCCACTGGATGTTTGAAACGGTTGACTCAGTTCACCCTGTTGAAGTTGACTAGCTACTTTAATAAAGATTTCAGGCAATTGGTTGCCTTTCATCCATCCTAAATTTCCACCGGAAGCTGCTTGTTGTCCACCAGAGTTTTCTCTTGCTAATTGAGCAAAATCTTCACCTTGAGTTATTCTGTTTTCAAGCTCATAGATCAAAGATTCTTTGTTTTCAATTTCTTTACGCCCAGCTCGTGAGCCTGTTTCTACTAATATATGGGATAAATTATAATCATAATTTAGTGCATCTTGCTCTTTTTGAAAGACTAAAAAACTATCCAGCTCGCTTTCTGTCACAGCAATTCTTGAGATCACTTCTCTTTGCCTTAGTTGTTCAATAATTAACTGTTGTCTTAACTCATTTCTATAATCATTATATTCAATCCCCTCTAGAGCGAGGACACCAGGAAACTCTTCAAAACTAACATTATTATTACTAGCGACATTAGCTATTGCATTGTTTAAAATTTCGTCAGTAATCCTAATTCCATATCTATCAGCTCTTTGTAATTGGACTCTTTGAAGAATGAGTCGTTCAAGCACGTCTTCTCTTATAGTTTCCATAGGAGGCATTTGACCGCCTTGCTTTTCTAGGGTTGCAATTATAAGACCCAGCTGATTTTCAAGCTCACTTCTTAATACGATTCCATCATTAACTATTGCAACAACACTATCGATGAACTCACCTGAACTACTGAGTTCCCTAGTTTGAGAGTCTACCCCTGAACTAAATATCATCAGGGTGGAGACGATTGCTGTTAGTTGTTTTTTCATTTGCTTAAAATTTATGGAACATCATAGCCCAATATTCCTTCTTCCAGAAGGTTTTCTATTGGCATACCTACCTCGCCTAATCCTTTAAATACGAATTGAATTGAGAATGAGGTATCCGTTTCTCCGTTACGGTATATTAAATGTTTTCTTGAAATAGCTCTAATTCCCCAACAGCATGATTCATATTCAATGCCAAAAAAGTGTTCCAGCGATTTGCGATCTTCGATCGAGTAATTATATCGACCAACAAAGTTCCATTTGTCTCTAATAGGCCAGGAGAATGAAGCGTCCAATTGTTTCAAGTTTTCTTTTCTATATCGATAAGAGAGATTCATTATTTTTGAATCTGTGGACTTATATCGGATACCAATGTGTGTTTTATTTGTTTGTTCATAATCTGAATCCCAAACGTGACCTAATTTTATCCGCCAGCGAGGACTAATAGACCATTGCATAGAGGCTAGATAAGCTGATGAATCATGATTGTTGGGTAATTCACCTGGTAAATTAATTTTTCGATCTTTGAAGTATCGTGTTTTACCAAATGTAAAGTTAAAGAACTCTGATGAATTTTCTTTGCCATATATTCTGGAAGTTATTCCATACGATAACTTGGAAGTATCTCCAATCCTATCTTGACCAAGATATCTATTCTTTCTGAAAAGCTCATAAATATTACGATCGGGAACAATAGAATCAAAAACAGGAAAGTCATCTTGATTTTTGAAAGGTATATAAACACCTAAGATTCTAGGTTCTAATGTTTGTATGTAGCCATGATCTTCCCAATTCTTTTTAAATAGCGCCTGTATATCAAGACTATAGATTGGCACCGTTCTGTTGGGTCTATCTTCCTTCAAAGCATCATCAGCCGATCCTTCAAGATTATAAGATGTCAGATCAAGCTCAATCTCAGGCTTGACCTGTAGGCCATTAAAGTTAAAAGTCTTAGAGAGATTAGGCATCGCATGGAACCGAGTACCAGTGATATTTACACTGCTATCAAAGTGAGCAAGATTAAGATCTAATCCATAAGAGAGATTCGATTTTTTATTTACCCATTGACCATTAAAGTCAACATAGGGCAGGATTCTATGTGGCTTATCATCTAGAGAAATGGACTGATCTAAGATTTGAAAATTATCCATTCCTATGTCCAAAAGCCAGTTCTCAGAAAACCCTTGCATATGAATGGTTCTGAATAAATGAGTCCTGCTTGTTGAATTTATACTGCCGGTTAAATCTTCAAAATACTCATTATCAGAGGCATACTCTCCATCTATTCTTACTCTCCAGTTTGAGGCCAAATTTATGCTTTGATCAATGCCGATATAATTCCGAGTCCTGCCTGTAATATCATCATTTGGCAGAATATCAAAGCTGATCTCACCAGTTTGTCTAGAGGTAAGGAACCTGAAATTATTAGTTAATTGAATTCCTCTTTTCCCCATCCAATTGATAGAGCTTACCATGTCCATATTTGGTGCAATATTCCAGTAATAAGGTATTTCAATCTCCGTGCCTTTTTTTGATGAAGACCCAAAGTTAGGAACGAGGATTCCTGATTTTCTTTTTTCAGATGCTGGGAAGGAAAGATAAGGCAGAAAAAATATTGGGGTATTTTTTACTTTCAAAACCAGATTTTTTGCGATGCCTTCATCGCTTTTTATCTGTATAGCCTCCGCTGTTATACCCCAAGTGTCATCATTGTTAGCACATGAGGTGTAAAAGGGCTTGATTAGAGTAAATTCGTTTTCTGATTCTACCCTTATTATATTAATTGGTAGTCTGTCGCTGTAATAACAGCATTATTATTGTCTGTTTCAATCACAGCACTTTCTGCAAAAACTAATAGGTTGTTGTTTTCAAGGATTAAGCCCTTATTGATTCTGATTCTGCCCGCATCTTCGTTATAGAGGACCTCTTCAGCAATAATATTATTTGGACCAGAGACAATTTTGATTTTATCTCTAATTTCTATTTCTTCGCCAATCGCACCCGTTAATTCTCCTGCTTCAATAGCCCATGATTCATTCTTGGCCAATAAACTGGATATTGGATCTATTTTTGGGGCTAGACAGGTGGTTGCTAAAACCTTTATAGGGTTCAGAGTAATAGCAATAAAAACTATTAAGGAAAACGCATTAAGTCTAGAATGTTTCATGATCCTATAGTTATGAAAAATCAACAGTTAATTAATTTTATATGAATCCAGAGAAAAGATACCAACTATTAGAGAGATGGGCTATAGAAACTCTCGACTCATCACAGATAGAGATTTATCCAATTAATTCTGACGCTAGTTTTAGAAACTATTTTCGTGTAAATGATCGTTCAGGTGCCACCTATATCATTATGGATTCACCGCCTGAAAAAGAGGATAACCTTCAGTTTATTCTTATTTCTGAAATATTAAAGAAAATGAAAATTACATCCACTAAGGTCTATGCAAAGGATTTATCTAAGGGTTTTTTTATTCTAAGCGATCTTGGTCCATCAACTCTATTCGATCATAATCTAGATACATCAAAAAGAAAAAACCGAGAAGAACTCTATATTCAAGCGATAAACATACTTGTTTTAATCCAAAAGAATGGGAATGCTTTCTTAGACCAATTACCTCTTTATGACCTGGAACTTCTTGAAAAAGAAATGAATCTATTTCTTGATTGGTATTGTATTAAAGAGCTTAGAATGAATACGGCACAATTGAATAAATTTAACCTAGAGGAATGTTTTAAGCATTTATCGGAGAGCGCCATAAAACAAAAACAAGTATTTGTTCATAGAGATTATCATTCAAGGAATATCATGATCTCCAATCAAGATGAGCTTGGTATTATTGATTTTCAAGATGCTGTTTTGGGGCCTATAACATATGATTTAGTTTCCCTTCTAAGGGATTGCTATATTGAATTATCAGAAAAAGAAATAAGGCATTGGCTTGAATTGGCGTATCAAAGATTAACTAATGAAAATACGCTGGATATTTCTTATGAGGAATTTGAGACTGATTTTGATTTAATGGGCTGTCAGAGGCATCTAAAAGCTATTGGTATCTTTTCGAGACTTAAACACAGGGATGGAAAACCCAATTACATGGAAGATGTCCCTAGAACTTTGGATTATTTGAAAAAGATCTCAAAGAAATACGATGTTCTTGAGCCTCTCAATGATTTTATTAATTCTTCTCAGCCACAATGAAGGCTATGATTCTATCAGCAGGATTGGGCACAAGACTTATGCCCCTTACAGCAGAACAACCTAAACCTTTAGTTAAAATTGGCGACCAAATTAAAAAAGGTGAAGGCTATGCATTCTATTGTTACA
>LUMF01000083.1_pt1 | contig 12274 bp, 13 predicted proteins | sample 729701 | NCBI WGS metagenome assembly LUMF01 (sample SAMN03860270, study PRJNA289734) | marine metagenome | biome: seawater column; feature: ocean; material: water; isolation source: Red Sea water column Station 34 - depth 100m | place: Saudi Arabia: Red Sea | collected 2011-10-15 | depth 100 m | reverse complement strand
AGGCATTGCAGGAGGGGTACCAATGGGTGCTACATTAGTTAGGCCAGATATTTTAGCATGCATTTCAAAAGGAGAGCATTCATCAACATTTGGAGGAAACCCACTATCTTGTGCAGCAGGAGCTGCTACAATGCAGGCTTTAACACAAGACAAACTTGTGGAGAATTCTGCAAATATGGGAAAATTATTCAGACAAGGTTTAGAGCAGTTAAAAGAAAAGCATTCAGTGATTAGAGAGATTAGAGGAAAAGGATTGATGATTGGAGTGGAGTTGAAATTTGAGGTTAGAGATATCCTAATGGAAGGAATTGAAAAAGGACTACTTTTACTATATTCTGGAAGAAATATCCTAAGATTACTACCTCCACTAGTCATAACTGAAGAAGATGTAACAAAATCTTTAGAAATACTTGATGTATTATTCACAAATGAGGAGAACAGAAGAAATGCTCAAGGATAAGATTGATGAGAAAATTTTAGAATATCTGAAAAACGATTCTAGAGAGTCATTTGTTGAAATAGGAAAGAAACTAAAATTATCAGAATCAGCGGTACGGAGACGTGTCAAAAACTTAGTGGATAGTAAAGTTATCGAGAGATTTACAATTGAGATGGGAGAAATGAATTCTACAAGTGCAATTGTTCTCATATCTGTAGATTCAACAACAGATACCTCAAAAGTATCATCTAGATTAACGAAATTAAATGCTGTAAAGACAGTTTATGAAATTACAGGTCAGTATGACATCAGTGTTATCATCAGAGCACCAAGCATTACAGAAATTAATGCTGCAATAGATGAACTACGAAAAATACCGGGCGTAATTGATACAAATACAGTAATCATTCTAAGAACCATCCGATAAACGAAAATCGAGATAATTCTTCATATTCGTACTAAATTAGATAAGAACTAACTGAATACCTGCGAACATAGTACGATTATACTTATATTAATGATTTTGAACAACGAAATTAGTAATGAACGATCCGAATCACTATGCAGATATGTATAATGCATATGAAAAGACTCCAAAAAAAATTAGAGTGTTAGACTCCACACTTAGAGAAGGAGAACAACATCCAGGAGTTTCTTTTACAAATAAACAAAGAATACAGATTGCATGGATGTTAGATTATTTTGGTGTTGATCAGATAGAGATTTCGCCAGTAGTCTCACCAGATCATAAAGAAGCTACCAAAACAATCATTGAACAAGGATTAAGAGCAGACATTGTATCTCACGGTAGAGCATTAAAACAAGATATCGACGTTTCATTATCATGTGATGCAAAATGGGTTGCAGCATATCTTGGTGTTTCAGACATACATCTCAAAGATAAATTAAGAATTTCAAGAGAAGAGGCATTAGATAGAGCAGTTGAAACCGTTACATATGCAAAAGATCATGGATTAAAGATTAGATTTACAGTTGAAGATGGAAGTAGAGCAGAACCAGAATTTTTGTTAAAGTTATGTAAATCAATTGAAGAAGCAGGAGTTGATAGGATTAGTTTACCAGATACGGTTGGAATAATGAGACCAATTGGCATGTATAATTTTGTAAAAAAGGTACGTTCAGAAATAGAGACCCCTCTAGACGTGCATGTACATAATGATATTGGATTTGCATTAGCAAATGCATTTTCAGCATGTGATGCAGGAGTAGATCAGATACACACTACAATTGACGGAATAGGAGAAAGGACAGGAATTCCATCATTAGCAGAAGTTGCTGTTGCATTAACGTATCTTTTCAAGTCTCCAAATGATTTCAGATTGGACATGTTAGCAGATCTATCTAGATTAATTGAACAGTACACTACAATTGCACCTTATGATTCAAAACCAATTGTTGGATCCTCAGCCTATAAGCACAAAGCAGGTACACATTTGGCAGCAATTTTGAACAATCCTGCAGCATATGAGCCAATACCACCAAGAGTAGTAGGAAATAGAAGAAAAATTGTGTTTGGAGAATTGGCAGGCAAGACAGGTGCAGGGTATCTTATGTCACTATTGGGAATTGAGAAGGATGCAGAGATTGCTAAAAATGTCGCAGCAGGTCTAAAGAATCTCAGAATGGGAGATGTTTTGGAGATTCCACTAGAAGATCGTCTTGAACGGAAAATAATTAAGGATGAAAAAAAAGAGGGAAAATAGGTTAAAATGGTAAATTGTCCCGAATGTGATGCAGGAATAAGTATTCCAGATGACGCAGTTGAAGGCGAAATTGTCACCTGTCCAGAATGTGGAGCAAGTTTTGAACTTAGCAAAACATCCGATGGTTTTGAGTTAAAACCAGCTCAAACAGTCGGAGAGGATTGGGGACAGTGACCGGCAAAATTTCAGTCCTCTACGATACAATCCGTCTTGAAGAAAAATTATTAATCGAATCTGCAAAAAAAAATGATATTTCAATAGACATGGTGGATTGTAAGAAACTGTTTTTGGATTTGAATGAGAAAAATTGTTTTGATGGACCAGTGTTACAAAGATGTGTTAGCTATTACAGAAATTTACATTCAACAGCAGCCCTTGAAGGTCAAGGAGTGAAAGTAGTAAACTGTCTAAATACAGGAATCTTTGCAGGAAATAAATTGTTCACACATATGTTGTTGCAAAAAGCTGGAGTTCCAACTCCAGATGCAACAGTAGCATTTTCAAAAGATGCAGCTCTAGACGCACTAAAAAAACATGGGTTCCCAAAGATTATCAAACCAACTGTCGGTAGTTGGGGAAGAATGGTTTCAAAACTAAATGACATGGATGCAGCAGAGGGAATTATAGAAGGTAGAGAAGCAATGTACCCTATACATCATATTCATTTCCTAGAAGAGTTTGTACAACGTCCACCTAGAGATATTCGTGTTATCGTTATAGGCGATAATGTTGCAGCTGGAATATACAGAAATTCCGGTGATGGAAATTGGAAAACCAATACACACCTAGGCGGATCTGCTGAGACTTGTGAAATTACCAACGAACTAGAAGATATTTGTATCAAAGCTAAAAATGCTGTATTTGGCGATATTGTAGGCATTGATCTTATGGAGAGTAATGAAAAAGGAATGGTTGTTCACGAAATAAACAATACAACAGAATTTAGAAATGTTGTTAGAGTTACAGGAGTAGACATTCCAAAATTGATGTTAGAACATGTAAAGGAGTTGGCATAGATGGACGAACATTTAGAGACTTCTAGATACGCAATCAAAACTCTGGAAAAAGCATTACGAATTTACACACCATCATTAAGTGAGAAAGCGCTAGCAGATTTTCTTGCAGATAGATGTGACGATTTAGGATTCAGAGATATTCATCAAGATGAAGTTGGGAATTTGATAGCAACAAAAGGTTCCGGAGAACCAAGAATAATGCTATGTGGACATATGGATGTGGTTCCAGGGAAGGTCAAAGTTAGAAGAGAAGGCGATATGCTGTATGGAAGAGGTGCATCAGATGCAAAAGCACCACTAATTGCAATGTTATTTGCTGCAGCAAGTATACAAGAAAATCAAGGAACCGTTACATTTGTCGGAGCTGTGGATGAAGAGGGCAATGCTACAGGAATAAAGAATCTTGTAAAAAACAAACCTGATGTCGATTATGCAGTTTTTGGCGAACCAAGCAGCATTCAGAAAGTTACGATTGCATACAAAGGGCGTTTAGCAATAAATCTCAGAGTAAACGTAAAGGATAGTGCTCATGCAAGTGCCCCATGGCTGGCAAAGAATTCCATTGAAGAAACATCATCAGTCATTACAGAATTAAAAAATGAATTAGAAAGTGGCCAAGAGGATAGGAATAAAGGAATGATGCTTACTGCCACCCTTACAGAAATTCGTGGTGGGACAAGCCATAATGTTACGCCAAAAGAGTGTGTTGCAACATTAGATATACGAATCCCAGTTGACATGAATTGTAATGATGTTGAAGAAAAAATCTCAAAAGTGGTTAACGAAATATCATCTAAGAGGGAAATTGAGGTTTTGTATTCAGTGATAGATGAAACAGAGCCTTTTGAAGCAGCACATAACTCACCATTGGTAAGAGCAATAACATTATCCGTACTAGACGTTGAAAAGAAAAGACCAATGTTAATTAGAAAAACAGGCACGGGAGACATGAATGTTATAGGAAACCAACTGAAAATTCCAGTAGTGACATACGGTCCAGGAGACCCTCATGAAGCACATACAATTGACGAGAAAGTATCAGTCGATGAATTTGTCAAAGGCATAGAGATTCTAAAAAAATCACTACATCATTTAAAAAGACTGCATGACAGAACGAAATAATGCTCTGGTTTATCGGGTTAGGTATTTCAGGAATTTCAGAATTATCTGAAGACACACGAAATATAATCAAAAATGCAGAAATTGTATATTTAGAATCATTTACCAGCCCAATTTCATCCAATGAAAAAGAGCAATTAGAAAATATCTGTAATGGAGAATTTAAGATTGCAAAACGCTGGATGGTTGAGGATGGAAATGAAATTTTAGATAATGCAAAAGACAAAGAGATAGTTTTGCTTTCGTATGGAGATCCATACATTGCAACAACTCATCTTGAATTAAAGACAAGGGCAACAAATGACAAAATAGAGACAAAAACAGTTCATTCATCTTCAATTGTTTCGTCATTGATTGGTGAAGTTGGCTTACATTACTACAAAGTGGGAAAAGTTTTGACAATTATGAATGATCCAAAATCAATGCTTACACCATACAATACAATTTTTGATAATTTACTGAATAAGACACACTCAGTGATTTTGCTAGAATACAATGAAGATAAATCATTTTTTCTTCAACCACAAGATGCATTAACCTTACTTTTAGACACAGAAAAAATCCAAAAGAGAAAAGTCATTTCAGAGCAGACATTTGCCATAGTCGCATCTAGAATTGGAAAAGAAAATCAGAAAATCATATCGGGTAAAATTGAAAATTTAATTAAAAATGAATTTGGAGATTCGCCTCACAGCATAATCATTACTGGAAAATTGCATTTTACTGAATCAGATGCCATTAAAGCAATAACAGAATGTTTAGACGAGCCAATTGATAATTCAGCAGATGTTAAGAGTATTTCTGAACAAATGATTGAGAAATATGTTCCAATGGTTAGGGAAGCATTGGAAGAAATCAGACCTCATTATGAAAATCTCAAAGAATATGAAGATGTATTGATAAATGCAAAATTGTACATAGATGATGCAGAGAATTTTCTTAAAGAAGGCAAAAAAGAGTATGCAGTATTAAGTATCGGATATGCAGACGGCCTTGTTGATGCATTACGTATTGCAAAGGGCTTTGATCCAAAAATGTGATAACGATGAGTTGAAATTGGACATATCATAACTAAAAATATCATGAAAACATTACAAGAAATACAAGATTCAAATTCAAAGATTGTTTTGGCAGGAGGAGTTTTTGATATTATACACCCAGGTCATATTCATACATTAAATGATGCAAAGAAGTTGGGCGATGTTTTGGTTGTGGTGGTTGCTACCGATAAGACCGCTATTAAAATGAAAAAACGTGAGCCCCTACATAGTGCAGAATTAAGACGCGAGTTGGTTTCATCGTTGTCCATGGTGGATTTATGTATAATTGGAGATGAAGAAGACATTTTCAAAACTGTAGATTTAGTTAAACCACAAATTATTGCATTAGGGTATGACCAAACTCATCAAGAGAAGTTCATTACAGAAGGTTGTAAAAAAATCGACCTAGATGTTACAGTTGCAAGATTAGAATCTCCAAGACCTGAAACATCTAGTTCAAAAATTCAAAAAGAATATGGAAAAGAAATCCATGGACTTTAAGAGAAATTTCCTAGAATAGAGATCTTAACTTTCACGTTTGATTTATTTCCAATTTTCAGGGCTTTTCGAATATTACTTTTTGAAATAAATTCAACAATTGTAGTATCATGATGTGTTCTTTCTAATAGAATTAATTCACAGTCAATTTTGTTATTAATTTTTGATTTAAAGCATTTAACCCAACCAAATGTTCGTTTACCATCAGAAAAAGGATTAATCTTTACACCCTCGTAATTTGACAATTGAGAGATTGCTTCAGAGAATTTTTTTTCTTTTAGTTGCACATTTAATGTTCCAGGGTAAGGTACGTAACCTAATTTGGATTTGAATTGCTTTGTGTAGCCTTTCATAGACATGTAATACGCGCCTTCACCCATGCCAGAAGTAATTGTTCCAGTAATTGTTAATGAATTTGGGGATTTTGAAATTAGTTTTGATAGTAGATTGTGAAGAGTGGATAACTCAGTAAATCCCTTATTTGTGATTTTGATTGATTGTTGTCTGCCAGTTTGTATCCTTTCAATAAATCCACCTAATTCCAGTTCTTTTAGATGTAAAGATGCAGACTGTTGAGACTTGCCTATTTCTTTTCCAAGAGATGTTGTTGTGATATTAACAAAATTGTGTTTTCCACCTTTTGATAATATGTGAGCTAAGGTAAGAAGGTGTTGTGTTTTAAGATCAGTCATTAATTAGATGCTATACCAAGTTCTCTAAATGTTTTTAATGAAACACCATCAGAATCAGATAGTTTGGCAGTTCTATGGCCAATTATATTTTCAACGCCGGCAGTTTTTGCAGCATCAACAAGTCTTTGAGTGATGATTCCATCTAGAATGAGATATTTTATTCCTGACTGACCGCTAATTTTTCCAACTAGTTCAGGAATTGCAACTCTAAAGACTTCAGATTCATTTGAGTCAAGTGCAATAGCCTCTAATGATTCATTTAATTCTGAGAATTTGTTTTTACACAGTTCAGCTAGTGGACCGTCATCTACATTTTTTATTTCAGGCGCAGATAATTCTTCTTCCATTTGTTTTTTGACTGGACTTAAGAGTTCATCAACTCTTTTTGGAGTTAATTCTTCAACTTCAATTCCACTATCAGCACGTAATTCAAGATCAACGTGTACAACAGATTTTAATTCTTTTAAGATAAATCCACCAGCTCTGTCACCATCTGTAAATGCTACAACTTTTTCTTTTTCATCACATATTTGTTTAATCGATTCGTCAATTCTTCCACCTTCAAATGCAAGTGCGTTATCATATCCAGCCCTTAAGAGATTGATGATATCAGCCCTACCTTCTACAAGAATTATCCATTTAGAATCAAAGATTCCGGTACTACAATGAAGTTTTTTTGGTCCATAGGTTGTGATTTTATCAGAATTATTTTCGTGGACTTGTTCAAGCATTTCTTGTCCTTCACTAACAGAGTTTGTGGACCATTTTTGTTTAATTTCTTTAGCACGTTGTAAGATATCTTGTTTTTTTGTTGCTCTAACATCATCGATTGCATCTAATCTGAATTTACTGTCAAATGGACCAACCTTGTCAATGCTTTCAATTGCAGCAGAGATTAAAGAACAAGTGTCAATATCAGTGCTCATAGGCAATAATGCATCACCTTTGGTTGTATTTTCAGTACTGAAAGTATTTACCTCAATTCGACCGACCTTTGATACTCTCTGAAGCTCATTCAGATTCATTTCAGGTCCCAAAAGACCTTCAGTTTGTCCGAATATAGCTCCGATTATATCTGCTCGTTCGACAAGCCCATCAACTTCGAATGACAGTTTAACGTGATACTTGACAATTCCGGTATATGGCAATTATTTATCATCTCCTTAATATTCAATATTCAGATATAGAATTTGAGATTTATAAACGATTTGAATAAATTAAATGAAAAATATAGAGAAAAGAAAAATGTCTATTCTGTACTAAATGAAGAGCCACATGAACAAGATTTTGTTACATTTGGATTGTTGATTTTGAAACCAGAACCCATTAGGCTTTCGATATAATCGACGTTTGCACCTTTCAAGTGATCAATGCTCATACTGTCGACTAGTACTTTGACACCATTTTCTTCAATTACGTTATCATCTTCCTCAGCTTCTTTTTCAAAGCCCATTCCATATGATAACCCGGAACAGCCACCACCTTGAACGTAAATTCTTAGATATTGTGGGTTACCATCTTCCTCAGCCATGAATTCTTTAATTTTTTCAGCGGCTGGTGCAGTGATTGTAACCACTTTACCTGTTTGTGGTTTAGGTTGTTCTAATTCAGCAGATGCCTGTTGTGGTTTTGGAGTCTCATTATGAGTACTGCAAGAATCACCGACTGTTTCAGTTTGAGCCTCGTGATTTGGTCCACATCCACACCCATGATCACTCTGTGATTCATGAGCTGCATCGTGAGTTTGTTCAGTTGCCATACAAAATTTCAATCCTCAAATTATAAGAAGCTTTTCCCCCTTTGTGCAGTATTAATAAAGAAAATAAGAAAAATAGAGTTATTCTATTTTTTTGATTTATTAACAAAGTCTACCATACGCTTTTCTCTATCAGGATCAGAGAAACAGTTTCTCCAGGCCAATAGTTCGACACCTAGTCCGGTATCTAGATCTGCATTTCTGCCTTTGTTAATAGCTGTTTTTGACATGCGAACTGCGAGTGTAGCATTTGATGCAATAGTTTTTGCCATAGCCATAACTTCATCCATTAAGGATTCTAATGGAACAACATTATTGACAAGACCGATTTCTTTTGCTTCATCTGCCTTGATCATTTTTCCAGTATAAACAAGTTCTTTTGCTTTTGCAATACCAACAATTCTCATTAGTCTTTGTGTTCCACCCCATCCAGGAGGAATTCCAACTGCAGCAATTGTTGGTTTTGAAACATTTTCAACAGTTGCAGTAACTTCTTGACCAAGTTTTGCATATACTTCAGATTCATCAGCAGATATTTTTGACATATATTCAATGTCTGCTCCTGCTGAGAATGCTTTATCGCCTTCACCAGTCAAAACAATTACTTTTACACTATCATCTTTATCGAGTTGCTCAAAAGTAGAGATTATTTCTTTTGCAACATCAATATTCATAGCGTTAAGCTTTGTTGGACGATTGATCTTAACGACACAAACGCCTTCATCTTTGCTTGTTGTAATCATTGACATGATAGAAAACGAATAGAATGTAAAATTAAATGTTATCTATTTTCCACGTACTTTGCCCCATTGGGCTAATGCAGAGGCTGCTGCAATCCATGTTCTTAGGTCTTGATAAACTGGGACATTATGTTTCTCAATTAATTTAATCATTTTTTCAGTATATGGACCACCATTTCCACCACAGAGAATTGGTTTTTTCCTTCTCTTTGTTAGTGCAGCCAGATAATCAACAATAGTTTCTTCAAGAGGATCATCTTGGAAAACAAACCAAGGCATTGCAATGTCAATATTTTTGTCTGCCAAGAATTGTTCGATAACAAAATTGTAATCGCCTGCAGTTGCACCACCTCCAACATCAGCTGGATTTCCATTATGGATTGGTACAGTAGGTGGGAAATGATCCTTAATCTTTTGACGAGTTTTTGATTCTAATTTTCCAATTGTTAATCCTAGTCTTTCTAGATGGTCAATTCCACCAATCATTGGACCAGCACCGTTACTAGTCATTGCAACACGATTACCAGTTGCATGTGGTTGCCATGCCATAGCCTTGAGAACACCAACTAGTTCTTGGTAACTGTCAACTGAAATTATTCCTGCTTGTTTGAATGCACCCATGATCATTGCATTTGAACCACCTAATGAGCCAGTATGAGATGCAGCCTGTTTTGCACCGGCAGCGGTTCTTCCACTCTTCCAAATTACAATAGGCTTTTTCTTTTCTTTCATAACACGTTTTGCAGTATTGATGAATTTTCTTCCATCACCAAATCCTTCAACGTATAATCCAATAACTTTGGTTTGTGGATCATTTGCAGCATACCAAATCATATCAGCTTCATCAACATCAGAACGATTACCAAAGCTAATCATTTTTGATAGACCAAATAGATCTGCACTTTCTAACATACTAATTCCCATGGTTCCACTTTGAGAGAAGAATGCAACATTTCCTAATTTTGAACGAACCATTCTTGCTTGTCCCTGGAATGCACAATCTAATCTATTTGCAGCATTAAACATTCCAATACAGTTAGGACCAATTACACGAATTTTGTGTTTTAATGATAATTCTTTAACTTCAGCTTCCATTGCTGCTCTGTCACCACCTAATTCTTTTCCACCACCAGAAACTATGACAACATTGTGTATTCCTTTCTTTGCACAAGTCTTCATTATAGGAGGACATGCAGAAAGATCAACACAGACTACAACAAGATCAACTTTTTCTTTAATGTCTTCTAATGAAGGATAACATTTGATACCAAGAATTTGTTTTTGTTTTGGATTGATTGGAAAAACTTTACCTTTGTAATCTTGTTTTCCATGTGAAGAATTTTTCCATAGATTCGATAATTGGTTTTGCTTTTGAGATAGAGTTCTTTCTTAGTTCTTTATTTAGAATGATTTTTGCATCTACTACAAAGTATGATTTTGGATATACAATTACTGGATTAAAGTCGATACTGTTAATATAATCGGCATTATCTACGCCCATTTTTCCAATTTGGACCAAGGCTTTAGCAACCATGTTTGTGTCAATTGGTTTGCTTCCACGGAATCCTTTGAGAAGTTTTGAGCCCTTTAGTTCATCTAACATTGATTTTGCATCAGCAGTTGTAATTGGAAGCATTCTAAATGCAACATCTTTGAAGACTTCAGTCATGATTCCACCTAATCCAGCCATAATCATTGGACCAAATTGCGGATCATTTTGTATACCAACAATTAGTTCAACACCGTCTTGCGGAACCATCTTTTCCAAGAGAATTCCTTTTACATCAACACCTTTCTTTTTTGATAAACGACCATACATGTCGTTGAATGTCTTTTTCACATCAGCAACATTATCAAGTCCAACTTTTACTCCTCCAACATCAGTCTTGTGCAAGATTTGTGGAGAAACAACTTTCATTACTAATGGAAATCCTAATTTTTTTGCCTGTTTTGCCGCATCTGCTGCAGAAGTTACTAGGGCAAATCCGGGAACTTTAATTCCATATTTCTTTAAAATGGCTTTTGATGATTCTTCAGTGATAACTTTGTGGTCTGTATTGATTATTTCTTCGAAGGTATTTTTTACAAAAGACATTATTCGATCGATGAAAAAATTTTTCGCTATATTAATCTTTGATCAAAATTTTTGTTTAAGGCCAAACGCCTTTGTGGTCAAATGCTTCCATGACTCTTTGGACTGCAAGAACCATTGCTGCACGTCTCATATCAATTTTGTATTTCTTTGAAATATCATGAGTGTCTTTTAGACCTCTAGTGATATTTGCTTCCATTTTTCCTGCAACTTCATCAAAGCTCCAGTAGTATCCCATGTTATTTTGTACCCATTCAAGATATGAGATACAAACGCCACCAGAGTTTGCAAGAATGTCAGGGATTACCATAATTTTTTTCTTGTAAATGATTGGATCTGCTTCAGGAAGTGTTGGTCCATTTGCTGCCTCACCAATTATTCTACACTGTAATTTGTTTGCAAGTTTTGCATCGATTTGGTTTTCTAGTGCACCAGGGATGAGAATTTCACATTTGGTTGTAAGTAATTGCTCAGTTGATACTTTCTTACTTCCAGGGAAACCGACAACGCTACCTTTCTTTTGTTTATGCTCAATTAGTTTACTTACTTTGAATCCATTTGGTACAATGATTGATCCTTTGGAGTCACTAGCACCAATACATTTTGCACCCATTTTTTCAAGGTATTCACCAGCAAAAGTCGATGCATTTCCAAATCCTTGTAAGACTACTTTAGCACCTTTTAGTTTGATTTTGAGGATTTTTGCAGCCTCTCTAACACAATATGCAGTTCCTAATCCAGTTGCAACATTTCGTGCAAGAGAACCACCCATTGGTATTGGTTTTCCAGTAATTACACCTGGAGAGTATTTGTTTCCGTTCATTTTACTCCAAGTATCCATAATCTGTGTCATTTCTTTTCCAGTAGTGTAAACATCTGGAGCAGGAATGTCTTTTTGAGGACCGATTACTTCACCGATTTTATATGCAAATCCTCGAGTTAATCTTTCTAATTCACCATCACTGAGTTTATCCTTTTTTGGATTGACAAAGATTGCACCTTTTCCACCACCAAGTGGAACATCTACAACTGCACATTTCCATGTCATCCATGAAGATAATGCCATGACTTCACGTTCCATGTATTGTACTCCACCTTCTGGATCAAAGTATCTAATTCCACCTTTGTATGGACCACGGTCATTGTTATGTTGTGATC
>LUMF01000032.1_pt1 | contig 12513 bp, 13 predicted proteins | sample 729701 | NCBI WGS metagenome assembly LUMF01 (sample SAMN03860270, study PRJNA289734) | marine metagenome | biome: seawater column; feature: ocean; material: water; isolation source: Red Sea water column Station 34 - depth 100m | place: Saudi Arabia: Red Sea | collected 2011-10-15 | depth 100 m | reverse complement strand
GAACTGCATCTAGTTTATCTAATGAAAATAATAGTATACAATCTGCAACTTTCTTTCCTATTCCAAATACTTGGCACAAACTATCCCTTGCATCATAATATCTCTGTTTTTTCAATTTTGTGAAATTGATAGTTCCATCATTTACTGCAATTGCAGCTTTTTTGACATATTTTGATCTATATCCCAAACCACATTTTGCAATATCCTTGATTGATACATTAGCCAATCTTTCTGGTTCAGGAAACAAGAAAAATTCTTGGAATGGATCCTGTCTTAAAATACGCATACCTGGAAATCTCTCTATTGCCTTTCTCAACACAACATCCTTTGATAATTTTCTCTTAATCTCTTGAAAATCATCGTCAAATCTGAAAAAATCATACTGTTTTTTGTTTTTTGTATCTGGTTTTTCTTTCAAAGTCAGGATATTTTTGCCATTTATTCCATACCACTTTGAATTAATTTTTTTCCATAGAAACACCTGTCCACTATTTATGGTGTCATCAAGATTTACTTCGAATTTATTTTTCAATTTAGATGGTAATTTTTTCATCTAATTTTGCAGCATGAGCCTCAAAACCAAATCTTTCATGTATCTCTTCGGCAAATCTTGTACATGATTCATCATCTCCATGAACCGTCATGATCTTTGGATTCCCTTTCAGATTTTTGATCATATCAAAAAGACTATCTCTGTCTGCATGACCTGAAAATTGGAATTGTTTTACCTCTGCAGAAACATTGATGTCTTTTCCACGTGTCTCAACTTTTCCTGTATCTAATAATTTCTTTCCAGGAGTTCCTTCTCCTTGATATGATACTAGGGCAATTCCATTCTTATCATCAAATGCCAATTGTTGTAAATAGTATACTGCATTACCTCCTACCAACATACCAGCTGGTGATATGACCACACATGGTTCTGTTAGTGCACGTTTTCTTTCTTTATGATCATTTACGGCAACAACCCTGTCCATAACGTCCTTGAAAATATCTGGATTTCTTAGATATTCTGGATATCTGAGTAAGACTTCGTTTACCTTCAAAGCCATACCGTCCATGATTATCTTATGCTTAAACCCTGAACTAATCAGAACACTTGCTACCTCTTGTGAACGTTCCACTGAGAATGATGGAATGAATAGTGTGCCTTTTCTATCCATTACCTCATTTGCAAAATCTATTAATCCTTTTTCTGAATCTTTTCTAGGCATCTGGTTTTCCTGTGAATAGGTGCTTTCTGTAATAACCATGTCCATCTCTCCAATGTCTAAATCTGCAGGTGGCAAGAGTCTTGAACCTCGTAGGTTAATGTCTCCTGTATAGAATAGTTTTTTGTTATTAGATTCAACTATGACTGTACTTCCGCCCACTACATGTCCTGAGGAACGTAGCTCAAATGATGCATTTCCTCTCTTAATCTTCTCTTTGAATCCTATTATCTTTGATTTTTGCATCATATTCTCAATTTCTGGTGAACCAAAAGAGTGAGAATTTTTTTCAATCTTTATCATGTCTCTTATCAATAATTGACTAAGATCAAATGTTGGTGCAGTTGCATACACATTACAATTTCCACTGACAAATAATGATGGAACACAACCTGAATGATCTAAATGGGCATGGGTGATAATCACTGAGTCAATATCTCTTGGTTTTACATGTAGGGGGTATGTGGGTGGTGCACCCCTTGGTTTTCCAAACATTACACCATAATCTAACAAAAAATTTGTTCCATCACAATTAACTTGAAAAGCTGATCGCCCTACCTCACCAGCCGCGCCTAAAACTTTGATCTCCACAACATCAATCTTTGAATCCTAGCTTATATCTTATGAGCCTGAATATTCCTCACTGTATACAATATGCAGAAGCTTTAATTAGTGCAACCTAACTTTTGATCAATTATGGGTAGAACCTATGCAGAATGGGAAGCCACACAAGATCAAGCACTTATTGCTAAAGTACGCGCAGGCGACGAAGCAAACAAAGTCCTATTAAATCAAATTAACTGGATTTGGGTAGCAAATCTTATGGGCGGAAAACCAGAACTTAACCCTTCATCCGCAGAACTATTGGATTGGGTAACATCTGGCCAAATCGATGCAATGAGAAAGTAATTTCCATTACAATCGTTTCTTTTTGTTTTTAATCTTCATAGTTTTATCGATCATATTTCATAACGCTGTTAACGATCTACTTCATGGTTTAAATAGCAATATGGCATAATCACAATGAAAGAAATGCCAATCGCAATACTTCCAGACGTAGACGAACAAAGATGTATCGGATGTGCACTATGTGTAGAAATCTGTACATCTCTTGGTCCGGATGTACTCCGTGTAAAACCTGTTGAAGGTTGGAAACGTGGTAAAGCATTTGTCTTTTATCCTGAAAGATGTATCTCAGACGGTGCATGTATTGGAGTTTGTCCAACAAAATCCATTTTCTGGATGAGACCAATGAATTACACAGCTGGTCAACCAGTTCCACTTCACAAGAACGGTGTATTCATCAAGGGCTGGGCAGAAGACGCCGCCTTATAGGCTCGTTTTCATACAACCTTTTTTCTTATTTTATTTTCATTTAATTAGATGATATCTAAGATCATTTTGTGCCAAAAATCTCTCAAATTATTGGGATAGTATCCATCTTCTTTGTAGGACTAACTATCATAACAATAATTTTCCCTTCATTGTTTTCATCTGTTTTTGGAAAATTTTCTTCCAACCTAATTTCTTACGAACTTGGAATTTTAGGAATGCCCCTAGTCGTATCAAATGTTGTTCTAATTTTGTTTGGAGTACTTTATGTTAAGAAAAAATTTCCTAATACAATATCAAACTATATCGATAAAATAAGAGCATTTGAAATTCCAAAGAAACCAAGTTTCATAATTCTTCTAATAATATTTTCAATTTACATTGGTTTTTCTATACCTGAACTATCTATTGATGAATCAACAGAGTGGCCTGATTATAAAACACTTGCAGATGCATTGGAAATATGGCCTGACGGAGAATCTGATAATGTCTACATTCAAGAACAAAATGACCGTTATGTCCGAATGTTTCTTTTGGATTCGTCCTTGAATATATTCCAAAATATTAAAATTCTTCCTTTCTTTGCATCTATTCTCGTAATTCTGTTTACTTATCTACTAACTACTCAAATTACTCAAAAACGATTTGCCGGAATAATCTCTATTTTGGTACTGCTCCAAAGCCATACTTTTCTAAGATTCGATACTGTTGCAGTCTATGAAAATTTTTGGGTTTTATTTTACCTTCTATCTATCTATGTTATTCGAAAACAGTGGGTTTTATCTCCCATATTCTATATTCTGTCATTTTTCACAAAAGCATTTGTTGCTCCTTACTTCATAATGACATTATTTTTTGCAGCAAGAACATCAATTTCTTCCAAAAAGAAAATTGGATTGTTAATCTCATATGTACTGATTATTGGAATTGCCATAGCAATAATATATTCTGGAGACACGATATATCCTGATGTTGTTAAAATTGACCCATCAAAATTCTTCATTGGCCTGGCAACATTTGGTCCTTTACTAAGATTTGACTTTTTCTTACTGTTTACTATCTTGCCTGTGGTGATTGGATTAACATATCTTGCAAAAAATTATCGTGAGACAGATTCAATACTATTTTTGATACTTGGAACGCTAATAGCTGGTCCTGTTCTTATTGTATTCACAAACTTCTATGAAATTCTTCCTTATCGGTATATCCCATTGATTGTATTCTTCTCTATTGGAATTGGATTATTCTTCTCCAAAAAATCTACTTCTTAATTATGGTCCACTGAACCATCCCATGATCTGTTTCTTCAATTTGGATTAGTGGAATGAATACCTCAAAAATTGTAACGTCAAAACCACTCATCTCTCTATCTAGTGTTATCATTCCTAAGTAATCATCTGATGGAATAAGTGGTTTTGTATCGGTAAATATCTCGGCTTTTTGTATATGTGTAATGTGACCTCTCTCATCTAATAATTTCCACCAACTCTCAGTTACTGCTGATGGTAAAACTCTCGCATTATTTGATTCAGTTACTGCAATAAGATTCTCATTTTTATCTCTAAGTGTTACTTGAACATGTACTTCATATTCTGAATTATTTGTTGAAATTGTAGGAGTTCCACTGAGAAGCTTTGCTCTTGCGGTTTTAATTTTCTCATTGTCTGGATCAATTTGTAAAATTTTTGTAAATGTATTAAATGACTGTTCATACTCTTTCATCATTTTTAATGCAATAGCTTTGTTAGTTAATGTAGAAATTCTGTTAGGATCAATTTCCAATACTTTATTTGATAAAATTACACTTTCAGAAAATTTTTCTAACTGAACAAGCAAACCTGCTTTATTTGATAATGCTTTAAGATTTTTAGGATCTTCTTCTAAAATTTTGTCAAGGTATATGATTGCCTCTTCAAATCTATCTTCTCTAACTAATGCTGCACTAATTGATTCCCATTCTTTGATATTCTTTCCTTCTGGAAGAGGTAATTCTTCTTGTGCAAATGTAATTTGAACTGAAAAAATTACCAGAAAACAAACTGCAACTAGAATTACCTGGTTTTTCATATATTTTCAAGTATTACTGACTAGATAAATTATACAACAATCTGTTTTTTTACTATCCCTTTTGGAATTAGTTTCTTGAGTTTTTGTAGGAATAAATCATCTTTTGGAAGATATACTGTTTTGAACTTATTTTTCTTGAAGAACTCTGTCCAACTCTCTGTAAATGTAGGAAATTCATCTACATTGAATTTTTTTCTAACCATCACATAATGTGATGCTGGGAAAACATCTGAAATCTCAATTGGAATTATTCCCAAAAATGGATTATAATTACAAAATTGTATTGAATCAGGATCCTTGAATTTCTTTCTCAATCTTTTATACTCGTATGAGGTAAATACTGGTTTTACGTTTGGATCTCTTGTAATTACTAATACGTCCTTTTTTGTTCTAAATTTTTTTACATATTCCCTATATCGCATAGCTTCAGGTCTATACTGATCCTCTGGTCCAAATAGAAAAATTGCCTTTTCTTTGAATTTTGGTGTACCGTCTTGCAAGAACTTTGTATTGTCCAATATTGCATCAATTGTTTCAAATAATTTTGGATGTGCTCTTGCTTTCTTCATGGTATACTCCCATAATCTACCTTCTCGTATCGCTTGCTTTACTCTATCAACTTCTGCTTTGATTGAATACAAATTGAAAAGTGCAATCTGATCTACTCTTTCTTCTTTTTTCATACCAAGCAATTCTTTAGGTTTGTATTTTGATGATACTTCACAATCAAATGGGAAATATTCCAATTCTTCTAATTTTCGTGTTCCGTCTTCTGTAATGACTCTGTCATGTTTTGCATAAAGCATGTATGATGCAGAATCAAATGTATCACAACCTAGTGCAACTGCCAAAGGAATTGTAAGTGGATGTCCTGCACCGAAAAGATGTAATGGAATAGATGTTGGAATATTTTTCTTTGCAGCAATAATCATCTCTGCTAATAATTTGTATTCATAAGATTCCATAAATTCTACAGGACTTCCTAAAGCAAGCATCTGGTATCCCATTTTGATTAATTCATTTGTTGATCTTTTTACCAAATCTGGATGTTCACTACCTTGAATTGGTCCAATCCAAATCTGACCATTATTTTTTCTATTTCTTATTGTTGTTTTACAAACTTTCAAAGTATGTTCCACATACTCTCTTGCTTGTTTCTTAGACAATCCAAATCCAGTTGGTTTATCCAAAGGAATAGCAAAATCAGTCATTATATCCATTTCAAATTTTGCCATCGTTGGAGGTTTAACATCAACTTCACCATACTCTAAAACCTGATAGCCACCAGAATCAGTCATTATTGAGCCATCATATTTTATAATCTTGTGAATTCCATCTCTTCTTGCCTTTTCTTCCAATCTTTTCAAAGTAATGTATGCATTTGTAATTACAACATCAAAACCAATTTTTCTAATCTTTTCTGCTGGTATGGATTGTCTGACAGGATGTATTACTGGTACAAATGATGGAGTTTCTATTTTACCATGATTTGTATGAAGAATGCCAATCCTTCCTGCTAAATCACTATACTTTATCTCAAACAATTCTTTGTATGCTTCTTTTGCATTATATTAAATTAGTAATCGAAAAATCTACCCATGTCATTTTTTCCTGCAACTAAGGATAGCCAATCTACAACATCTCCGCCTTTTTTACTCTTGATTATTTCATTTATCTCATTCAAGACTACTTCTGGTGTTTTTTCTGTAGTATCTACTTCGAATGTTTTTTTCTTTCCAAATGATTTTAGTGCATCATTTGCAATAACGCCTAGTATCTCACTACCTACATTTTCTTTAATTTTTGAGTCTTGATATTTTCTTTCTTTGTAAATTTCCACTAAATCATAAGGATTCTTTCTTAAAACAATTACTTGATCAATCATTGACTCGTCAAAAACATATGGTGCTAAATGTCCTACAATTACTGACTTATCTAAAACTAGTTTTTTAATCTCATCTGCTAACTTTGAAGTATCTATTTCAATACCATCCTCAACTTGTTCTCCAAGATTTTTCTCTATTGCAAATTGACTAATATCTAGTACCTGAAATGACCTGTTTTTCTCTTGCAACAAATTTGCAATTGTATGTTTGCCCACTCCTGGATTGCCTGTAATTATTAAATTCACACAATTCTATTTCCTGACCATGATTAATTAATTTCTGTAATACTAATATGATCAAACAATGATTGTCTCCTTATGCAAATTGGATTACTTGGAAAAGCCAATGTTGGAAAATCTACTTTTTTTTCAGCAGCAACCGAAACTACAGTACAAAGTGGAAATTTTCCATTTACCACAATTGAACCAAATGTTGGGGTTTGTTATCTAAAGATTAACTGTGAATGCAATAATTTGGAAAATAGATGTGGAAATGATCTATGTCATGATGGAACTAGATTCATACCGGTAAAATTAATTGATGTTGCTGGTCTTGTTCCTGGTGCTCACGAAGGTAAAGGATTAGGAAATCAATTTCTAACTGATGCTATGAAAGCTGATGCATTAATTCACGTTGTTGATATTTCTGGCTCAACAGATATTCAAGGTCAACCAGTTAATCTTGGAACCCATGATCCTTTGGAGGACATAAAATTTGTAGAAGAAGAATTTGATCTGTGGTTCAAAGATTTACTTGACAGAGAATGGCCAAAACTTGTAAAAGAAATAGAACAAAAGCGTGCAAAAATTTCAGATGGAATAACTCGTCGTTTTACTGGACTAGGAATTTTGGAATCACAAGTTGATGATGTTTTAACATCTATGTCATTAAAAGCAAAAAAACCACAAGAATGGTCTGAAGATGATATGATGAACTTCTTAAAATCATTGAGAAAAAAAGCTAAACCATTGATTATTGCTGCTAACAAGGCAGATCTATGTGACAATCTCGATATTCTTCAAAAAATATCTGAAAACTTTACCGTAATTTCTTCCAGTGCTGAAACTGAACTATTATTAAAAAAAGCCACAAAAGCAGAATTAATTGATTATGTACCTGGAGATGATAGTTTCAAAGGAAAAGATGATGTGAACTTATCAGAACAACAAAACAATGCATTGCATCTTGCAAAAAATGTATTAACAAAAATTCAGACTACAGGTGTTCAAAAAATTCTCAATTCAATTATTTTTGATGTTTTAGACATGATTGTAGTTTATCCTGTTGAGGATGAAACAAAACTCACAAACAAACAAGGTCAAATTCTACCTGATGCACGATTACTCAAGAATGGGTCCACTGCAAAAGAACTTGCATTTACAATTCATCAAGATATTGGAAAAGGATTCTTACATGCAATTGATGCAAAAACCAAACAACGTATTGGCGCTGATCATCAACTTAAAAACGGTGATATAGTAAAAATAGTGTCCACATTAAGTAGAGGTTAAGATGATCTGTTTAGGAATTGAGAGCACTGCCCATACTTTCTCATGTGCAGTTATTGAGAAAAAACAAAAAAATGGAAAAATTCTTTCTGATGTTAGAAAAATTTATCGTCCTCCTGAAGGTGAAGGAATTCATCCTAGAGAAGCATCGCGTCATCATATTGAAAATAGTTCCGTTGTGTTAAAGCAATGTCTTGATGAGGCTAAAATCAAAATTAATGATCTTGATATGATTGCATATGCTGGAGGTCCTGGACTTGGACCTTGTTTAAGAGTTGGAGCAGTTGTTGCACGTTCACTTTCGTCATATTATGACATTCCAATTTACCCTGTAAACCATGCAATTGGTCACATTGAATTAGGTAAGCTTCTAACAGGCGCAAAGAATCCTCTAGTTCTTCTTGTTTCTGGTGGCCATACGATGATTCTTGCCTTTTCATCAGGAAGATGGAGAGTATTTGGTGAAACTCTAGATATTACCTTAGGTCAACTTCTAGATCAATTTGGACGTTCATTGGGATTTGCTTCTCCATGTGGAAGAAAAATTGAGGAATTGGCAAATAAATCAACAAACTATGTTGATTTGCCATATGTTGTTAAGGGAAATGATGTCTCTTTTTCTGGATTATTATCTGCTGCTAAAAAAAGTGCATCAAAAGGAGTTGAAGATGCATGTTATTCATTACAAGAAACTGCTTTTGCAATGATTGCAGAAGCTACTGAACGTGCATTAGCATTCACAAGAAAAAATGAAATTATGATTGTTGGAGGAGTTGCTGCAAACAAAAGATTGTCTTCTATGTTACAAGATGTATGTAAAAGACAAAAAGCAAAATTCTTTGTAGTTCCACTAAATTATGCAGGTGATTGTGGCTCACAAATTGCAATAACTGGTATAAGAGAATCTAGTGTATATCCTGGTGCAAAAATGAAAGATACTTTTGTTAAACAATCTTGGAGGCTTGATTCAGTCGATATCCATTATTGATTTTTGAAATCTTCTATGGCATCTTGAATTTCTTCTAACCAACCACCTGTACCTAAAACACCAAATTTGTAAGACTTGTCATCATCAGCATTTTTTATCTTAATACAAATTTTCTTGATGAATCTACCTTCTTTCCAAACATCAACTTGATCCAGTGGTACGTCGATCACCGTCTCTCCCATTTTGGTTGAAAAATCAGCAATTCTACTTGTTCTTTTATCAAATGCAATACGCTTGTTGGTTAATGTGAGAACACCTGTTCCTAAGCCATCTTCATTACAATCTTCTTGTTTTAATCGTTTTTCGTCTGAATCCATATTATTCTTGGAAAATAATACAATTAATGGCTTTACCTCGAAAAGCTAAAAATGACATATTTTATCTGAAATTATGAAACAAAAATACCAGGAATATCTGAAATTAAACAAAAACGTCTTCTTAGGCTTTCTAGGTTCGGTCATTATCTCTGCAATTGCTGCAGATTACTTCGGAGATCAAGCTGACTATCTAAACTCATCATTCACTTTGATAATAGACTATGTAGTATTTTTTTCCATTTTTGGTTTTTTGTATTATCTTGATAATAGAAAAAAATACGTATTAGCTAATGGCCAAAAAGATAATGCACTTTTAAAATCTGATCTAGTAAAAATAATCTCTTCACTAGGTATTGGAGAAGTTGTTTACACCATTGTTAGATGGATTCTACAATACTATCTATTGCAAATAGATTATGAACCATATCTGGCATCAATTGTTTCACAATCAATCTCTTTAGTAATCTATATGATTACATTAAATTTGTCTGTAAAAATTACAAAATTGTACAAAGATGACAACTAGCGTTTATGTTGATGGTGCAGGAGGTGCTAAGTCTGGTTTTGGCTTTTTTATCAAAGAAACTGGTGAATCATTTTATGAAGAAAGGAATGGATTAACAAATAATCAAGCTGAATATCTTGCCATAATTGCAGCATTAAAAAAATTTCAAAATTCTTCAGAACAAATTGTAATTTTTAGTGATTCAAAAAACACTGTAAACCAACTTAACCATGAATTTGCGATAAATAATGAGCAATTACGTACTTTGGCACAAGATGCATGGTTGTTAATTCCCAAAATTCCTGATCTCCAAATTAAATGGATTCCAAGAAAGGAAAATCTGGCTGGTAAAATGCTTGGAAGTTAATTTGGAATAGCTTTAATTATAGAAAAATTTTTGATCTAAAAACATACAATGACAGAATCTGTTTTCCTTTCACCAAAATCAATTGCAATTGTAGGAGCTTCTGACAAAGAAGGTAGTGTAGGTAGAGCAATTACATCAAATATTATGAAAGGGTATAAAGGAACAATTTATCCAATCAGTCCAACTCGTGAAACAGTTTTCGATAAAAAAGCATACAAATCTGTTTTAGATGTTCCAGGAAAAATTGATCTAGCAGTTGTTGTAACAAAAAATACCATTGTACCTGCAGTACTTGAAGAATGTGGAAAAAAGAAACTGAAAGGTGCCATTGTCATAACAGCTGGATTCAAAGAAGTTGATGAAGAAGGTGCAAAGCTAGAACAACAACTAAAAGATATTGCTAAAAAATACAAATTACAAATTATTGGTCCTAACTGTCTTGGTGTAATGAATTTAGAACCTAAGACGATGATGAATTCGACTTTTCTTAAAATTACTCCCAAATCCGGAGAAATTGCTCTGATATCGCAAAGCGGTGCCATATGTGCTGCACTTGTTGAAGATGCAAGTGCACAAGGCATTGGTTTCTCTGCAGTAATTAGTATGGGTAACAAAGCAGACATGAGCGAAATTGATATGCTCAAAATGCTTGCAGAACACAAACAAACCAAAGTTATTGTCATGTATCTTGAGGACATGGGAAATGGTCAAGAATTTCTCAAGGTTTGTAAGGATATCACACGGAAAAAGAAAAAACCTGTTTTGGTATTAAAATCTGGAAGAAGTCCCGAAGGTGCAAAAGCTGCAATGTCACACACTGGTGCGTTGATGGGCTCTGATGAAATCTATGATGCGTTACTAAAACAATCTGGTGCCATTCGTGTTGATACAATGGAAGAACTATTTGATTATGCAACAGCATTTTCAAAACAACCACTTCCAATGAATGGTGACCTTGTGATAGTTTCAAACGCAGGCGGACCTGCTATCATATCTACTGATGCATGCTCTAAACTTGGAATAAAAATGGCAAAAATTGAAGAAATTAGAAAAAAAATTGATGCTGTAATTCCTCCGTGGGGAAGCTCACGTAATCCTGTAGACATAGTTGGTGATGCAGATTATAATCGATTTGAAAACGTACTAAACGAAGTTTTAAAACACAAAAACGTTGGTTCTGTAATCTCAATGTGTACTCCCTCTGCTACACTGAACTATGACAAACTTGCTGAAGTAATAGTATCTATGTCAAAAAAATACAAAAAAACAATGTTAGCTAGTCTGATGGGATTAGATGAAGGAATTACAAATCGTGAAATTCTTGCAAATGGCGATGTTCCTTACTATACATATGCAGAAGGCTCTATTCGTGCACTAAAAGCAATGCTCACCTTCACAAATTGGGTAAAAAATTCTCCTGGAAAAATTACGAAATTTACTGTAAAAAAAGATAAAGTAAAAAAAATCTTGGATAATGCGAAAAAGGAAAAGCGTACCGCATTATTAGAAGAAGAAGGCCAAGAAATTCTTCGAGCTTATGGTTTTCCATTACCTGCTAGTAAACTAGCAAAAACCAAAAAGGAAGCAGTGTCTTCAGCCAAAAAAATTGGTTTTCCTGTAGTATTGAAAATTGCATCCCCACAAATAATTCATAAATCCGATGCTGGTGGTGTCAAAGTAAATCTACAGAATGCAAAAGATGTTGAAAATGCATTTGACACTATAATAAAAAATGCAAAAAAATACAACAAGAAGGCTGACATTAAAGGAGTTCTTGTTGTAGAGATGGTCAAAGGTGGCAAAGAGATGATTATTGGCTCAAAACTAGAACCTGGAATGGGACCTGTTGTAATGCTTGGAATGGGCGGAATCTATGTTGAAGTACTAAAAGATGTTACATTCAAACTTGCACCAATGACAAATATTGAAGCTGATGATATGATCTCATCAATTAAAACTAAAAAAATTCTTGAGGGTGTTCGAGGCGAAAAACCATCTGATGTCAAAAAACTCTCAGAATGTATTCAAAGATTATCTCAACTTGTCTCTGATTTCAATGAAATTAAAGAACTAGACATGAATCCAGTTTTGGTAATGGAGAAAAATAAAGGCTGTAAGGTTCTTGATGTACGAATTGGCTTATAGTTAGGCACAGCTCTAATTGGAAACTTTTTAATTATTTGAATCAATAATGGAGAATAGACATGCAAAAAACCGTAAAACCGATCAGAACTGGTGAAGAATATATTGAAAGTCTCAAAGGTAGAGACTTGAAAGTTTACTTGTTTGGTGAACTAGTAAAAGAACCAGTTGATCATCCAATGATTCGACC
>LUMF01000027.1_pt1 | contig 12543 bp, 10 predicted proteins | sample 729701 | NCBI WGS metagenome assembly LUMF01 (sample SAMN03860270, study PRJNA289734) | marine metagenome | biome: seawater column; feature: ocean; material: water; isolation source: Red Sea water column Station 34 - depth 100m | place: Saudi Arabia: Red Sea | collected 2011-10-15 | depth 100 m | reverse complement strand
TGTAGATATTGACCCATTCGTAACAACCACTTCCATTCTTCCTGATCGTAAGGATGGAGTTGACATCCTTCCAGCTGCAACAGTATATGAGCAGTCTGGATCAGTGACTAACTCAAACAGGGATATCCAGTGGCGAAACCAGATTGTAAAACCTGTTTGGGAATCTCGGAAGGATCTCGATATAATCCTTGACCTTGCAGATCGTCTTGGTTTTGGCAAGGAGTTCAAAAAGAACAGAAATGGTGCCTGGAAAGAGTTGCCGGAGGATATTACACGCGAGTGGAACCTCGGTATGCGTACCATTGGAATGACTGGCCAAACGCCTGAAAGGATGAAACGGCAGCAGGAATGGGGTCACGCGTTTGACCTTAAAACAAAAATAGCAGAGGGAGGTCCATGCGATGGTGAGCAGTGGGGAATGCCATGGCCATGCTGGACTGAAAAACATCCCGGTTCTCACGTACTGTATAACACAAGCATTCCAGTAGCTAAGGGAGGAATGGGGTTCCGAGCAAGGTGGGGGCCAAAAGCTCCCGATGGAAGAACATTGCTGGCGGGTAAAGGATCAGCTCCCGTTGGCAGCTCTCTCAAAAAAGGTTACGCGGAAATGCCTAAATGGAAGACCGATTTGACAGGAAAGGTCTTTGAAGATGCTATTGCCAAGGGACTTGCTCCTTATGGAAACGGTCGAGCCAGATTCCATGTATGGACAATGAAGGATGATCCGGTTCCCAAACACCGTGAGCCACTTCACAGTCCCAGGCCTGATCTTATTACTGATTGGGTCACATATGATGACGTTAAGGATCACTATCGTGTTCCAACCCTGTTTAAAAGCCTGCAGAAGAAAGACTGGGCTGAAAAATATCCCCTGATCCTCTCTTCCGGAAGACAAGTTGAGTTTGAAGGAGGAGGAAACAGTGAGAGGAATTGCTGGTGGCTGGTGGAACTGCAGCCTGAAATGTATGCAGAGATCCATCCAAGGCTAGCCAACGATAATCGCATTAAGCACGGGGACATGATATGGGTTGAATCTCCAGAGGATACTGATGCACAGCCTAGCCGCATTAAGGTAAAGGCTAAGCTAACCAGACGTGTAAGTCCTGATATGGTTTATCTACCTTTCCACTGGGGAGGTGTGTTGTCAGGTAAGGACCTGTCACATAAGTATCCAGAGGGTTATGTTCCATATGGAATTGGAGAATCAGCAAATACTGTAATGAATTATGGATATGATCGCATCACCCAGATGCAAGAAACCAAAACTGGTCTTTGCAGAATAGTCAAGGCCTGATATCGGAGAAGGAATATGGCAACAACAAATATTACCATCCCTGCCCGTTCAGCCTCTGGACCAGAAGGGAAGCATGCTCCGGCAAGGATGAAATTCTATGTTGACACAAAACGCTGTATTGAGTGCGGCGGTTGTGAAGTAGCATGTAAAAATGAGAACAATGTTCCTCCGGGGATCGCCCGAATCAGGGTGGTTACAGTTAACGAAGGAAAACCTGGAGAAACCAACGTAGCGGTTCCATGTATGCACTGCTCAAATGCGCCGTGTGTATCTGTTTGTCCGGTGGACGCTTTGTTTCACAGGGCAGATGGAATTGTTCACGTCAACAAGGACACATGCATAGGTTGTGGATACTGCCTGTATGCGTGTCCATTTGGCGCACCTCAGTTCCCTAAAGGTTCACCTTATGGCAAGCGTGGTGTTATGGACAAATGCACATACTGTGCGGGTGGTCCTGAAGAACCTTTCTCAGCTACTGAGCAGGAGCTTTATGGTTCCAATCGAATAGCTGAAGGTAAGCTTCCCATGTGTGCTTCGGTATGTTCCACGAAAGCTTTGGTGGCAGGTGATGCCGAAGAAGTGGCCAACGTGGTTCGTGCCCGTTCTGCTGCAAGGGGCTCCGCAGCCGGAAGTTGGGGCTGGGGAACTGCTTATCCCAGCAATTAGGACATTGGTCTGAAATTTGCTCTTAAAGGTGCAGTCTTTCACACCGGATATGGTTATCCGGTGTGAGTCTGTGCTGCTTGGTGCTAATTTTTGCGGGACTATATCTAGAACAGATGGAAGTTTCTGTTAATTTCCTTATCCATCCCGGGCATTCCAGTCAGGAATTGCCTGATATTATATGGAAGAACCCCAGACCATGCTATTTGGTCCAGCCACCTTGTTTACGACTTTCAATTTCATATTTATCACAATCAACACGGTTCCTTACTTGTTAGGGGACAATATTTAGGAGAAATCAAATGGAATCGATCATCCTGATGAACTCTAAGTGGGGCAATGACATGTTCGTCCCCATGTATCTTTTTTTTGGAGGATTAAGCGGCGGTTTGTTTGTTGTTGCTGTTGCAGCAGATCTAATTGGAATTAAGTTAAAGCAATTCGAAAATTTTTCCAAAATTACTGCTGTTTTGTGTCTGCCCGTTCTTGCATTGGCCGGGGCTTTCATTGCATTTCACCTTGGAAAGCCTGAAAGAGGAATATTATTCCCTTTTTTCTTCAAGAATTATAATTCATGGCTGGTGATTGGTGGCTGGTCGGTTGGTCTAGCAGTTCCTCTGGTTGTAGCCTATGCGGCTATGTGGCACTACAAGGTAAATCAAACGGTCAGGCGTATTATTGGAGTTATCGGACTTCCTCTACTGGCATTTGTTTCATTTTACACAGGTTTGCTGCTTTCAGGCGCAATGTTTGTCCCTTTATGGTCAATGGAGTATCTTCCATACTTGTTTCTTAATTCAGGAGTCTTAACCGGCTTAGCTGGATCAGGGCTTGTGTACATTTTGTATCAGGCATTTTTCACCCAAAATGTTTCCCAGCAGACTGTCAGCGGACCAACGGGACTTGCTACTGGCAGTGCTTCATTTCAAAGTACCGGATCTGAAGACTCTTCAAAAATAATGAGTATTCTCGGCTATGCAATTATGGTTTTAATATTTATTGAATTAGTTGAGATACAAATGTTCATGGATTATCTTGCTTCAAACCCGATCAAAGATGATAACTCAGGACTTTTTGTAGCTCCGAACGGCAGTGAATTTGTTTATGAGTATGTTGTTCATGGTTCTCTTTCTACTTGGTTCTGGTGGGGAATTATCGGATTGGGGTTGACTCTCCCGCTGGTCATTGGCTTAATTGAACTGATTTTTGAGAAGGTCATCGAGACATACTCAAATTGGGTTTCCGGATTTAAATTTGCTTCAATTTTGGTTGGGGGAGCAATTCTCAGGTTTGTAATTGTCTGGGGTGGAGATGTAAAGGCTCCTCTGACAATGCCGCCAGCGCTATTTCAAATTCCCCTTTAGCGGATAGAAATAAATAGAATCATTGATGAGTATTTCTTCTATCGCCATCTAATTTTAAGCCTTATAAATTAAGTTTTGAAGAGATTACTCACTTTCCTGTTAATTTTCCTTTCTTCTTCCTCAACTTTATCACTGTACGCAGATATTAAGCAGGGAGAAAAGATTTACACAGAAATGTGCGTGCTATGTCACGGTCTAGCTGGAGAAGGCTGGGACTGGGAAAAAAAAGCTGCCAAACCACCCGTTCCCGTGCCGAATTTGAAGGAAGTTATTCCGGAGAGGTCAGATGAATATTTGCAGGCAGTGATCAAAGAAGGAGGCAGGGCTGTAGGTTTATCAGAATTTATGCCTGCACTCGGATTTAACTTATCTGATCTGGAAATTCAACACCTGATCTCATTTCTCCGTTCCTTAAATCAGAAAACTCAGGAAGAAGGTGCATTATTAAAGAAGCACCAATCAGGTCAGGTGAAGCATCTAGTTTATTCACCTCTTCCTGAATGGAATGGTTTTGGTCAGTTTTCTTCATTTATTCAGCCGGTTTTATTTAAAGGGGCTAGTGCCAGTAATCGTTTTAATTATTATTTCAGCCAGTCAAAGTATTTTGATATTAATAATTGGCAGGAATCTATTTTACTCGCTCACCAGCAGGATGTTGGAAACAGTCCAGGGAATCAGCGTATAGGAGGATTTTTCCCTCATGCGATAACCCTGGGAGACTTTAATAGTGATGGAAACACAGATTTTGCAGTACCGGCGTCAGCATCACAAACACTAACTGTTCTGATTTCAGGCAACTCTGGAGACATAATTTCCAACCAACACCTGCATGTTGGAGAGGGGCCAACATGGGTTACAAGTACGGACCTGAACCAGGATGGACATCTTGATTTAGTCACAACTAATACTGGCGCTGGAAGTTTGAGTTTGTATTATGGTAACGGAAAAGGAGATTTTAACGGACGAGCGGATATAGAGGATATTCATGGTCCATCCTGCGTTGTTGCAGGAGACTTTAACAATGATGGAATTGCTGACCTGGCCGTAGCTCAGGCTGGAATTTCCAAAGTAGTAGTTTTAACTAATGATTCTACAGGCCTACCGAAAAAGTCTTACACAGTTGATGTGGAAAGAGGACCGCATATAATGGATGGAGTCGACCTGAATCTGGATGGTATTCCCGATCTTGTAGTGGGAAGTTTGGGTTCACATACGCTGTCAATAATACTTGCAAAAGGTGATGGAGAATTTAAGGAGGCAAATCTCGTAAAAACAGGACGCTTCCCACACTACCGCACATATGGCGATTGGAATGGTGACGGTAATCTGGATCTTGCTGTTGTAGTCGCAGGAGAGGAATCTATAGAAGTTTACAGGGGAGACGGACTTGGAAACTTTAAAATGCTGTCCAGACACGAAACTGGAGTTAATCCACATGGCCTGACCAGCGGAGATTTCAACCAAGATGGCAATTTAGACCTGGCAGTTTCTAACCGCACCTCAGGAGGCATCACAATTTTCCTGGGAAAAGGAAATGGAAATTTTGAAAACACTTCATCCATTTACACAGGCAACGATGGAATCGCAATAGCGAATGGAGATTTTGACGGTGATGGTGCAATTGACCTGGCAATGGTATCTGCCAGTTCTCATTCATTACTTTTTTATAGGGGGGATGGAAAAGGAGGTTTCAATCCCTGGTAATTCCCTTTTTAGAAAGTTGATTCAACAAGTTTGAATTGCGGCTTGCCTTCTAAGTAGTCTAAAATATTTTCCATTAAAAATGATCAAGATAACTTACGCTATAAATAGGAGTATTTGATGCAATCCAAGAACTGGGGGGCCTTCATCTGTGACTGCCGCTCAACAGTAAATGTTGAGCAGAAAAAAATTGGTGCACCAGTTCCTCTGGTAAAAATTGCAACTAACCCTGAAGAAGAAGTTCATACCTTTGCAAAAGAAGCTGAAAAGCATGACATCGAACATGTTCTCGTTGGATGCTGTGCCGAACCGGCAGTATTTGAGCAAGCCTTGCCAGGAAAAACACTTCATTTCCTGGATCTGAAGGGTAAGTGTTTTGCCCCTCATTCAGACACTGAAGAGTCACACCTAAAGGCATTAAAATTAATTCAGGCCGAAATCCATGCAGCCAGTATCAGAACACATAAGAAGGTGCCGATTAACCCTCTGAGGGTGGGGAGTAAAATCGTAATATATACTGAGTTTGCAGAAGGAATGAAAATGGCGGGTAAGTTGGGAGACTTGGTCGCTGAAGGACAAGGAGGTTTGACTTTTTGTATTTCTCCTGAAACTGAAGGTTTGGAAAATTCACCACTTACCGACCAGCGAGTTTCGCTGGTTGCAGTGGAAGGCCGCCTGGGTAATTTGCGAATAACCCTAGAACCTGAACCATTGTCCGATGGGCAGTCAAAAAAGCGATATCAAATCAAGGCTGATCAGCTGGTTGTTTTGACGAAAACACCCCCTGAAGGCATCAAACGGAGAACGGGAGTACACTTAGTTTCCAGTACAGATGATGAAATTCTGGAAGAAACTGGGAGTCAGATACGTGATCTGGTTGGCTACTTCCACAAACCGGAGCATGTTATTTATAATCAGGATATTTGTGCTGGAGGAGACAAAGGGGTCGAAACATGTGGACGATGCATTACATTTTGCCCATATGACGCAATTTCCAGACAACCTGAAAATTCTTTACGTATCGAGGTTGATCACCTGACCTGCGAAGGCTGTGGAGCATGCGTTTCTGCCTGTCCCACCTCGGCCCTGCAATTCACTGAACCCTCACCTCAGGAGATATACGGACGAATTTCGGAAATGCTATCTTCTTCAAAAGAAGAAAATGATGCACATGATCCTCCTGTAATACTTTTCCACTGCGAAGAAATGGGACGTAAGGTTCTTGAAACGGCAGGAAAGATTCCAATGGCCTATTCACCTGGCGTGTTACCTGTTGAAGTACCCTGCTTGCGATATGTTTCTGACTCAAACATGCTTGCGGCGCTTTCACTTGGGGCTGCGGGCGTAGGACTACTTGGATGCGAGAATTGTCCTAACGGTGAACGTGAACTGCTTTATCAAAAATATGAATTCACCCAGTTGATTCTAAAGCATTTTGACCTGGGAGAGGATAGGGTGAGGATATTGACCGCTGATGAGGGCATGGAAAGTGATGCTGTAAAAGCTTTGAATCAATTTAGCTCTGAACTGGACACGAATCCAGTGACACCTTCTTGGTCCATCCCCCGCCAGACAGGTAACCGCGAAATTCTAACAGACGTTATTAAAGATTTAATTGAACAAACCTGCAATGAACCGGGAAGTGTTGACATAACACAGGAATTACCATTTGCATATGCTGAAGTTAATGAATCAGGATGTACACTGTGCCGCTCATGCGCAAATGTGTGTCCATCCAATGCTTTTAAGTTTGAAGAGGAGAATAACAGTCTGCATTTCAAGCATATCAACTGCGTAGGATGTGGACTGTGCGAACAGCTCTGCCCTGAAAAAGTTATTACTCTCAAGAGAGAATTGCATCTTGACAAAATCTCACTGGACTATAGAAAAGTCGCAGAGGATGAGATGGTTGCCTGCACGCAATGCAAAAAACCTTACATAAATCTCAGAGCACTGGAGGCAATCGAGAACAAGGTATTAGAGGTTGAATCTCTTCAGTCAACATTTTCTGGAAATCGCAAGAACATCCTTAGAATGTGCCCTGATTGTCGCACAGTGATGGCAATGGAGGAGGTTGATCAGGGCTGGAGACCATGAAATGACCAATATATCAAGAAGAAGTCGCGGAAAAAAACGCGGAAAAAGTAAGAACAAGGAGTTCATGGATGCCGCACTTGACGCATTTATTAGGGACCAGTCCCTGCAAAAATGGAATGAGGTTCAAGGTTTGAAAGCAGGTGCTGAGGTTGATCAAAAAGAGGCTGTTAAATCCTCTTCTGAATTTTTTGAAAAAGGACAGTTTCGCAATTTATGGCAGCGCTGGTGGCAGAATGAAGTAATTGAAGCAGAACATGATAATCATGAACATTTGTTTGCTAAGATAGAAAATGCTGTGCGAGGCTCTGTTTTGGAAGAACGTGAACTTAGAAAGCAGCAGCCTGACTCTTTACTGGAAGACAGTAGTGAATATAAGGAGTTCATAGCAAGACAGATGAACCATCTTCTGTTTGAAGCCGGAGGGGAAATTGAAGAAGACTTCTAAAGAGTAAAAGCTATGAAAGGAGACAGAGAGTTAGCAAATCTTCGCCAAAAGTATTATGGTCTGTTTGTAAAACTGTTCTGGAAAGAGCCTGATTCAGAGTTTCTGCTGTCCCTTCTGGATGGAATTGCAGAACGCGAAAAAGGATCAGCACGGTCATCTCCATTGATTTCCGAAGGATGGAAGGAAATCAGGCATTACCTTGAAAAAAAAGGCGCTGACGAAGTTGAATATGAGTTTGTGCAGTTGTTTCTTGGACCACACCAACCTGACATTATGCCATATGAATCCTATTATCTATCAGGAAGAGTGTTTCAGGTTCCCCTTGCTGCAGTCAGGGGGTTTATGAAGGAGGTTGGACTTTTAAAAAAAGAAGGACAACTGCCTGAGCCGGAAGACACACTTGGATTTGAGCTTGAAATTATGAACTGGTTGGTCGTTAAACAGACAAGCTCTGAAGACACTGAAACAGAAGAACAGTGGCTTGAGAAGCAAGCCCGGTTTTTAAAAGAACACCTGCTCGTTTGGGCTCCCGCATGTGCCCAGGAAATCGAATCAGCCCCGCATGCAGATTTTTATAAAGGAGCGGGAAAATTACTGAGAGGATTCCTTGAACTTGAAAAACAGCTCTTCCATGACCGTGGACCTGAAAAGATAGAATCACTAGAGACTCTTCGAAAAAGATACGGAAGCAGAAAGGAATGGAAAGGTCCGCTATTTGATCCAGTTCCTGAAAATAAAGCTGATTCCTGAACAAAAATTTACTATTTAACTAAATTCTTCAAAATCCCTCTTATTGCAGTTGACTGAAAGATATAGTCCCAACTGCACAAGGTTATCTGCCAATTAATCTACAGGACATTTCTTTTTCATATTGTGCTATCCTATTAACCCTGCTCCGGTAGTTTGAAAATGGAATCATCCTTTGCTTTTTAATTGAGACTGGAACAGATTCTCAGAGATTAGATTACAAGCTGCATTTAATAAACAGGATATAATAAACATGAACTTGCATAAATCCAGGTAATTGAAGATGCAAAAATCCGATATTCGTATGCGTGGTTTTCTCAAGCGTACTCCGGTAAATACTTTGCTTTCTTTAGTCAAAAAACACTCGCATTTGCTCTCAGCTGAGGATATCCCAACTGTTGAAGCAAGCGGTAGGATTTTGGCTGAGGATATACTTTCTCCATTAAATGTGCCTGACTTTGACCGCTCAGCAATGGATGGTTATGCACTTAATGCAGAAGCCACGTTTGGAGCAACATCATATAATCCGCTGATGTTTAAGGTTGTAGGTCAAGTCACGCCAGGGGAGAGCTATAAAGGTGTTTTAAAACCAGGTGAAGCTATAAGCATTATGACAGGTGCTCCAGTTCCCAGCGGAGCAAATGCTGTACTCATGGCAGAAAATGCAGAATTTTCAAATGATCACATTCAAGTCCTGGATGCGGTTCCTCCAGGAAAACATGTAGGTAAAGTTGGTGAAGATATCAAAAAGAACCAAAAATTACTTCAGCAGGGTAGATGCCTGCGTCCACAGGATATTGCCGTTTTAGCCAGTGTTGGATTTACAAATATTAAGGTGGTTAAGAAACCGGAAGTAAAATTACTGATTACCGGGAATGAATTGTTAAAGCCCGGGGAACAGCCTTGCGGAGTTCAAATAGTTGATTCTAATTCGGTAATGCTAACCCCATTAATAAATCGGGATGGAGGTGTTTTGGCTAAAGTACATCATGTTCCGGATGATAGGAATTTACTTCAAAAGCATTTAAGTAAGACAGATGCTGATCTGGTCTGCATGACCGGAGGTACATCGGTGGGGATTGAAGATCATGGGCCGATGTTAGTTGATGAACTTGGGGAGTTACTGGCACACGGAATTCCAATGCGGCCTGCAGCTCCAACAGGATTTGGTTTAATTAACGGGAAAAAAATATTTTTGCTTCCTGGGAATCCGGTTTCTTGCCTATCTGCATATGATTACTTTGTGAGACGCTCTTTGTGCATGATGGGTGGTCATTCTGATGAGTGGCCCTACAGGGAAAAAAAAGTAAAACTAGCCACGAAAATTTCTTCAGAAATCGGCAGGATTGAATATGTACGTCTGCGTATAGAAAATGAGCTTGCTTTTGTGATTGCGTCAGGAGGTGCGTCAATCCTCTCTTCTACAACTCAGGCAGACGCTTTTTTGCTTACGGAAGAAGATTCAGAAGGATTCGCAGAAGGAGATGAAGTACAGGTCTGGCTTTATGATTTATAAAAAATATATAGTTGCTGTTGTATTATATATTTTATGTGCAGGAAGTAATCTTGCTGAACCAGTTCGTCTGGCAACCACTACAAGTACAGATAACTCCGGTCTTATGCGAGAGCTATTGCCTTATTTTGAAAAAAAAACCGGGAATGAGCTGCTTGTAATAAGTGCTGGTACAGGGCAGGCACTGCGAATGGGACAGGATGGAAATGTGGATGTGCTGCTGGTTCATGAACCTACAGCAGAAAAACGTTTTGTGGAGGCAGGATATGGAGTAAACAGAAGAACTGTGATGTTTAATGATTTTGTCTTTGTTGGACCAGAGTCTGATCCTGCAGGGCTTAAGGGTGGGAAGGATGTGATAAAAACTCTCAAAAAAATTGCCTTTGGAAAACATATTTTTATATCAAGAGGTGATGATTCCGGAACCCACAAAAAGGAACTTTATTTATGGGAAAAAGCAGGACTGCAAACACACAAATCATGGTATCGGGAAGCAGGTCTTGGTATGGGGCGTGTTCTGCAGATAGCAGATGAATTAAATGCCTACACTATCTCTGACAGAGGGACCTGGCTGGCTTTTAAATCAAAACTAACCTTAAAATTACTGGCCGAAGGAGATACGGAGTTGCATAACCCATACAGCATCATTGCTGTAAATCCTGCTAGATATCCAGGCATAAATTATTTGGGTGCAATGTCCCTGATTGCGTGGATTACATCAGTTGAAGGGCAGGAAAAAATTGGTAATTTCCGTATAAATGGTCAGTTGCTGTTCACACCTATTGCATTAAAAAATTGAAATGGAAGGAATGCTGTTTACTACTCAAAAAGCATTACATTTACTGGTTACAGGAGATCCAGAGCTATGGTCTATAGTTATGCTTTCGTTTTCGGTTTCTCTCAAAGCAATTATCTTGACCACTCCTCTTGCAATGCTGGTTGCATATTCACTTGTGAATGGTAATTTCCCTGGAATCAGAATCATTCTTGCGATCTTTAATTCACTGCTTTCTGTACCTACTGTTGTAATTGGATTATTTCTGTATGTCATGCTCACAAGGCAGGGGCCATTTGGTGATCTTAGGTTATTGTTTTCCCAAACTGCAATGGTTATAGGTCAGATTCTTCTTTGCTTCCCCATTCTGGTGGCTTTAGGCTATGCAACAATTAATGCGGCTGACCGTCGCGTTCGAGAAACTGCCATAACCTTAGGTGCGCCGTGGTGGTTTACCATTCTGACAGTATTATATGAAGTCCGATTTGGATTACTTGCTGCTGTACTCACAGGTTTTGGCAGAATTATTTCTGAAGTGGGTATTTCTATGATGGTAGGCGGGAACATCCTGGGTTATACCCGAAATATTACTACTGCAATAGCATTGGAAACCAGTAAAGGAGAGTTTGCACAGGGAATAGCACTCGGGATAGTTTTATTGGTACTGGCGTTCGTTTTAACGACTTTCCTGACTTATGTACAGGGCAAACAGGAAATGAGCTCATGAATGAACCTCTGCTGCTTTTTCGCGGGATAGAAAAAGCTTATGCTGAAACGAAAATTCTTAGGAATGTAGATATATCTTTATATCCTGGTAAATGCATTTTACTTTCAGGGAATAATGGTTCTGGAAAAACTACCTTACTCAAGATAATAGCCGGACTTGAAGCTCCTTCTCGTGCAGAAATTGAATTATCCGGTAAATCTCACAGCTGGAAAAGCGTAATTCGGAGCATTCGTAGAGAAATAATTTACCTGCACCAGCAGCCTTATTTGTTAAGCGGTACAGTTGAATCTAACGTTTCTTATGGATTACGCTTCACTAGTTTAAATCGTAAACAACTCCGTGAATCTGTGAAAGAAGCACTTGAATGGGCCGGACTGGCTGATGTGGCAAAACATCAGGCAAAAACCTTATCCGGAGGAGTTCAGCAACGAGTTGCCTTTACTAGGGCCTGGATATTAAAGCCTAAAGTTCTACTGCTTGATGAACCTATGACCAACATGGACATTGAATCACGGGAGCAAGCATGTGATTTATTAAAACGCATGAAATCTGAAGGTATGTCAATAGTTCTAACAAGTCATGATATGAATATTTTTGACGGCCTGATCGACAGTCAATTTAGTCTTTCAGACGGTAAACTGGATTAATGATTTTTTATATTCAGTTTGAATATCTTATAGGGTTTTGTCCCAGACTCTCATTATTTAACAAAACAAAATGATTCAGCAAACTCCCCCACTGCTTGGATTTTGCGCTTACAGCGGAACAGGTAAAACAACCCTTCTTACTAAGTTGATTCCTGTTTTAGGAGATAGTGGTTTGAAAATTGGATTAGTCAAACACGCGCATCATTTATTTGACATCGACCAGCCGGGGAAAGACAGCTACGAACTTCGTAAGGCAGGTGCCTGTGAAATGATGGTGGCCTCAACAAAAAGATGGGCCTTGGTGCATGAGTCACCAGAAAGACGAAAAAAGCACTCACTGGAGGAACTTTTACCTCATTTATCCCTAAAGGACCTTGATTTAGTATTGGTTGAGGGATTTAAGCATGAACCGCTTGCAAAGATTGAACTTCACAGACCGAGTTTAGGGAAGCCCTTTTTATTTCCGAATGTCAGTGGTGTAGTTGCTATAGCTACTGATGAACCACCAGTCGAAAAAATTCAACTTCCGGTTTTGGATTTAAATAAAATTGATGAAATTGCGGAATTCAT
>LUMF01000026.1_pt1 | contig 12559 bp, 9 predicted proteins | sample 729701 | NCBI WGS metagenome assembly LUMF01 (sample SAMN03860270, study PRJNA289734) | marine metagenome | biome: seawater column; feature: ocean; material: water; isolation source: Red Sea water column Station 34 - depth 100m | place: Saudi Arabia: Red Sea | collected 2011-10-15 | depth 100 m | reverse complement strand
GAATAACTTCGAGTTTATCGCCGACAGCGTCGATAATATCGCCTAGTACCTCAATTGGAGCGGGACAACCATCCATTTGACGACCTCCATGATTCGAAACCATAATTGCCGATGCCCCTACTTCTGCTGCCATTTTGGCGTCTTCCACGGACAATATACCTTTGATAGCAAAGGGCTTATCCCACTGTTCTATCATCCAGGCCGCGTCCTTCCAGGTAACCGTTCTGTCGAATTGGCTGTTCATGAAGTCCATGACGGACATGCTTGAAGATCCAGCTGGTACTTTGTGCTCTAGATTCACCATCGAGGGGGTTGGTGGATGAGTTATGTAATTGAAGGACCAATTGATATGTCTGGCAATGTTCATGTACCCACTTAAGCCCAATTTTGGTGGCACTGTCATTCCTGTTACTAAATCTCTTTCTCTTCTACCATTACTGGGTACGTCCACTGTGAGGCACAAAGCATCGTAATTAGCATCTTTGCACCTTTGAATATATTCCTGTGACAAGCTCCTATCTTTTAATACATAAATCTGAAACACTTTTGGTCCATCTGATGCCTTAGCTACATCTTCAATCAGTGTAGTAGATATGGTGGAAAGACAAAATATAGTCCCTGTTCTCGCTGCAGCTCGGGCTGCCCCTCCCTCTCCATCAGGATGAAACAAACGATGATAGCCTGTGGGTGAGCAAATAAAAGGCCAATCTATTTTTTGACCTAAGACTGTTGTTGAGGTGTCTATCTTGTCTACATCTACAAGAAATCTTGGAACCAATTCAAATTGTTCAAATGCAGAAGTGTTTTGTCGATAAGTCCATTCATCTTCAGCAGCGCCGTCTATGTAATGAAACATTGGTGCAGGAAGTCGCTTTTCAGCGAGGTCCCTAAAGTCCATGACCTTATGGCATGAATCCAGTTTTCTTTTTGACACTACCCTTTTTCTTTTTGGATCAGCTCAAACATTTTCATTGCTTGTTCTCCGCCTTGATAACAGGGCTTTGCATCTGTCATGTCCGAAATTTGATCCCAATTTGAAGCTATATTCTCTGCGGTCATATCTTCACCGGTGCCGAGATTAATACCCATGGTTTCGTGAATCATGACTCTGGCAAAAACCCCTGCTCCTGCTGCCATAATTACTCCTGTAGGTGCATCTTCAGAAACCATATAAGTTACTGCTGGCGTAACAAAATCTGGTTTTATTTGGTCTAAAACATCTGACATACCAGGCAATTCTTCAGTCATTCTGGTTCCAGCAAAAGGTGCAAGTGCATTGCACTTAATGTTGTATTTAGCTCCTTCCAGTTTAAGGGTATTGATTAGTCCAACTACTCCCATTTTGGCAGAACCATAGTTAGTCTGACCAAAATTACCGTAGAGGCCACTGGAAGATGAAGTTACTACGATTCTTCCGTAGTTCTGTTCTCTCATAATCTCCCAAACAGCTTTCGTGCAATTAACCGTTCCCATCAAATGGACTTCAAGAACCGTCCTAAAATCCACGTCTTCTACCTTAGTAAAACTTTTATCTCTCAAGATACCCGCATTGTTAATCAAGATATCAATCCTTCCGTAAGTGTCCATGACTTCCTTGACCATCTCTTCAACCTGACCTTTGTCAGTAACGCTGGCGCCATTTGACATAGCTTCTCCGCCTGCAGCTTTTATTTCTTCAACCACTGCCTCTGCTGGAGATAGAGATCCCTCTGAGGATCCATCCACATTGCCTCCGAGATCATTAACAACTACTTTAGCCCCTCTTTTAGCTAAATCTAAAGCATGACAACGCCCTAAACCGCCGCCTGCTCCAGTGATAATAGCAACTCGATCTTTAAAAGTTATAGCCATAATTACTCCTAATAAATTTTGAGGCGCTAATAGTACAGGAACCTAGTTTCTTTGTGAAAAAGCTTTTTTTATTCTAGATAAAGCTTCCTCAAGCCTTGATCTAGGACAGCCAAAATTTAAACGAACAAACTGACTATCTCCAAACCATTCGCCTCTATGAACCCCAACTCCCGCATTAATAAAGAAATCCGATGGATCTTCTAGACCTGATTCAGAACAATCAATCCAGGCAAGATAAGTCGCCTCTGGACCATATAAAGAAAGTCCTTCAATTCTAGATATCTCTTCTTTAAGTAACTTTCTGTTCCCACCTAGATATTGCATAAGTTCTTGATACCAAGGCTCGCCATATTTATAGGCAGCTTCGGCTGCTGTGTAGGCAAAAACGCCAATGTGAGCAGCAATTCCTCTCATGTTTCTTCTAAATTCTTGTCTGAGTTCAGGGTTAGGAATAATTGCAGCTCCGCAAGGCAATCCTTGCATATTAAAAGTTTTAGTAGGCGACATTAAAGTAATCGAATTGTTTTCTGCATATTCATTTGTTTGAGCTAAATGTACATGCTTCCTTTCAGACTCAAAGATTAAATCTGAATGGATTTCATCTGCACAGATAATAGTTTCATTCTTCTCACAAATATCTACCAATTTTTTTATTTCTTCTTCTTTATATACCGTACCGCCAGGATTATGGGGATTGCAGAAAAAAAACATTTTAATGTCTTCGTTGATTAGTTGTTCTATTGATTCATAATCCAGTTCTAAACGTCCATCAACATTTTTTAGATCTGTACTTAACATCCCTCTGTTCATGTTGTCAGATGCATAAACAAAAGGTCTGTAAATGGGTGAAGGTGTCATAACCATATCACCAGGACTTAGTACTGTTCGGCAAGCCACATTCAAACCAACAACCACACCAGGCATCCAAGTGACCCATTCTGGATCAATTTCCCAGCCTGACTTATCCGCTAATCTCTGCTGAAGTAGTGGAGTTAGTTCTATGGGTCTTTCGGTGTAACCAAATATCCCTTGGTCCACTCTTCTTTTAATAGCTTCAGTCACTTCAGGAGGACATTGAAGGTCCATATCTGCCACCCACATTGGAATAACAGTAGGATCATCAAATTTTAACCATTTGGTACTTCTTGTTTCGATCCGATCGATTAAGGTGTCAAAGTCGTATTTCATATTTCGCGATATGTTACTCTAAAAAAATCTTTCAGGCTTCCCCTATTGCTACAAAAGATAGCTATAGTTAGACTTCTCGCAATAATCTAATAGTTAAATTATGGATTCTTTATATTCTCAAGTTAAAGACAATACTCCTGTTCTAGTAGGCTGTTCCCAATTCTTGGATAAGAAAGGACCTAATGGACTCAACTACTTAGATATCTTGTTGGCATCCAGCAAAAAAGCTTTAGAAGACTGTAATTCAAAAGTTCCTATAAACGAACATCTTGATGCCATCTCAGTTATTAGATTTGTAGGTGATACGCCGAACCGGAGCACTGCTACCGCTTCCTTTTGGGGCTACCCTAATATGCCCCGTAGTTTAGGGAATTCATTAGGGGTAACTGTGCCACATGAAATTTATACCACCACTGGAGGAAATTCTCCTCAACTTGCACTTAATGAACTCTGTAATCGAATAAAAGATGGACAAGCTGAATGTGCTCTTTTAGCAGGCGGTGAAGCATTGGACACGCTAATTTCAAGAATGAAGACAGGTCTAGATATTAATTGGGGCGATGATCCAGGCGGTAAGCCGGAATCGATTGGTAGTGATAAAGATTTAGGAAGTGAATTTGAACAAAAACATGGTATTTTTGATCCTTCTGCCGTCTATCCTCTCTTTGCAAATAGTATTAGAGGAAGCGAAGGAAAAAGCGCTAAAGAACATATGGAAGACATTGGTCAGCTTTTTTCACGCTTTTCTGAGATTGCATCCAAAAATGAGTACGCGTGGTTCCAAATTCATCGATCTTTAAATGAAATTGTTCAAGTGGCGCCGGAAAACAGAATGGTGGGATTTCCTTATACTAAATACATGAACTCAATCATGAGGGTAAACCAGTCAGCTGCTCTTGTAATCACTTCTGCTAAAAAAGCTAGAGAATTAGGTATCCCTGAATCTAAATGGATCTTTATGCATGGAGGAGTCTGTTTGAATGATATATGGAATATTACTGATAGAAGAGATTTACACTCCTCCCCTGCAATTAAAAAATGTTCTGAAGCTGTTTTTGATATTGCAAATTGCTCACAAGCTGATATTTCTTTTTTTGACCTATACTCTTGCTTTCCAAGTGCAGTACAAATAGCAAGAAAAGAAATAGGCATTCCAGATAATGACAAAAGGGATTTAACGGTCACGGGAGGGTTGCCATATTATGGAGGGCCTGGAAGTGCGTATGTTGTAAATTCAATAGCAAGCATGATGAGTTTACTCAGAGAAAAACAAGGAAAATTTGGAATGGTGACGGCAAACGGCTGGTTCCTGACCAAACATGGTGCGGGTATTTTCTCTTCCTCACCTTTTCTTGGAGAATGGAACCAAGTAATTGACTCTTCAAGTTTACAAAAAGAAATTGATAATCAAGAACACCCTGAATTTATTGAAGAAGCTAATGGAAAAGGAACTGTAGAAACTTACACAGTTATTAATTCAAGAGAAGGTCCTACTAAAGCTATTATTATTGGCCGATTAGAAAACGGAAAAAGATTTGTTGCTAACACTAAAAAAGATGACAATCTTTTAAATAAAATGATGCAGAATGAGATGTTAAACACTAAAGGAACGATTAAATTTGAGAATTCACGGAATATCTTTCAACCTGATTAAAGGAGAACTAAATGAAAGAGATTAATGTTGCAGTGACTGGAGGAGCGGGTCAAATCGCCTATTCCTTACTTCCTAGATTAGTAAGCGGAGAAACTTTTGGAGCTGATACCAAGGTCAATCTTAGATTGATAGAAATTCCTCAAGTCGTAGACAAGCTTGAAGGAACTATCATGGAACTCATTGATTGTGGATTTAAACAAACAGGATCCTTGTTAGCCACAGCAGATATTAAAGAAGGAGTTAAGGATGCGCATTGGGTCCTTTTAGTCGGCAGTATTCCAAGAGGAATAGTCGTCGATGGGAAAAAAATTGAAGAAAGAAGTGATCTACTAAGGATTAATGGGGGTATTTTTACAGATCAAGGTGAAGCAATAGGCAAATTAGCAAAAAAGGATGCAAAAGTTTTAGTAGTAGGCAATCCAGCCAATACAAATGCGCTAATTGGAAGAACAAAGTCTGAAAACCCTGCACAAAGTTGGTTTGCCATGACTGCACTCGATGCCAATAGGGCTAAAGCACAATTAGCTGAAAAAGCAGGTGCGAATATAGGTTCCGTAACTAACATGACTGTTTGGGGAAATCATAGCCCCACTATGTACCCTGATCCTTACAATGCCCAAATTGATGGGGTAAGCGCAGTTGAAGTGATAGATGACCTAGATTGGGTCGAAAACGAATACCTGCCTTTAGTCCAGCAAAGAGGTAAAGCTGTAATTGATGCAAGAGGAGCTTCCTCCGCAGCTTCAGCAGCTAATGCAGCTATAGATACTGTTAAGTCTGTTAATAATCAAACTGCAGATGGGGATTGGTTTAGTGCAGCAGTTCCTAGTGATGGAAGTTATGGAATACCTGAAGACTTAATTTTTGGTTTCCCTTTAACTTCTAATGGTCAGGGTAAAGTTGAAATAGTCCAAGGTATTGAGCTCAATGATTTTGCTCAGGAAAAAATTAAAATTACCACTGACGAACTGTTATCCGAAAAAGAAGCAGTAAAAGATCTCTTAGATTAATCTTTATCTTTTGGTTTAAGCTGAGGGAATAAAAGCACATCTCGAATGGATGTTGTTCCCGTAAAGAGCATAACTAACCTGTCTATGCCAACCCCAACGCCTGCACACGGAGGCAGGCCATACTCTAGAGCCTCTACATAGTCTTCGTCATATCCCATGGCTTCTTGGTCTCCAGAGTCTTTCTGTTGCACCTGCTGTTTAAACCTCTCTGCTTGTTCATCAGGATCATTAAGCTCAGAAAATCCGTTAGCAATTTCCTTTCCACCTATAAATAATTCAAAACGATCAACATAACCGGGGTTATCGTCCTGTGTTCTTGAAAGAGGAGATACGTCTTTAGGATACCCTATTATAAAAGTAGGCTTATCAAGTTCGCCCTCTACGCCCTTCTCAAATATTTCTAATTGCAGCTTACCGTCAGACGAGTCTTTAATATTCTCAACTTCTAGTTTCTTAGCTATCTTCTCCAACTCTTTTCTATCTTCTAGTTGATCTTTCTTAGCACCGATATATTTAACGATGGAGTCAATTAATGTTAATTTTTGAAAAGATTTTGATAGGTCATACTTCTTTTTATTTTGTTCAATGACGGTTTTACCCAAAACCTTCTCTGCCAATCTTCTAATTAGAGTTTCCATAAAATTCATTTGGTCTTCGTAATCAGCATAAGCTGTATAAAATTCAAGCATGGTGAATTCAGGATTGTGTTTTGTGGATAAGCCCTCATTTCTAAAATTCCTATTAATTTCAAAAACTTTCTCTAAACCTCCTACAACTAGTCTTTTGAGGTATAACTCAGGAGCTACTCTCAAATACAAATCCATATCTAGCGCATTATGGTGGGTTTGAAACGGTCTGGCTGTAGCTCCTCCTGGTATGGGGTGCATCATAGGAGTCTCAACTTCTAGGTAACCTTCTTCAATAAAGATATTTCTTATTTCACTTAAAATCTTGCTTCTTGTTTTAAAAACCTCAAGACTTTCAGGATTGGTCAAAAGATCTAAGTACCTTTTTCTATATCTCTGTTCTGTATCAACTAAGCCGGCATGCTTTTCTGGTAAAGGCTTTAAAGACTTCGTTAAAAGAAAAATACTATTAGCTTCAACTGTTAATTCATTGGTTTTGGTTTTAAATAGTTTTCCTTTAAGACCTACAACATCTCCTAAATCCCATTTTTTAAATTCTTTGTATGTCTCTTCGCCCAGATTATCTGCCTTAATGTAAGCCTGAATCTGACCTGTAAGATCTTGAATGGTAATGAAACTGGCCTTCCCCATTACACGCTGTAACATAACTCTACCCGCTACTGAGACCTCTATATTTTTACTTTCTAATTTATCTTGTTCAAACGAATCATAAGAAGCATGAAGATCCTCAGCTAAAGCATCCCGTCTAAAGTCATTAGGAAAGGCATTGCCTTTCGACCTTAAGTCTTCGAGTTTTGCTCGTCGGAGAGCTAAGAGTTCATTTTGTGAGATTTCTTCTGTCATTACGCATACTTTAACTAAATATTGGCTTTAAGGCTCGCTTCAATAAAACTATCCAGATCTCCGTCCAATACAGCTGTGCAATTTGAAGTCTCATAACCAGTCCTCAGATCTTTTATTCTTGCTGAATCCAGCACGTAAGATCGTATCTGACTTCCCCAACCTATGTCTGACTTTGATTCTTCCAAAGACTGCCTTTCCGCATCTAACTTTTGCATTTCTATTTCATAAAGCTTTGCTCTAAGTTGTTGCATTGCTTTATCTCTATTTTGGTGCTGCGACCTTTGAGATTGGCATTGGACAACAACTCCAGTAGGTTCATGGGTAATTCTAATAGCTGAGTCAGTTTTATTAACATGCTGCCCACCGGCTCCACTAGCTCTATAAGTGTCTATTCTAAGATCTGAAGGGTTTATGTCTATTTCAATTGTTTCATCTATTTCAGGAGAAACAAAAACGGATGCAAAAGAAGTGTGTCTTCTGCTACCCGAATCAAAAGGAGATTTTCTTACCAACCTATGCACCCCCGTTTCTGTTCTAAGCCATCCATACGCGTAATCTCCTTCAAATCTAATTGCAGAACTTTTAATTCCGGCTACCTCGCCAGGGGACACTTCAATCATTTCGACATTAAAACCTTTAGATTCTCCCCATTTTAAATACATTCTCATAATCATCTCGGCCCAATCCTGAGCTTCAGTGCCGCCCGAACCAGACTGAATATCTAAGAAAGCATTATTTGGATCCATGGGATTGGAGAACATTCTTTGAAACTCCAGTTGGTAGAGCTTCTTTTCATTTTTTTTAATTTCTTCGATAAGTCCTTCTAAAGCTTCCTCATCGTTTTCGGAGAGAGCTAATTCGGATAACTCTGATGAGTCTTTTATGGCCTGGTCTAAATCGATAAACCTAGTTACCTCTTTTTCAAGATGTACTCTTTCTTTGTTAAGTTCTTGAGCTTTTTTTGGGTCATCCCAAATCTTTGGGTCGTTTAGCTTTTCAGTTAATTCATTTAACCGAGACTGTTTTTTTTCGAGGTCAAAGATACCCCCTTAGGTCATCAATTCTTTTGACCTGATTTTTTAAATCTTCATTTATCGAAGTTACTTCAGTCATGTCTTAGCTAATAGATGAAACTATATATTCTCTCACCTTATCTATATTATCGGGTAGAACAACAAAATCTTCTTGTTTATCTTCTATGTCCTTTAATTGGGTTGGAGTCTCTACAACGTCTTTAGATAAAACCTGTTCAATGGCTCCCATAAATTTAGATGGGTGTGCTGTAGCCATTGTTACCACAGACTGGTCAGGTGATATCAACTCCCTAGCAGCTCTAATCCCAGTAGAAGTATGCGGGTCCAGTATGTAATTGTTTGTCTCAAAAGTGTTTTTAATTTCTTGCAGTATTTCTTGATCTGTACTTGGAAAACTTAAAAACAAATCTTCTGCTTTCTTCCAGTAGTCTCTGGGCACTGAAATCTGTTCTTTGGGGAAGGTAGACATAGTTTTTTGTAGCTTCTCAGAATCATTGTTAAATAAATTAAACAGTAATCTTTCGAAATTACTGGCCACTGAAATATCCATACTGGGAGCTAATGTTTCAGTAACTTGACCTTTCTTATAAAAATTCTCCGAAAATAATTTGTGCAAAACATCATTGCTATTTGTGGCAATTAGTATTCTATCAATAGGAAGTCCCATTTCCTTAGCCAACCAACCTGCGTAAGCATGTCCAAAATTGCCTGAAGGTATCGAAAAGATCAACCCATTCAGTTCTTCTTTCAACCTTAAGTAAGTCCAAAAATAATAAACTGACTGGGTCATACATCTAGCCCAATTTATTGAATTGGCTGCTATAAAACGTGTTTCATTTGACTCAATAGATGCATCTAAAAATAGCTCTTTAACCATGGCCTGGCAACCATCAAAATCTGTTTGAATTGAGAGAGCATGAACATTTTTAGCTTGGGTTGTCGTCATCTGCTTTCTTTGTATTTCAGTAACTCTCTCATGCGGATACAGAATAAAAACTTCTACGTTTTCATATCTAGAGCATGCAGAAATTGCAGCTGATCCTGTATCACCAGAAGTTGCTCCCAATACAGCAATTTTTGTCTTTTGCTTTTGCGCAAAATAATTAAGTAGTGTGCCCAAGAGCTGCATTGCAACATCTTTAAATGCCAAAGTCGGGCCGTGAAATAATTCTAAGACCCATCTTTGATCTTCTAATTTAACTAAATTAACTACATCTTCATTTTCAAAAGCTTTATAAGCATCATTAATAATGTTTTCAAAATTACTTTTATTAATCTCTTCTGATACAAATTGATGAAGTATCTCAGTTGTTAATTCTTGATAACTTAAAGAGCTAAGATCTTTAAGTTCTTCATTCGTGAACTTGCAAGTTTCTAATGGCATAAACAAACCGCCATCTGATGCAAGACCTCCTAGCAGAACTTCACTAAATGACTTTCTCAGTGAAGAGTTTCTAGTGCTTATATATTGCATTACTTCTTACCTAGATGAATCCTAAACTTTTTAACTCCTGGAGTAACTTCAGGTAAGTCTTCCAACTCATTTTTTAGTTTAAAAGCTTCATTGTCAGTAATTTCACCGGATATTATGACAACAGAAATAGACTCCGGGTTTGGTTTAGCCTTTGCCTCATGTTGGATTAAGGCTTCAATGCTTATTTTTCTATCCGCGAATAAAGAGGATATCTTGGCTATAACACCAGGTTCATCATTAACTTGTATTCTGTAATATCTTGGAGCTTTCTTACTATCTGAAACTTGTAACTCATTACTACTATCGGAATTTATATCTAAATCCCAACCACCCTTAGCTATATCAACTAAATCGGCTATTACTGCTGAAGCTGTTGGTTCTGGTCCAGCCCCTGGGCCGTAATAAACTGTAGAACCAACTCCTTCAGAAAATATTTCCAGGGCATTCATTTCTTTGCCCACTTGTGAAAGCAAGGTTTCCTTATCAACTAAAGTTGGATAAGCACTTACGCCAACAACATTGTTGTCGAGCTCGCCAAGTGCTATGTGCTTAATCGAATAGCCTAATTCTTTTGCATATTTAAGGTCTTCAAGTTCCACCTCTTCGATCCCCTCGAAGCTTACAAAAGAAAAATCAAAGGGCACATGAAATGCTAAAGCAGCCAGAATACTAGCCTTTTGAGCTGCATCGGTTCCGTTAATATCCAAGCTTGGATCAGCCTCAGCAAGACCAAGTTCTTGGGCTTTTTTTAAGGCTGACTTAAAACTTGATTGATTTAATTCCATTTCCGTTAGTATGAAGTTGCTTGTTCCATTTAAGATTCCTGCAAACCACTTAACCTTGTTCGCAACTAAACCTTCTCTCAATGCTTTTATAACTGGGGTTCCTCCAGCCACAGAGGCTTCAAAACCTATCTCTACATTATTATTTTTTGCTAATTCAAATAACTCATTTCCATAACTGGCTATAAGTGCTTTATTTGCTGTAACCACATGCTTACCTTCTTTTAAGGCTGTTGTAACTAATTCGTAAGAAAAATCTACTCCGCCTACGACTTCCACCAAAACATCAACTTCCGGATTAGTTGCTACCTCCAATACATTAGTTGTTATGTTGATTTCTTCATAAGGAACAACTTCCTTACCTCTTCTTGCACCTACTTGGACCAAGTCAAAATGCACTCCACCCTGAACTTCTAAAAGTTGTGAAGAATTGATTAAAGTCTTTAAGACTGCTCCTCCAACATTTCCCACACCACAAAGGCCTACTTTTAAAGTTTTCATTTTTAAAATGAGATTCTAATTTTTAGCTATTTAACAATCCAATAAGATCTTGAGGAGGAATATACCCAGGAATAAGTCTTCCTTCTGAAGTAATAATTGATGGTGTACCTGTTACTCCTAAACTATTGCCTAATTCAAAATGCTTCTGAACGGGGTTATTTAAACAAACTCTTTCTTTTATTTCGTACCCTAGCTTGAGTTCAGTAATAGCTTGATTGGGTTCAGAAGAACACCAGGCAGAGACAGTTTTCTTAAAAGATTCCGAATCTATTCCTGCTCTTGGAAAAGCTAAATAGTTAACCTGAATCCCCAAATCTAGATAGTCATTTATTTCTCTGTGGAACTGTCTGCAATACCCGCAATCAACGTCTGTAAAAACAAAGATTGAGTGTTCCACTTTATTTGGTTTAAAGCTAATAAATTCAGATTCATCAAGTTCACTAATTGTAACTTTACGAAGATAATTTCTTCTTGCTTCAGACTTATTTACCAAGCCTTGATCTGTAATTTCAAAAATATCTCCTGAGATCAAGTATTTCCCATCTTTAGAAATAAACAATGGCTCTATCCCTTCGAGTCTAACCTCAAGATAACCCTCAATATCAGTCTTTTCTACTGAAATTATTTTAATAGATTCAGGAAGAATTTGATTCAGGTTCATCTCTATTTCAGAAAGTGAAATTTCATTTTGAGACTCCTCTTCTAGTGAAGCTGAGCAGCCCAGAGATAAGAATAAGGTCAAAATTATAAAAACAAATTGGTTACAAAATCTCATGGTTAACCTCTTGGGTGATGTTCTCGATGTAATTCTTTCATCCTGTGTCTTGCCACTTCTGTATATATCTGTGTAGTGGAAAGGCTAGTATGCCCCAATAATAGTTGAACAGTTCTTAAATCTGCACCGTGATTAATTAAATGAGTAGCAAAAGCGTGTCTTAAAGTATGGGGGGAAAGGCTCTGATCCACCCCTGATTTATTGGCATAAAACTTAATACGGTACCAAAAAGTCTGTCTCGTCATTCCTGTACCTCGGTTGCTTAAAAAAAGGAGTGAGGTTTTCTTTCCATCCCCCACAAGCTGTTCTCTTCCGTAAGTCAGATAATCAGAGATCCAATCCAAAGCTTGTTCGCCCATAGGTACTAGCCTTTCTTTGCCTCCTTTACCTATGACTTTCACTACTCCTTGTCTAATGTTCAGGTTTAAGACCTCTAGACCTATTAATTCTGAGATTCTAAGACCACAGGCATAAAGAAGTTCAAGCATAGCTCTATCTCTTAACCCCAGGGGTACCTTTGTATCTGGAGCTTTTATAAGTTTCTCAACATCTTCTTCAGAAAGGACCTTTGGCAAACTGTGCCCTAACTTTGGACTTTGAATTTTTGATGTTGGATTTTCAGTTATTAATGATTTAGAAACCAGATAAGCATAAAAAGCCCTTAAGCTAGAAAGAGAACGAGCAGTTGAACGGCTGCTATAACCTTCTTTAAGTCTATAAGCTAAATAATCAAGTAAAGAAACTTTATCAGCATTTTCTAGATTCACGGGATTCAGCCAATTACTAAAATTAGACAGGTC
>LUMF01000348.1_pt1 | contig 12791 bp, 16 predicted proteins | sample 729701 | NCBI WGS metagenome assembly LUMF01 (sample SAMN03860270, study PRJNA289734) | marine metagenome | biome: seawater column; feature: ocean; material: water; isolation source: Red Sea water column Station 34 - depth 100m | place: Saudi Arabia: Red Sea | collected 2011-10-15 | depth 100 m | reverse complement strand
CTGTATTGACACCCTGAGGCAAATCCATACCATCTTCATGTGCCATATCCATTAGCTTTTGAAGAATGTATTTAGCCCTATCTTTACCCTCAAAACGAGCCACTGATCTAAAAGCTTCAAGCCATTCAATAGTTTCTTGGGGATCAATATCTTTTTCAGACATACAAATAATATTTTGTAAAAAATAGGATTTACATTATCCCTTAAAATGAGCAAAAAAACCAATCAGGTCGAGCTATATTTTTAAAGTTTAGATACTGTAAAATATTGTTCTTCTCAATAAATAAATTGATTCATGAATATTCCAAGCTCAATCTTTACTCGTGGTGGTGGCAATATTGGGATAGGTTTCGCTATTCCAGTTAATACAGTTAAGAACATTATGCTCCAACTGATTGAATATGGTTCAGTTAAAAGAGGACTGCTAGGTGTAATGATTAGTGATATTAATCAAGAAATTGCTGAACAATTAGGTCTAGAAATAAATAAAGGTGCACTAATTCAAGAAGTTTCTCCTGATTCAGCAGCTGAAGATGCGGGTCTCGAAGCAGGTGATGTCATTATTCAAGTTAATGATTCTGATATAGAAAATGCAACTGATCTTAGAAATGCGATTGGCTTAAAACGAAGCGGTGAAAAAGTTGAAATTAAGATCGTAAGAAACAATAAGGAACTAAAAAAATCAGCAAAACTTGGTGAGCTAGTTGCTCAGGAAACTGTTAAAGCGGATGAACTAAATACGCTATTAGCTGGTGCAGAATTATCGGATTATTTACCCGATGGTTATATGCAGTCACAAGGTGTAATTATACTTTCTGTAGAACCTAACAGTAATGCCGATAGAGCCAGATTAAAACAAGGTGATATTATCTGGGCAGTGGGAAATATGGAGATTTCAAATTTGGATGAATTTAAGTCATTCACAGAAGACAAGGACATACTAATTCTTAGGGTTAAACGAAACGGACGTCAACTCATTATCCAGATGAGAAAATAACTTTTTGAGCGAAATTCAATGCAAACTTATCTAGTCGGAGGAGCCATTAGGGACCGATTGCTTGGTCTGCCGGCCCCTTATGAGAATGATTGGGTTGTTGTTAATGGGACACCTGAACAACTTAAAACCAAGGGTTACAAGAAAGTGGGAAAATCTTTTCCTGTTTTTATAGACCCAGTAACCGGTGAAGAGCATGCTTTAGCTAGAAGGGAGAAAAAAACCTCTAGTGGCTATCATGGGTTTGATTTTGATGCTGGGCCGGATATTACTTTAGAAGAGGATTTGAGTCGAAGAGATCTTACAATCAACGCTATAGCTGAGGATGAAAATGGTAATTTAATAGATCCGTTTGGGGGTCAGGATGACATAAGAGATAGGGTCTTAAGACATGTTTCAGAAGCTTTTAGAGAAGATCCTTTAAGAGTTTTAAGAATAGCAAGATTTAAGGCTAAGCTTAGTCAATTTAATTTTATAATTGCAAAAGAGACTATCAATTTAATTAGTAAAATAGTGGATAGTGGAGAGTTGTCATCGTTGGTCCCGGAAAGGACTTGGCTAGAAACTGAAAAGGTTTTTAAGGCTGATGATTTTAACGAGTATTTTATAACTCTAATCAATCTCAATGCTTTCAATGAAATCTACCCTGATCTTACAGATTTAGATTCTGAATTTTTCTCTAATGATCTGATCCTTGAAGCTGCAAAACAAGACTATTCGACTGAAATAAGGTTTGCATCAATATTTTACTCGCTCATGAGAAGCGGAGAAAAAGATATTAAAAACAGACTTGAATCCATGCAAGAGAATATGAGATTTGCCAATAACTATAAGAAGCTTCCTCTTATGTTGAATAGCAGTTTAGCTATGATTGATAAAGATATTTCAAAATTCACCGCTGATCATCAACTTAGAATAATAGAATCCATAGATGCTATCAGAAATCCTGAAAATCTTGATCAACTATCAAAGCTAATAATGTTAGATCATAGTAGTAATTTTACTCAAAAAATAGCTGCTCTCCAAAAATCACTAGGCAAGGCTAAGAATATTACAATAAACAATTTGGATGAAAGTAAATTGGAAGGCAATGAGATTGCTCAACGTATTAGGGAATTGAGGTTAAAAGCAATCGAATCAAATCAATAGTTAAATAGGTCGTCCCAAACTATTATCAGCAGTAACCTTATCTATGAGAGGGAAGGAGTGAATCACTTCCCAGGCCTCAATATCATCTTCAATACGAGCAATACTCAATTTACTTAAAAGTATTTTCTCCGGAAGAGCAGGAAGATTGTCAATGACTAGCTGTTTTCTGGACTCATCTTCTAAACCATAAAACAAACTTATGTGAGGAAAAAATTCTCCGTTATTCATAAGCAATAGTTTATCTAAATTCTTTTTCAGTCCGGTCAAGGTTTGTGATTTCTCAATTTCAATATACAGTGCCTGGAAAAATGTATCCTTCATTCCATATGAGTGCGTTTCCATTAATATTTTATTCTGCTTTAAACCGAATCTTTCAATATCTTCTAGAATCTGGGAATTAATATTGAAGAATCCAGATAAGGTCAAGTGTGTTTTAAATAAAGGTCCCTCAAGGCTTAAATTAACCTTTTCTTGGATTTGTTGTATAGCTGAAGTGGAGTCTTCATCAAATTCTCCCCAAATTGAATATCGTTTATTATTCTCTTCACTCATTATGTATTAATCTTATAGGGCTCTAGATAATCAAAATAATGATCAGACCAAGTAACACTCTATAAATCACAAAAGGTAGCATCCCTATCCTAGCAACTAATTCCAAGAACCATCGAATCGTTAAAAAAGCCACAAAAGAAGATACCGCTATCCCTAAGATAAAATTCATATAGTCAATACTAATTTGATCATAGGTAAATAGTTCATAGGATTGGAGAACACTAGCGGCCAAAATAACTGGTATAGCCAGAAGAAAAGAGAATCGCGATGCTTCAACCCGAGATAAACCAAGAAATAAGCCGGCTGCTATAGTAATTCCTGATCTTGAAGTCCCGGGTATGAGTGCCAGTACCTGAAAAAGGCCTATGATTAAGCCTAATCTTAAAGACAGATTGACAACTTCATTCCTTTGCTGCCGATTTGTGTCTGCTAGATAAAGGATAATCCCAAAGAAAATGCTTGCCGAAGCAATAACCATGCTTGATCTGAGATTCCCAGTAATGAAATCATTAAATAAACCGCCGATTAACACAATTGGGAGAGTTGATAAAACAATAATTCCTAATTGAGAGTTAATTGCATTATCCATGCTAGTAAAATGCTTTGCTTTCAACATCTCAGATATTTCAGCCCTAAAATAATACAAAACTGCCAATAGAGTCCCTATGTGCAGAGCCACATCAAAAGCAGTGCCTTGATCAGGCCAGTCTGATAGATCGCTAACAAGTATCAGATGAGCTGAGCTAGATATGGGGAGAAATTCAGTTAACCCCTGAATGATTGCTAATACGATAGTTTGAATGATGTCCATTATCCTAGGATTAAAGAGTATGACGCAAATCCCTAATGCCTTCAAAAGAATCTAGACTAATGTTCTTGTATAACATCATACATTTGAAGGTCTGACCCATTTGACTCGGCATTAATAACTGCTTTATTTCTTGTGTCAATTCGATCCTAAGATTGTCATCTTCTATTTTATCGAGCTCTCCCAAAATATTGCCGTTAATCAAAAAATCAGACTGTGAGGTAAACAGCCCAACCTCTAATTGCTCCTCTAATGCTTTTTCAGCCAACAATGTAAATTCAACTGATGCAGATATATCCTGGACTCCAAGATTTATGAATGGGTTTTCATGAGCTGTATTCCTGTAGTGACAAATCATAGATCCATTCTTCCTATCTGCAGCATAATATTCTTGTCTTGAGTATCCATAGTCAATAAATAGAATAGCCCCTGATTTCAGCATTGAACTGATTCCTTTTAGCCATTGACCGATGTTAAGCCTAATTTCTGAGGTGTAATTGTGTTCAAAATCCCTGTTGAGTGCTTTTTCTATTAATCTCACCTCTTCCCCCAATGTTTTATCAGCATCCCTGGTTGATTCAGTAAGCTGCCCATTTTTTATACTGACCCCTATTTCTTGAATTTTATGATCAACGACTGTGAATCGCTTAAATGGGAGTGCATCAACAACTTCATTGCCGATGACAATACCCTCAACAGGCACTTCTAGAATTGAGTCAAGCCAAATAACTTTCTCGAACGCCTCATCAGGTAATAAGGAGAGTTCTTGTTTCTGGCGTTCTATAAAATCTGCACTAACTTCCAGAATATAATATTTATCAAAGTCCACTTTACTCTTAATTAGGTTGTTAATTATATCGTAGGCTAACTTCCCACTGCCTGCTCCTATCTCAATAATCGAGGGGGATTTAAAGTTATTTAAAAGGGCTATGACTTGATTGGAAACTGTTTTACCAAATAGCCTAGAAATTTCAGGAGAAGTGGTGAAATCACCTGATGGACCTAACTTCTTTGCTCCAGCAGAATAATAGCCAAGTCCAGGCTTATACATCACAAAGTCAAAAAAATCCTCAAAGCTCATCCATCCTTGATTTGCTTTTATTTCCTTGGCTAAGTTTTCCATCACCAGTTCTGAATGAATCTGGGAGAGATCTTTATTATCCTTTCTATGCTTTGGCGACATTTTTATATCTTTTGTTGGTTAATAATTATCCCTCAAGTTAGTTTTCAATTAAAATAATCAAATGAATAAAGAGAACAAAAGATGGGTTCTAATTACCGGTGGAGCTAAAAGGATAGGAGCAATGATTGCTCGTACCTTACATACGGAAGGAATGAATCTTATCATTCATTTCAATACCTCTGGTGATGATGCGAATAATTTATGCGCTGAATATAACTTATGATGATTGGAATAACCTTATGGGAACTAACTTAAAAGCCCCTCTTTTTTTATGCAAATATGCGGCTCCATATTTAAAAAAATCAAAAGGCTGTATAGTCAATATGGTCGATATTCATGCTTCCAAACCATTAAGAAACCACCCGATTTACGGCCCTGCAAAATCAGGCCTAATTATGTTAACAAGATCACTAGCTAGAGACTTAGCACCTGATGTGAGAGTAAATGGTATAGCTCCTGGAATGATTCTGTGGCCTGAAAACGAACCCTCTGATGAAATAAAACAAAAAGTGATAGACCAAATTCCACTGAAGCGTTCAGGAGAACCAGAAGATATAGCAAATACAGTTCTATTTCTCATTACACAGGCTAACTATATTACCGGTCAAATTATTTCTGTTGATGGAGGCAGGGGTATCAATTGATTATTTTTAACTCATAGATGTGTTTAATTCTATAAATATTTCTTTGTAAGACCTCTTTTCGATAGGATGAATGCCTTCGGGAAATATTTCTACCAAAGGTTCAAGAACAAAATCATACTCCAAGATCTCATCTCTTGGTAAATTCAGACTGGCATCAATTAAATCACCATACAGCAAAAGATCAATATCTAGTGTTCTTGAATTGAATTGTCCTGTGCCTGTCTCCCTGCCAGTTTGTTTTTCAATATAATGAAGATAATCAATTACTGTTTCTGGAGAATCACTCGTGGCTGTTTTTATGACAAGATTAAGGAAATCATCTCCTTTAAAACCAACTGCTTTAGTTTTGTAAACAGATGAAATTAATAGCTTGCCGTACTTTATTTGTAGTTGTTCTTTAGCAAAATCGATGTTCTTCTCGGGTTCAATATTACTTCCCAGACTCAAAAATATATCGAAAATTGAGTCCTTCGGAGTCATTCTATAGAACGCTCAATAATCAAACTGACATTCTTTGAATCCCTTATTGCGTATGGTTTTGAAATGGTTAGCTTAACCCAAGAGACCTCAAATTCATTAAGGATGATTTCTGCAACTTTATCCGCAAGAGTCTCAATCAAGTCAAACTGGTTTTCTAGAGCGTACTGCTTTACTCGTTTAGAGATAACCTTATAGTCTAGGGCGTCTTTTATTGAATCTGATTTTGAGGCCTTGCTGATATCAGTGGACATTTCAATGTCAAAGACCACTTTTTGAGGGTTTCTTTTCTCCCAGTCCCAAATTCCTATAATAGTGTTAACAGTTAATTCACTGAGTTTGATTTTATCCATACGCATTTTTTCCTTCATAGATTTTTGTCAGAGCAATCATGGCTGCATTATCGGTGCAAAACTCAAGGCTCGGATAGATAACCTCAACTCCTTTTTTACTAAATACATCTACCATTTTTGTTCTTAGCTTTTTATTAGCGCCAACGCCACCTGCGACAATAACAGAATTAATTTCATATTTTGCCACAGCCAGTTCGGTCTTCCCAACCAAGCTATCAACTATAGCTTCCTGATATGCATAAGATAAGTCAGCTCTGCATTGATCGTCTAATACATCATCCTCTCTCAACTGTTTAACACGATACATAAGCGAAGTCTTGAGTCCGCTGAAGCTGAAATCTAGAGATTCTTTATCCCTTGATAAGGGTCTTGGAAAATCAAAAATATCAGGTTCACCCATTTCAGCGAGCTTAGCGATTTCGGGGCCGCCTGGATAACTTAGCCCTAATAGCTTTGCTGCCTTATCAAAGGCTTCTCCAGCTGCATCGTCTAAAGTCTGTCCCACTAATTCATATTCTCCTTTGGATTTGACTAAAACAAGTAAGGTGTGACCGCCAGAAACCAACAGGGCAATAAACGGCATTTGTGCAGATTCTTGTTCTAATAGGGGCGCTAACAAATGTGCCTCCATGTGATGGATCGGGACAGAGGGAATTCCGAGGGAAAATGCCAATCCATTAGCCATAACTGAACCAACTAATAATGCTCCTGATAAGCCAGGACCTGCTGTATAAGCTATTGCATCAATATCCTGGAGGGACTTCTCAGTTTCCTTTAGTAAATTATCGATCATAGGCAGTAATTTTCTTATATGATCTCGAGAAGCCAGCTCGGGAACCACCCCACCGTATTTTTTATGTAAATCAATTTGGCTAAAAACCTGATGGCCAATTAAGCCTTTTTCAGAATCGTAGATCGCGGTTGCAGTCTCATCGCAACTTGATTCTATCCCTAAGATTAAAAGTGACTTCATTTTCTTTGCTTTTTTTAGGCTTAAACTGTATATTTCACGGTCTATTTATGGATTAAGTATATATTTATTTAACTCAACTAAAAGGATATGTTTTGCCATTAGTTAAAGTAAAAGACAATGAATATTTTGATTACGCACTAAGACGCTTTAAACGCTCTTGTGAGAAAGCTGGCATCATTAATGAATATAGAAAAAGAGAATTCTATGAAAAGCCCACACAAGAGAAAAAACGTAAAAAAGCTGCTGCAGTCAAAAGAGAGAAGAAACGAGTCTCTAGAGAGCATAATCGTTCAAGAAGACTCTACTAAATCAACTTGAGCTTTCAAGAACAAATCCAAGACCAAATCATACAATCCCTAAAAGATGGTGATCGACTCAGGCTGAGCACATTGAGGATGCTAATGGCTGCAATTCAACAAAAAGAAATTGATACAAGAACCAGTCTCTCGGATTCAGAGTGCTTATCAATCGTTGAAAAACAGGTTCAACTTAGACTTGAAGCAGCGGAACAATATCAGCAAGGAGAAAGAAAGGAATTGTTCGATAAAGAAATGGCCGAAGCTGAGATTTTGAGAACTTATTTGCCTGAAAAATTAGATGCAGAAGCAGTGAGAGAAATCATCTTAGAAATTATCAATGAAACTGGAGCTGAATCGCTCAAAGACATGGGAGCAGTAATGGGAAAACTTAAACAGCAGGCGGATGGTAAGATTGATATGAAACTTGCCAGTGATATTGTTAAAGAATCCCTATCTAAATAATTCTTCGCACGCCAATAAGTTCTTTTACTTTTCTGAGTTTTCTGAATAGACTAAATTATCAACCCCAAAGTAAAGAATTATAATAAATTTCAGTTTATGTCCGAAAGAATTCCTCAAGATTTTATTGATGACCTTATAGAGAGAGCCGATATCGGTGAGGTCATAGGAAGACGGGTTGAGATAAAAAAAGCCGGCAAAGAATTTAAAGCCTGTTGCCCCTTTCACAATGAAAAAACACCGTCGTTTACAATAAGCCCAGAGAAGGGGTTTTATCATTGTTTTGGTTGTGGTGCACATGGTACAGCTTTGGGATTTTTAATGGATTACGAACGACTTACGTTTGTTGAAGCTATAGAAGAAGTTGCCAAAATGCTTGGCGTCACTGTACCTAAGACAAAAGAAAATATAGCTAAGTCTAAAGAAAGGAATAGCTTAAAGGATTTATTGCAGAATATTTCAACCTATTATGAACAAAACCTAAAAGGCTCTGATAAGGCCATCAAATATCTAAAAAGTCGAGGCATTGATGGAAAAACGGCTAAACATTACGCCCTAGGTTTTTCTATAGATTCTTGGGATGACATCACCAATAAGTTTGGGGCAACACAAGAAGATAAAAAGAAACTTTTAGCCTGCGGATTATTGATTGAAAAAGATGATGGTGGATTTTACGATCGATTTAGGAACAGACTCATGTTCCCGATAAGAAATAATAAAGGAGAAATTGTTGGTTTTGGTGGGCGAATAATTGATGATGAGGAACCAAAATACCTAAACTCTCCTGAAACATCCTTATTTAAGAAGGGCGAACTGCTTTATGGTTTGTATGAATCAAAGAAATCCATTGCTGATCAAAGAAAAGCCATCATTGTTGAAGGTTACACTGACGTAATAGGCCTATATCAAAACAAGATAGGTAACTCATTAGCAACTTTAGGAACAGCAACAACGGAAACGCATATCAGCAAAATATTTAGAATTTCAGACCAGATAATATTCTGTTTTGACGGCGATAATGCAGGAAAAAAAGCTGCTAAAAAAGCGATGGAACTCTGTCTTCCTCTGGTTAGAAAAAACAAAGAAGCGCGCTTTTTGTTACTTCAAGATGATGATCCGGATGAGTTTATTAGAAAACAAGGATTTAAAGCATTTGAGAAGCTCATAAAAGAGGCTCAGACAATGGATGATTTTCTAATTAACCTGTGTAATCAAGAATCTGATATTGCTTCTATTAAAGGCAAAGCTAATGCTGCTGAAAATGCTATGACGTTAGCTAACAAAATTAGAGATGGAATATACAAAGACCTTGTAATAAAGAGGATAGCCCAACAATACGATCTACCTGAAGAAAAACTAATCAAGTATCATGCCAGCAATAAAAGAAATACATCCAATAAAAGCTCTTCAGATTCTGCAACTAAAAAACTAAGATCTCAAACAAAGAGACCAAGCCTTATCAAGCAGGCGATTCAAATTTTATTACACAAACCTGAGCTTGCAAGATCAATTGATGCTAATAATCAATTTAAATTTATAGATGAAAGAGGTATTGACGTTTTTAAAAAGATTGCTCGCTTAGTGAATGAAAAAGATAAAATTAAGTTAGCAACGATAATTGAGCATTTTCCCGATCCTAAACTTCAGGGATACTTGAGTGAGCTAGCAACAGAGCAAATACTGATTAATGACAATGAGTTGGCAAATGAATTTGATGATATTACTAAGAGGCTAGATATACAGGATCAGAGAAAAGAATTAAAAAACCTTATTTCAAAGGCTAAAAAAAGCAATCTTAATGACAATGATCAGAGCAGATTAAAAGAGTTGTCGAGAAAAATAAAATAACTATAAAGAACAAATAGATATATAATAGTCCACCAATTTTTAATCAGAAAAATATAAGTGAATAATAAAAAAGATAAAGTAACTACTGATGAATCATCCAAGCAATCAATGGATGTTGAGGAACTCATCGATGTAGAAGAAATTGAATCGGTTCTTGGTGAAGATGAAGAAGAAACTATTGAGTCTTCTGAGAAAGAAAGAACACCGTTCCAAATTCTTCTTGAAAAAGGCAAATCTGAGGGCTTTATTACCTACGCTGAACTAAATGAAAATCTACCTGAAGGTATTATTGAGGCTGACAGACTGGAAGAAATAGTCGAAATGATTAGCGATCTAGGGATCGTTGTTCAAGAACATGCTCCTAAATCTGAGGAAATTGCTTCCAATCAAACCAATCAAGAAGATGCCACAAACCCCATAGAGAATGAAATAGGCAAAACCACTGATCCAGTTAGGATGTATATGAGGGAAATGGGGACAATTGAATTGCTTGATCGGCAGGGTGAGATTGTAATAGCAAAAAAAATTGAGGCTGGAAATAAGAAAATACAAGAAACACTCTCAGCATTTATTCCTGTTCTTATATTTATACAAGAAAGATACAAGACCGTTCTTGAGGATATTGCAGCTCAAGAAGAGAGTGATCAAAGCAAAATTCTAGAAATTTTCTCAGATTTTGCTTTTCTCAACGATGACATCATAGAAATCAATTCAGATAAGGATTCTGAAGAAGCAAGTGTTGATGTTTCAGCAATTAATAAAGAAATAAAAAAAGTAATTAGACAAACAAATAGATTAATCAAACTTATAGATGAAGATGCCAAGATTGAAACTATCGAAAGACAAAGGGATAACATTAAAGATACTGTTATGGGTGTAAAGATCGCTCCAAAACTTTTTGACATACTTCAACAGATAATCATGGCTTACATGGATGAGATTAAAAGACTAGAGGGAGAAATCAGAGAAATAGTAGTGGAAACTGCTGGTGTGCCAATGAAAAATATTCATCAGTCCTTAATAGGAACAAGTCAAAAATCATAGCAAACCAAAAGAAGTTAGCTAAATTAGAAGCATCCTCTCATATCGATATACAGGGAATTAAAGATATTAACCGTCGGCTTAATATGGGGAGAATTCGCTCGGATCGAGCAAAAAAAGAAATGGTTGAGGCCAACCTTAGATTAGTTATCTCAATCGCTAAAAAATACACAAACAGAGGATTGCAATTTTTGGATCTCATCCAAGAAGGCAATATTGGGTTAATGAAAGCGGTGGATAAATTTGAATACAGAAGGGGCTATAAATTCTCAACCTATGCCACTTGGTGGATCAGACAGGCAATTACTAGGTCAATAGCAGATCAGGCTAGAACCATAAGAATTCTAGTGTAGAAGAGCTGTCAGAAAAAATGGAAATGCCAATTGTTAGAATTAGAAAGGTTCTTAAAATATCTAGAGAGCCCATATCTATGGAAACACCGATTGGTGATGATGACGATTCATATTTAGGAGATTTCATTGAAGACACCACGATAGACCAACCCGATGGTGCCGCAACTAAAACAGGTTTAAAAGAAAGCACGGTGAGCATTCTTGAAAGCCTAACACCAAGAGAAGCGAAGGTCTTAAGAATGCGTTTTGGGATTCATATGAATACTGATCACACTCTCGAAGAGGTAGGAAAACAATTTGATGTAACTAGAGAAAGAATAAGGCAAATTGAAGCTAAAGCTTTAAGGAAATTAAGACATCCGTCAAGAAGTGAGAAACTGAAAAGCTTTATGAATGACAGCTAGAAGGATTTAGTTTCTTCTACCCTCTTATCATTATATTATTTGCATCAATAAGAAGAACCAAATGGAAAAAGTATTAGTAACAGGCGCTAGTGGCTTTATAGCCCTTCATTGTATTCAGCAACTCTTGGATGAGGGTTATTTAGTTAGAGGCACCGTAAGAAACGAGGAGAAAAGTCAGGAGGTTATTAAGGCCATGACCCAGCACTCCAAACAACCCAATAATCTTGAGCTTGTAGAAACTGATTTATTGTCAGACAAAGGCTGGGATGAAGCAGTTCAAGGGTGTGATTATGTGCTGCATGTGGCTTCTCCATTTATACTGCATGAACCAAAAAAAGAAGAAGACTTGATTAATCCTGCAGTTGAAGGCTCGCTCAGAGTTTTAAAATCTTGCACCGGTAAGAACGTTAAAAAAGTGGTGTTGACCTCATCATTTGCAGCTATAGGTTATGGACATGATAAAGACATTTATGATGAGACAGATTGGTCAATTCCTGAATCTACTCGTGGGACTATTGGTGCTTATGCTAAAAGTAAAACATTTGCTGAAAAGGCTTCCTGGGATTACGTTGCTCAGCTTTCAGATGAAAACAAATTTGAATTCACTGTCATTAATCCAGTCGCCGTGACTGGCCCTATGTTATCCAGCGATATTGGTACGTCCAATTCGATGTTTATCCAGCTTTGTAATGGCTCCATGCCTGCTTGCCCAAGAATTCATATAGGCTTTGTAGATGTTAGAGATGTTGCTAAAGCTCATTTGTTTGCCATGAAGTCAGCTGCCACTAATGGAGAACGTATTATTGTCAGCGAAAAAGAAATGTTTTTTGCAGAAATAGGACAAGTATTAAAAGATGCCGGATTCAAACAGGCTCCTACTCGTGAAATGCCAGACTTTCTGGTGAAAATAATGGCACTGTTTATTAAACAACTCAGTGGGCTTAAGAGGTCCTTAGGTCATACGGTCTTTGCAGATAAAAGCAAGGCAAAGAAGTTGTTTAATTGGGAGTATATTTCTGCAGAAGATTCAGCCATTGAAACTGCAGAAGAGTTGGTGTCCATGGGTCTTATTTCAAAGAAATAAACTAGCCATTAATGATAGTATATAACTCTTTGGGCCTGTAGCTCAGTTGGTTAGAGCAGTGGACTCATAATCCATTGGTCGGAGGTTCGAGTCCTCCCGGGCCCACCATTTTAAAGGGTTTTCAGATTCACCCTTCATTCCCACTCAAAAATCAATACGCATATCAATCT
>LUMF01000276.1_pt1 | contig 13078 bp, 12 predicted proteins | sample 729701 | NCBI WGS metagenome assembly LUMF01 (sample SAMN03860270, study PRJNA289734) | marine metagenome | biome: seawater column; feature: ocean; material: water; isolation source: Red Sea water column Station 34 - depth 100m | place: Saudi Arabia: Red Sea | collected 2011-10-15 | depth 100 m | reverse complement strand
GAATCATACCTCTTCTAAAGCCAAAATAGGTGGTGCATTTAGGAAAAATATTTTCGCCACTGACAGCTATGAAATCCTGATGATCGTCGCACTCGTAAGCCATGCCTGAAATCACCCCTATACCCATACCCATTTTCACATAGGTTTTAATGATATCTGCATCGCGAGCAGCAAAAACAATATTGGGAATGAGTTTATTCTTGTTAAAAGTCTCAGTAAAACTGGTGTCTGGACCAACACTAAATGCATAGGTTACAAGAGGCTCTTTCGCTAGACGGCGAATGTTAAGCTTCTTTAGATCCTTTTTTATTGGATGGTCTAAGGGGGCGATAATTGCATTGAACCAATGATAAGCTGGAAGAAGAACAAGATCAGCGCTTACCCCTTCCAGATCAGTTGCTATAGCTAAGTCGACTTGATTGGCTTTAACCATTTCTCTGATTTGCTCAGAGGATCCTAATTTTAATTCTAACTTAACCTTAGGAAAATCCTCTTTGAAGACCTGAATGACTTCAGGAAGAATATATCTAGCTTGTGCGCTGGTAGTGGCTAGAGTGAGAACACCTTCATCTATATCTGATATCTGATCGCTTAATAATCTTATATTATCTACATCCTGCAAAATCTTCTTTGCATACCAAACAACCTCTTCACCAAAAGAAGTTAGCGCGGTGATCTTTTTCCCTTTACGTGCAAAAATAAAAGCACCCAATTCATCTTCTAGCAGCTTTATTTGTTTGCTTATTCCAGGTTGGCTGGTGTTTGAAGATTCTGCAGCCTTGGTAATATTAAGCTTATTATCAACAATAGAGAGCAGGTATTTAAACTGGGTAAGTGTCATAACAAAAAATTAAGTTATAAAGGAATTATTATAACAATAAGTTATATATAATTTTCTTAAGATTTAGTTAGTGTTGACTAAGGTCTGCCTTCAACCACAATTGCTTCATACATAATCCCTTCTTTGAAAAAGCCAGGCCATTTAGCGCCTATTCTGGGATTATTCATCAAGACTAATGGGAAGCATTCGCTGAGCTGTGCAGGCTCTCTCATGTTTGAGGTCATCAAATAGCAAAACATCTGTGAACCTTCATCACCCTCAACCCACCATGACCCGGAATAGTCTAGGTCTGATTTTAATTCACCGCCTCGATCAAAGTAGGTGTCGACATCAAACGGCTCGGGTATTTGCACGGTGTACCTAATCGTTGCAGTAAATAGATTGGTCCAATAGCCCGGTTCCGCGTCAGTCTCTTCTGCTGTTTGAGCAAAACTGGCCGAAGCAATAATAAAACTGAGAATTAAGCCAGAGCGCTACCAAAGTTCTCATGATCAACAAGAAAAGAATCGTGTCCATTTATCGAAGGAAGCTTTAACAGATCTACACTAAATTCTTGGGCTGAAAAGGCATTGTAAAGATCTTCTTGACACTGAAATGGGAAAATATAATCCTCTTCAACACCTATAATCAGAACTCTATCTAGATCAAGTTTTGCTGCCGCCTTTTCAAGGTTATCGGAACCTTCAGTGAAATCAAAAGCATCGATAGCATTTGATAAATACAAATACGAATTGGGGTCAAAATCACTGATAAAGTCATCTGATCTTCGTTTCAAGTAGTCTTGAATTTGAAATCTATTGCCAAATAAATCTGCCCTTTTAGCAATATTTTGAATCAGTTTTCTTCCAAATCTTTTATTCCATTCGGTTGGAGATCGATAAGTAATCATTCCCAAGAATCGAGCATGCTTCATTCCCTCAAGAGGAAGATCATCTTGCTTATAGTTGCCTTTTTGCCACTGAGGATCAGAGGTAATCATAGATCGCTGCAAAGATCTAAGAGCGATAGAAAAAGGTCTGGATGAGGATGCAGCTGAAATTAAGACGAGATCATTTGAAATACTTGGATACTGCTTGATTAAACTCAATGCGGTCATGCCTCCCATGGAGGGACCTACAATTGCTTTAAGCGTTTCTATGCCAAGAGCCTCAATTACTGGCTTAATTGTAGAAGCAATGTCTTCAATCCCTATTTCTGGAAAACTCAGCCTGTATTTTTTTTCTGATTTTGGATTCTTGCTTGCAGGCCCCGATGAACCAAAACAACTGCCCAAGGAGTTAACGCAAATAACAAAATACTTGTTTGTATTAATGGGTTTGTCCTTGCCTACAATGCTCTCCCACCAACCTGGGCTGCTATCGGCTTCAGACGATGCAATATGAGCCGAAGGTGATAAACCGGTTGTGACCAGTATTCCATTATTTTTCTCTGCATTCAGAGTTCCCAGAGTCTCGTAAGCAATAGTAATAGGATCATTAAACACAGATCCATTTTTAAACATAAATGGTGGCTCTATAATTACCGATTTTTTTGATACGCCGTTCATTTTGATAGTCGTATTATCCGATAAAGCGATCTGGGAAAACCAAATAAATAATTATTTATATAGATCTAAAAAATCTAAGCGATTAAACAGAAAGGGATTAAAATATCTCCAAATACACCTTAATAACATTGCTTCAAAAGGACTAATGCACAATATGATGTATAACGACATAATTGAGACAATTGGTAAAACACCAGTGGTCAGAATCAATAAGATGGGGCCCAAAGATCAAAATATCTTTGTTAAGTGTGAAGCATTTAATCCTTTAGGTTCTGTCAAAGATCGATTGGCCATCGCGATCATCAGTGACGCTGAAAAATCAGGAAAATTAAGCCCAGGACAAACTGTAGTTGAAGCGACCTCAGGTAACACGGGCATAGCATTAGCTATGGTCTGTGCTGCTAGAGGCTATCCATTTGTAGCTACTATGGTGGAGACCTTTTCTATTGAACGAAGAAAAATTATGAAAGCTTTGGGTGCAAAAGTTATCCTCACCCCAGCTGAAGAACGCGGAACAGGAATGGTGAACAGGGCTAAAGAGTTGGCAGAAAAGCACGGATGGTTCCTGGCTGATCAATTTCAAAATCCTGCAAATCCAGATTATCATCGTAAAACGACAGCGGTAGAGATTATCAGTGACTTTAAGAACAAGAAATTAGATTATTTTGTAAGCGGATGGGGCACTGGCGGAACTATCACTGGAGTGGGAGATGTTCTCAAAGCAGAGAGACCGGAAATAAAAATCGTTGGTGTTGAACCGGAATTAGCCCCTTTATTGTCTGAAAATGAATGGCAACCTCATAAGATACAGGGATGGACCCCAGATTTTATTCCGGCCATTCTCGAAAAGGGAGTAATCGATGACATTGTTACTGTCAATGATGAGGCATCCATAGAAACTGCTAAAGATCTAGCAAAAAAAGAAGGTATATTCTGCGGCATTTCTGCAGGAGCAACTATGCAGGGTGCTTTAAAGATTGCAGAAGACGCACCAAAAAATAGCACCTTCTGTGTCATGCTGCCTGATACTGGCGAGAGATATCTTTCATCACCTCTTTTTGAAAATATATCTGATGACAGCGATGATGATTGGTTGGCTGCTCAATAGATTATTGCTTCTGAGTTAATTTTTCTCCCTTAAAAAACATGTTAATCAATACTAAAATGTATTAGGTTATATGATCCTATTTATGAGAACTCTTTTTAAAATTGCATCTTCGCTAATGTTATTGCTTATAGCTTCACTGGTTATCTATGTGGGCTATTTGTATCTGCAGAATCCTGTTGTCGTATCAAGACTCGGTGGAGTAATAATGGGCAATAGCCCAGGCATCCCGGAATTGGTGATCGCCAAGAATGGATATCCGCTAAAACAGGCAACCTCTAAATCAATCTCAGAAGAATCAATTCAGTCAGCAATCAAATTTGCCGAAGAAACTAATTCCCATGCATTGCTGATCTTTCATCAAAATGAAATTCAACTGGAGCATTACTTCCCTGAATATTCAAAAGAATCTATTACTAGCACAGCTTCTATGCACAAATCAGTATTGGCAATATTGATAGGAATAGCTATAGAACAGGGTCATATAGAAAGCATTGACCAATTGGCATCGGATTTCTTAACTGAATGGTCAGAGGACAAAAGAAACCAGATTACGATTCGGCAAATGCTTCAGCAATCTAGCGGTATTGATTATCCTGAGTTCTCATTTCATCCTTTAGGCGAATGGAATGAAATGGCTGTGGGTGATGACGTGATGAAAATTACACTCAATCAGATGCATGAAAAAGATCCTGATACTGAATTTGCTTACAACGGCATTAACCCTCAAAATCTAGGGCTTCTATTGCAAAGAGCAACCGGTCAAAGGTATTCAACTTATTTGTCAGAAAATTTTTGGCAGCACTTGGCAGAAAAAGATTCCTATGTCATTTTAGATTCTGAGAAAAATAAAATGCCAAGAATGTTTTGCTGTCTAGACGCTATAGCAAAAGATTGGTTAAGAGTTGGGATATTAATTCTTAACAAAGGGATATTAAATGAAAAACGAATTGTCTCAGAGTCTTGGATTGAGCAAATGACATCGCCCTCAGAATTAAATCCAAATTATGGATATTTAACTTGGCTGGGAATGGAACATCAAGAACGAAGAATCTATAATAATAAAAGCACGGCAACTGGCTTCCACAGTGAACCCTATATCGATAAGGATGTAATATATTTTGATGGTTTTGGTGGGCAAAGGGTCTATATTATTCCTTCTCAGGAGCTTGTTATTGTGAGGACAGGAGCTATAAATATGGACTGGGATGACGCCAAGTTACCGAATATAATTAGTAAGGGGATATTATGATAAAACGTTTTATAAAAAAGACACTTAAATGGACATCAATTGCTTTTGCCTTGTTGATAGCCACCACCTATGTTCCGGCAACTATGGGAGCATATGGTTTGTTTTGGGAACGATGGACAACATCAATACTGGGTAATCCATTAAGTCCGAGATTTTCTTGGTATAAACCTCTAGAACTCACTTCAGGGAATTTTACTGAGCCATTAGCATCAATTGCTACTGATCAGAGCGGGATTCCTATCGAAGTTTTTGAGACTGCGAGTAAATACGCCGAAGAACATAAAAGTAAGAGCTTAATTGTTCAACATAAAGGCAAAATTATCTATGAAGATTATTGGGACAATACTTCAGGGGATTCTCTGTTTGGTCTTCACTCACTGACAAAGACAATGAATGCACTACTTATGGGTCATGCCATTGAAGATGGTTTTATCGAATCTGTCGATATCCCTGCCAGTGATTTTATAAACGAATGGAAAGGCACTGAAAAAGAAGATATTACCATTCGTGATCTCCTGAATATGGCAGCCAACCTCACAAAGAATACAAAGAATCATGGGAACAGATATCACAAATGCCAATGTTATGGTCAGTGTTGATGCAGAACCTGGAACCGTTTTTTCACATGTAAACCCTAATAGCCAGATGTTAGGAATTATTATTCAACGAGCAACAGGGCAACGATACGGCGAGTATTTCTCAAATAAGATTTGGCAACCGCTTGGAGCAAGAGATGCCTATTTCTTTGTAGACCAAGAAGGCGGGATGGTGCATGCCGATTGTTGTATGTGGGCCTCCATCAGAGACATGATCCGTGTCGGTGAAATGCTATTGAATAAAGGTATGTTTAACGAAAAAGAGATATTACCAGAAGGCTGGGTTGATGAAATGATTGTGCCATCAAAATCTAATGTGAATTACGGTATGCAGATTTGGTTAGGTAATGAATATACTCAAAACAGGCCTTACGACTCTAGGTTAGAAACGTTTTCTAATATCCATAGTGAGCCGTATAAAGCTGACGATGTCTTTTATATGGATGGGCTAGGCAAACAAAGACTTTATATGGTGCCATCAAAATCACTGGTGATCCTGAGAACAGGAGACAATTCGCGAAAATGGGATGATTCCATGTTGCCAAATCTCTTTATTGAGGCACTAAAATGAATATAGCAATCGTGGGTGCAGCTTATACTGGGTTTGAAGCTGCCAAGCATTTTAAAAAGTTGGGGCACAGGATAACAGTAACCACCACAAAAGAATCCAGAAGAGAAGAACTGGAAGCCGTTGCTGATCAAGTAATGGTTATGGTAGGGAGCGACCAAGAGAAAATGAATGAACTGCTTCAGGACCAAGACATTTTAGTGTTAACCGTGGCGGGAGGTATGGTTGAAAAAGACGGTAAAACTGTCATGGATCCTGATCTGTATCGGGACGCTTATGTTGGAACTGCAGAAAGTGTCGTAGAGGCATTAAAGTTAGGCACTCAACTCAAGCAAATTATTTTTACGAGCTCCTTAAATGCTTACGGAGATGGTAATGGCGAAGACAGTATTGATGAAGAAACAACTGCAAACCCTTTGAACCCTTTTCAAGAAGTCTACATTGAGACAGAAAAGTTATTAACGGATTCAGAGACTGAAGATATGCCCGTTTGTATTTTCAGAACAGGGACCATCCATGGACCCGGACGTGAGTGGAAAAATCAACTTAAAATGATGGCCGGTCAGCCTATTCCATTTGATGGTTCATCTGATGCTATGATCATTCACCGAGATGATGTGGTTCAAGCTATAGAACTGGCTATAGAGCAAAATTTCTCAGGGTTATTTAATCTATTTAATGAAGTTTCTTGCTCAAAATCAGAATTTTTTGCCAAAGTCTGCGATGAAAATGGCTATGATCACGTGCAATGGCTTAATCTTAGTCCAGGACCAAAGAACGTTTCAAATAGTAAGATCAAGGCTCACGGTCTTGAATTTCTTGATCCTGAGGCAGAAAAAGATTCTGAAAACCTACTCGGTTAGCCTTTCCGGTAAGGCATAAGCGATGATCTCATCGCTGATTCCATAAGGATAATTCCACATATGGCCGCCGGTCGCTATAACTACGTATTGTCTCCCATTAGACATGTAGGTCATCGGAGTGGCCATGGCGGCGGTTGGTCCCTTTAATTCCAATAACTTTTCTCCCGACTCAATATCAAACGCTCTGAATCGTTCGTCTGCTGTGGCACCAATAAAAATTAAGCCTCCTGCTGTGGTTATAGCTCCTCCTGCAAAGGGTGTTCCCCATTCGAAACCAATGGGTAGAGGACTCAGTTTATCAATTTTACCAAAGGGTTTTTTCCAGAGAATCTCGCCTTCCACCATATCAACTGCTACCAGCATTGACCAAGGGGGTTCTGTGCATGGGGTGAAGAGAGGAGATAAAAGCGGTTTTTGTTGAAGGCCGTATTTAGTGCCCTTTATTAAGCCTGGCGGTCCCATTGGATTTCCTGCCATGGGTGTTTTTGCTAAGTCCTTATCAACATCCTCTTCGGGTATTAATTTCACATAGAAAGGAACTTGAGCCACTGGTACGACCAATATGTTACGTTCTGGATCAAAAGCGCCCCCTCCCCAGTTTGCTCCGCCTCCAACTTGAGGATACATAATAGTCCCCTTGGTTGACATCGGCGTAAACATTCCCCCGTATCTTGCTGAAGCAATCATCTCTCGACAAGCTTCTCTTTCGAAAGGAGTCACTCCCCATGCATCATCAGGTTCCTTGTCTTACTAGAGGCGGCGGTTTAACTGGAAATGGCTGCGTTGGAGATAATTGATCACCCAAAATTCCGTCTGTAGGGACTGGCCTCTCTTCGATTTCAAAATATGGATCACCGTTATCTCGATGAAAAGTATAAACCATGCCGGTTTTTCCTAATGCAATGACTATGGGCTGTTTTCCATCCTCTGTGGTTACATCAACTAATAGAGGATGCGTCGGTAAATCCCAATCCCAAATATCGTGATGGATAGTTTGATAATGCCAAACCAGTTCACCCGTCTGAGCTTTTAGGACTAAAACTGAATTGGCATAACGATTATCTCCTGGTCTCAAACCTCCGTAAAAATTTGGTGAGGCGCTTGCTGTGGGAATAAATACAAGATCTCGTTGGCTATCGACAGACATCGTAGTCCAAACATTGGCCCCGCCCACATTATAGGGTAGGGATTCATCAGAATCAGGATCTCTAATCAAAGTGTCAAACGACCATAGGAATTCACCGGTAACCGCATTAAAAGCACGGACAGCTCCATTTACAGAACTTGCATCTTTAAATTTATTTCCTGTCCCCCCAATTATTACTACCCCGTTAACAACCGCTGGAGGTGATTTAAGTTGCATGGCTTGAATCTGATTGGTGGGCTCCATTTTTTGTATGTAAGGCAAAACATCGACAACGCCTTCAGTGCCAAATTCTGAACACGGTGTACCGCTGATAGCATCAACTGCAATTATGCGTTTATCATTAGCAGCAAGATACAAACTATGTGCACAAAGTTCGTTCAGATCTTTATTAGGATTCCTCCATTGAGACAGTCCTCGGCAATTAAATCGTCCAGCAAATGGGCGTAAGTCAATTTTTGGATCGTAGGACCAAATCTTTTGTCCTGTGGCTGCATTTAAAGCAATAATTTCATTAAAGGGTGTGCAAAAGACCAAATAACCCCCAATATCCTCAGGCAAAATAATTGGGGTGACCTGAAAACCAACCAACCGCTTTAAAAAAGAAAATTCTTCAGGTACTCGATCAAGATGCCCGGTTTTATAGGTCCATGCAACTTCTAGATCTTTGATATTTTCTCGATTGATTTGGTCAAGATGAGAATATCTGGAGCCACCTTCATCACCTGCATATTGAGGCCAATCGCTTTGTGCTCCATAAACAGGAAGCATCAAAAACACATTAATTAAAATGACAGAAAAAAAGAGGGAGTTTTGATTGTTTTTACTGCTAATCACTGCTTTAAAATATCATGTTTCAAAAAATAGAGTTAGTATTTAAACTAATCACTTCTTCTAATCCTCCATATCTTTCCAGCAACATCGTCGCTAAGCAAAATGGAACCATCACTCATCTCAGCCAAACCGACAGGTCGGCCATAGATTTCTGCCTTACTTTGATCAGCAATAAACCCGGTCATAAACGATTCTATTTCTCCAGTTGGATAGCCATTCTCAAAAGGAATGAAAAGTAAATCATAACCGGTTAACTCCGACCTCGATACTCCTCCTCGTCTTGCCACAAAAGCACCGTTTTTATATTTTTTATCCATATTATTACCACTATGAAACATTAACCCCAGTGGCACAGAATGTGCATCAATTTGAAGATCTGGAACCCTTGAATTAGCAAGCGCTCTCTTCGTCTCCTCGGGATTTAATGTTAATTGTGTTGGATCTGGGTAATTACCAAAATAAGTATAGGGCCAACCATAAAAAGCTCCGTCAATTACCTCTGTCAAGTAATCCGGAGGTACGGTCTCGCCTAAACCATCGCGTTCATTAACAGTGGCCCATAAACTTTTTCTACTGGGCTCAAACGCCATGCCAACTGGGTTTCGAAGTCCCGTCGCAAAGAGTCTTTTATTTTCACCGTTGAGACCTATTTCCCAAATAGCAGCCCGCCATATATCATCGGTGCCTTCCTCATTGACATTAGTGCCTGAACCAACTGCAACGAGAATTTTGTTTTCATCTTCTGTCAGAATTATGTTTCTGGTCCAATGGTTATTAGGCGGCCCAGAGGGCAGAGATAGAATTCTTTTTCCTGAGCCTCGAATTAGGAAATTCTTGAAATCATACTTAACAATAGAATCAGTATTAGCAATAAACAGCTCTTCATTAAGGTAAATCATTCCAAAAGGTTGATTCAACCCCTCAAGTATCACTGTGGACCTTGGTGGCTTATTCTGGAGATCAATATGAATAAGATTATTAGGGGATGGGCCAAAAATGTTCATTGTTGATAATAGCTTCACTGTTTCTTTTGGCATGCCTGGTAAAGATTCTGTTCTTGACTGAGTAATCAGTAAATTGCCATTAGGTAATACCAATATCCAGCGCGGTGAGCTTAAACCATTAACCAGAAGCTCAACTTCAAAACCTTCTGGAAGATCAAAATCAATGTCTTTATTGTCAATGAGAGTGGGCAAGCGAATAACGCTTGGACCCATTTCGTCTAGAACTGGGGGTTCTGGACCATCAGCCAATAGCTGTTTACTTTGAAGTAAGCACAAACAAAAACATAGCAATAAATTGAATCGTTTCATAAAAAAACTGGGTAGGTTTCCCTACCCAGTATTATATCTAAGTTGCCCTTATAAAAGGACTCAGAGTTTACATATATTGCTCTCTGTACCAATCATTGATGTCATCACCTGTCGTTAGTAAAACATCATCGTGACTGGCGATGTATTCAAACGCTCGTTTGAGATGTTTGAACTTATTTGGTTGACCAACATGGAATGTATGTAAACAAATTGGCATACACCTTGCATTAGTAGCGCCCTCCTCATAGAGAACATCAAACTGATCCACAATCATATCGCCAAATGCCTCAGATGAGACGCCCACACCCGAATGGCCAAGAAAAGCTGGGATATCGTTCAATTCAACTGTGTAAGGAACTGCAATTAGATTATTCTTTGGTGTATTAAACCTAAATGGATGATCATCAGCAGTGTAATCACAAAGATACTCCACCCCATTCTCCTCAAGGATCCTTGGCGTGTTGTCGGTATGAGTCAAAAATGGAGAGAGCCATCCTTTGGTCTTCTTACCCAGAGCCTCTTCCATTTGACTGCAAACGCTAGAAATAATCTCACGTTCTTTATCTTCTGCTAATGGAATATGTCCGCCTTCACCATCGGGAGCATTGCCAATAAAATTTGCCGGTGCGTTATTAATGCCATGCCCAATAAAGGCCCAATCTCGAGCAAGAGATTCCTCAATTATTCTAGGATACTCTCTAATGATCTCAGCATTAAGGCAAACAGTGCCTCTCATACCTAGCTTGTCCATAACTTCCATCATTCTCCAAAGACCGACTCTATTGCCATAGTCTCTCCAGCCATAATTCAATGGATCTGGTGAAAATGCAGCTGTACCAGGAATCAGTGATGTTCCAGGAATCGCTGCCGGAAAATGTTCGATATTGATATAAGGCATTACTGCAACCCTTGCACCATCTGGTAATTTGAACGGTTCGCGATCAATAATTGGTACATAATCGTAATGTTTACTTTGTGTTAATTCACTCATATTTCTCCCCTATTTAATTATTTAGTCTACAAGCTATTTAAATAGCCCATAGCTTGTTCTTTGCTGATAACATCACCGTACTTGGCGTTGATATCAAATAAATTTGCTTCGTGTGGTCCTTCAGCACGATCACCGATGCACTCTCTAACGCAGATGGGTCTAAAGCCATGCTGAACTGTATCAACAGCAGTTGCTCTTATGCATCCCGATGTCGTACAACCTGTTATTATTAAAGTATCGACACCCATACCATTTAGTGTGGCAACAAGTGAGGTTCCAAAAAAAGCACTGGCGTATTGTTTAACAATTACCACCTCTCCTTCTTGAGGTTCAACACCTTCACAAAACTCCGCGTAGGGATTACCAAGAACCAGATCTTTCAAAACTGGTGCTTTCTGAATCCAAACACCTCCATCTTCAAGATTGGGTTCAGTGTATAAAACTCTGGTATGTATAATCGGCACACCCTTCGATCTTGCTAAATCTAGAAAATCTGGCATTTGTGTTACGCAGTCGACAACACCTGGTGCATATAATGCTGAGCCTTCAGTGGTATAACCTTGCAGTAGATCGATGACTATTACTGCAGACTTTTTTCCAAAACCTAAACCGGTGTCCCAAACACCAGCATAATTATCCTGAGTTGATTGATCTGACATTCTAAACTCCCCTTTTTTATTCAACAAACCCTCAAAAATTTCATTAGAGGGAACCTATTATATTAATCAATAATTATGAGTTTGTTAAACGTTTGTTAAAGTGGATTAGGCCAAAGTAGAGAAAAACGAAAGCTAAAGGAGCTGAAATCAAGTTTATTAAAGTAATAGATTGACCAATCGCCAAATCATTTTTAAAGAAATAGTCTGTAACTAAACCAATTCCAGTGGGCCCTAATAACGCTGTGAGTAAATTTAAAAATAGCATATAGACTGCAGCAACTTGTGCTCTGAGTTGATTTGGAGTAATAACTTGCAAGACAATTGGGCCAACAGCCAAAGGCATGCTGACAACAAAGATAAATGGACAAAGAACAACAATTGTCGTTTGTAAGTCAGCAAGTGATGTTGCAAAAAGAATTAAGGGTACTGATGCTATACAAACAATTAAGCCAACCCTGAAGTAACTGTCTAAGTAATTGCGCCGTTTCATGTAGTCGACCAGCCAACCGCCAAAGATAACGCCTGTACTTGAAAGAAAAAATAGCATTAACCCTAAACTCATGCCACTGTCAGCAATACTCATGCCATGAATGCGTTGAAGGTAGGTAGGTATCCAAGTTAAAACAGATGTAATTGGAGTTGCTAATAATGCAAAACCAAAAAAGATTGCGGTATACACTTGCCAGTTTTCCCTCATATATAAGAGGGCGTCAACTATTGAGACCCTCTTGTCCATGGACTCACTAATCCCTGTTCGTGTTGGCTCTTTTACCGTCAACATCAAAAAAGCCATAAGGATACCGGGTAGACCAACGATAAGAAAAGCGATCTGCCAAGGTTTAAGCACTCCAACAAAGGGCAGAGAAGTAGCATCAGAGCTAATAATCAAGCTGACAACGGCGCCACCAATAATGAACGCCAGACCGCCTCCAAACAATCCGCCTGACTGATAAACCGCAATTGCCCTGCCTAATTTATCTTCAGTGAAATAATCTGAAATCATTGAATATGCAGCGGGTGATAAAGCAGCTTCTCCCACCCCGACGCCTATTCGAGCTAGAAAAAGTTGAAAGAAGCTTCTAGCTAAACCGCAAGCAGCAGTCATTAAGCTCCATAAGAAGATCCCTGCAGCAACAATCATTGTTCTACTTTTCACATCTGACAATCGTGCTATAGGTATACCAATGACCGTGTAAAAAAGAGCAAAAGCAAAACCCATCAATAAACCCATTTGTGCATCGGTTGTCCCAAGATCCTCCTTAATCGGTATCACCAAAAGACTCATGATAATTCGATCCACAAATGAGAGAACATATGCAAGCAATAGCATGAATACTGCATACCAACCTGACATAGAATTTTTAAC
>LUMF01000029.1_pt1 | contig 13235 bp, 18 predicted proteins | sample 729701 | NCBI WGS metagenome assembly LUMF01 (sample SAMN03860270, study PRJNA289734) | marine metagenome | biome: seawater column; feature: ocean; material: water; isolation source: Red Sea water column Station 34 - depth 100m | place: Saudi Arabia: Red Sea | collected 2011-10-15 | depth 100 m | reverse complement strand
TGCAGCTCATGAGTTTGGAAAAATGTCTTCGCCAACTGCGGGAGTTGATACAAAAGGTACTTCCAAGAAAGGGAAAAAATACGAAGGATTTACTTTTGGTATTTCTGCAAGAATGGATGGAGAGGTTAAAGTGTTTGGTAAAAATTTTATTTTAATTAACTGGCAATCGGGCAGATATTGGGACAATCAAGTTTGTCGAAGTTTGAATGAAGCTGAAAGTTGGTTTCGTTCAGAAGCCTGGGCAGGAAATGATGAAGTAGAGGTGTTTTAATGGAAGTAGAATTGATTGATAAAATGGGTTCAGATTTATCAGTAGTCAATGCTGCCCGTGTTTCATTTGGTAAACGAAAAACTGAAATGTCTGAAGGTGATGAGAAATTAATCAAATATCTCGCAAAACATGGGCATTGGAGTCCTTTCGGTCATGCATCTTTACAATTTCGTATCAAGGCTCCTGTGTTCGTTGCAAGACAATTGGTAAAACATCAGATAGGATTGACTTGGAATGAGATCAGTAGAAGGTATGTCGAGTTTGAACCAGAATTCTATGAGGTTGATAAGTGGAGAGGTAGACCTATAAATAAGAAACAGGGGTCAAGTGAAGAAGATATTGAATGGGTAGATAGAAATACTAGAACAGGTGTTCTTCAATTAGAAGTTGAAAGGACAGCGAAGGAGAATTATAATCGGATGCTTGAGGCTGGGGTTGCACCAGAACAAGCCCGAATGATCTTACCACAAAGCATGATGACGGAGGTTTGCAATCTAAGGTGTGCTGAGGATGCACAATACGAAACTCGTATTGTTGCAAATTTAATCAATGATGAATGTGAACGATTATTTCCGAAATCATGGACAGAACTAAGAAATACATAAATATAATTACATTCTTTAACTAATATGGAGATTTCATATGATAGATAAAGCATTAGGCTGGATTCGCAGCTTAACAGAACTAGGACTCGCCGTTATAGCACTTGGTGTGGTTCTTCAAATCATCTTTGGTGCAGCAGTTCCATTTTTAGGAATTGATGTTGTTGCCGCAGTCGTAGGACTTGTTAAACAACTTGGAGCCGAAGGTCTGGTCGGATTAGTTTCCGTTTGGGTGCTATGGGGAATTTACTCCAAGAAGTAAAATCTCTATAATCGTTAATGAATAAGTGGGAAGGTTGCTTGTAGTGATCTTCCCATTTTTTTTGTTTGGAGAAAAAATTTGAGAATAGAAGAAGATGTAAAACTTGATTTTTCAGATGTATTGATTCGTCCCAAGAGATCTACTCTAGTATCTCGTAAGAACGCAGAATTAAATAGACAATTCACATTCAAATATTCTAAACATATTTGGAAGGGTATTCCTATTGTTGCATCCAATATGGATCATACAGGAACAATAGAAATGTCTGAAGTTATGGAAGAGTATAGAATGCTTACTGCAATATGTAAGTTTATAGATTTTCCGGCTGGGTGGGTTGATCATAATAGAATGAAGACAATTGGATTGGATGATGATCTAGAATTTCGTATGGAAGGGTATGATCTTGAAGAAGATCCAGAAGATCCAGAAGAAGAAATAGCTGTTCCTAATCCAGATAAAATAGGAACTCCGTATGCTCAATCTCCTATGTGGATTTGTGTCGATGTTGCAAATGGATATACAGAAAGATTCTTTTCCTATATAGAACAGGTAAGGAAGAGACATTCTAATTCAATTATTGTTGCAGGAAATGTTTGTACTCCTGAGGCAACAGAACAACTAATTTTGGCTGGAGCTGATGTTGTTAAAATAGGAATCGGGCCAGGTTCTGTTTGCACTACTCGTAAGATGACAGGAGTAGGGTATCCACAACTTTCATGTATCATAGAATGTGCTGATGCAGCACATGGATTAGGTGGTCACGTTATGAGTGACGGCGGATGTACTGTGCCAGGAGATGTTGCGAAAGCATTTGGTGCAGGAGCTGATTTCGTAATGTTGGGTGGAATGCTTGCAGGACATGATGAATGTAGAGGTGAAATTGAAGATGGCAGTATGGTGTTTTATGGTATGTCTTCTGAAGAAGCACAACTCAAGTATTACGGAGAGAAACAAACATATCGTGCAAGTGAAGGTAAACTTGTTCATGTTCCCTATCGTGGTTCAGTTAAAAAAACTCTGGAAGAAATAGTCGGAGGATTGAGAAGTGCTTGTACATATGCAGGAGCAGAAACAATAAAGGCTCTTCCAAAATGTACAACTTTTGTGAGAGTCAATAGACAATTAAATGAGGTGTTCAAGTGATTCATGTTTTAAAGTGGTGGCTTATAGCGTGTCTTACAATGTTGGGTATTGGAATATGTGTATATTTTAATTTGCACATAAATCTATATGAGTCCGATATAACTAAAATAAGCTATCTAATTATTATAGTTTTCGTATGTACTTCTATCTGGATAGGGAATAAAACTTATCTTGTAGACAGGTTACAGGATTATAATCAGAGAGCCGATGTAGGATGGTTCGTTGCAGAATCATGTCTTGCACTTGGAATGGTGGGAACTGTTACAGGGTTTCTTATAATGTTGGGAACTGCTTTTTCAAATATAGATGTTTCAAATGCAGCAACATTACAACAAGCCTTGTCTGATATGGCTATAGGGATGAGTACAGCATTATATACTACTTTGATTGGATTAGTATGCTCTCTCATTATTAAAGTTCAACTTGTTAATCTCGAAGTAGCATTGAATGAATGAAAAATATAAATCTACAATTGGTTTCATTGATCTTCTTTTCAACATTCTTGTTGGGTTTGCTTTCCTTTTCATTGTGGCCTTTATCCTTATTAAACCAGAGTCCAAGAAAAAAGATTTTGAACGAAGGGCAGAATATATTGTTGTATTGGAATGGGATAAGGGAGTTCCAGACGATTTAGATCTATATGTTAGAGATCCACTTGGGGGATTGGTAAGTTTTCGGTATCCAAGAGTTAATTTTAGTCATTTAGACAAAGATGATTTGGGATCACGAAATGATTCTGTTATAATGTCAGATGGAACTTTAAAAACTATTCCAATAAATCGAGAAGTAGTAACAATTCGTGGAATCATTCCAGGCGAATGGATAATAAACGCACATTATTACTCTTCATATAATTTGAATAGAACTAAAGACAAGGCACTCAATGTAAAGGTGGAACTTCATAAGGTCAATCCTTATAGTATTTTGGGAATATGGGAAAAGAAATATTATCGAAAGGGACAAGAAGAAACTTTTGTTAGATTCACTATAGATGCTGAAGGGAAAATGGTTGGATCTTTTAAATATTTAAATAAGAAATTTGTACTTCCTAATGGTACTACAGGAAATTCTGATACATCAAGGGGTTGGTAATGATTGAATTTTTAATATTTGGATTACTTACATTATCTGTTCTTTGTTTGTGGCTTTTAATAGAAGGAAGAAAGAATCCTAAATTTTTAATTTGGTTTATCCCTGTACTGCTTGTATTGACTTCTTCAATTTATATCACATACACTTCAATATTAGGGTATCCAAAAAGAGAATTACCAGAAAAAGGAATATATTTAAAACATTATATAGATGAACCATTTTGGATATATCTTTGGATTGTAGGCGAAGACAATACTCCAAGAAATTTTCAGATTCCATATACAAAAAAAGGACATTCTTCTTTGGAGAAGGTAGAAGTAAAATCTGAAGAGGGTAAATTTATGATGTTAGGAAAACAAAAAGATAAAGATGGGGCACCTAATGGAGATGAAGAAAATGAATCTTCTGGTGGACATACTCTTGGGGGAGATATTAGTTTTTATGAATGGAAATATGAAACAGATATGTTTCAAAAAGAATAAAGGAATATTATGTTTAGATTTTTTACAAATAGAAAATGGTTATTGTGGTCTTGGCTTGGTTCGATAATTATCTTAGGATCACTTTGGGTTCAAGTAAAGATTGATGTAAAAATAAATGAATGGTTTGGTGTCTTTTATGACATGATTCAGAAGGCTCTTGCGACTCCGAATGCAGTTTCATTGGGAGAATATTTCGATAGTTTGTTCTCATTTATTACACTTGCAGGAATATATGTTGGACTCTATGTTATAATAAGTTATTTTACTGCTCACTATTTGTTTAGATGGCGAACAGCAATGGTCGAATGGTATCATAGTGTGTATGAACAAGCCAGAACAATAGAAGGTGCATCTCAAAGAGTTCAAGAAGATACGATAAAATTTACTCGTATCATGGAAGGTTTGGGAACATCTTTCATAGAATCAGTTATGGTTTTGGTTCAGTTCATTCCGATATTGTTTGGACTGTCAATGGGTATTCCGATATTCTTTTTTGGTGAATGGCAATATGGATTGATTACTGGTGCGCTACTTTGGACAATAGGTGGAACTGCATTCTTAATTGGTTTGGGGTGGATACTCCGTTTGGTAGGTGTAGAATATGACATACAAAAAAGAGAAGCAGCATATAGAAAAATACTTGTGATTGCAGAAGATGATGGAACTGTCAGACCAAAGAAGATTGAAGAATTTTTCGATGATGTTCGGAAGATTCACTATTTAAGTTATTTGCGGTATCTGTATTTTAATATCGGAAGAATGGCTTACTTACAGGCAAATGTTCTATCTGCATATGTATTCCTGGCACCAGCAATAGTTGCAGGAGTAATGACTCTTGGTGTGATGCAACAAATAATAAGGGCATTTGGTAGAGTGGAAGGTTCGATGCAATACCTTTTGAAGTCATGGCCGACAATCATTGAATTGATGAGTGTCTATAGAAGGTTAAGAGAATTCGAAGCAAAACTATTGGAGAATGCAAAATAAGAAAGTGGGTATTATGTGGGAGAAAGAAGAGTTTTTTAAAGGAGTAAGTTTTATCAAAATAGCATTTTTGATTTTATTTTTCTTTGGTGCTATGGTTATGGTTAGTCAAGTAAGAGGGGAAGATAATAAAACAATATCCGAGCCGGATTTCCGATTTGCATATCCTAAGATAATAGAAGACAACAAATGGTCTTCTCAACTTATCTATGATACAATAGGTGCTTGTTATCAAGGAACAATAAAATGGATTCTATTAAGTAATCCAGTACTTCTAGGTCAAATGCCCGGGCCCATGGCTCAAAGACAAATGGTAGAACATTGTTTTTGCGTAGTGGATAAAGTTAGAAAAGAACAACCTGTAGAAAAATATAGGAAAAATATTTTTGATCAAGAGTTTATAGGAAATCTTTTTCTGACAAAGGCCTCAGAATGTATTAAAGAATATAAAACTTTACCAAGTTTTTTTACAGCAACATCAGATAATGAAACAATTATTGATAATACAACAATACCAAAAGAAGAACCTAAAGAAGATTCTAAAGAGTCATCACCAGACCAAAACAAAGAAGAATTTATAGGTGATTCAGAAACAATTTTTCAAGGATAAGAATAAGGAATTAAAATGATCAAGCAAATTTTGTGCTTGATATGTTTTATTATATTCATTTTTAGTTGTGCGACAAATAGTGCTAACATATCAAACAATACAGAAAATAATGATTTTCCATCGGTCATAGATCGTGTAAAGGAATCTATTGTATTGGTATCTGCAAGTCAAAACGAAGATCCTACTATCAATTCAACTCAGGATTCAATGTGTTCTGGTGCAGTTGTTGATTTGCAACACATAATAACAAATTATCATTGTATACATGAACAAAAATATATTAAAATTTACTATTGGAACAAAGAGGATTGGAATGGTTATGAGGTAGAAGTTATAGGAACAGATCCACTTGGAGATTTGGCTCTTCTCAAAGCAGTTGATAAGGACGAACCAGTTCCAGAATTAAAATTTTCAAACGAAGAAATTAAATCTGGACAAGATGTATTTGCACTCGGCCATCCTATGGGAATGGTGTGGTCTGTTTCAAGGGGTGTGATTTCTCATGAAGATAGATATGCAAGGCATCCATATATTCGTTCAATTCAAACTGATGCAGCAATCAATGTTGGAAATTCTGGTGGGCCTCTTCTGAATATGAAAGGAGAGATCGTTGGAATTAATACGTTTATCATTTCTAAGGTTAAGGAAAGTGCAGGAATAGGAATTGCAATTCGAAGCGATACTGTTCAGAAATCTTTTAAAACTATGTTGGAAGAGGGGAAGGTTGATAGACCAGCAATTGGAATTATGGTAGTTGGTTTGGGAACAAGTGACATACAAAGAACAAAATTATATAAAGATAATCCATCTGCGAAACCTGGCCAGATACCAAGTACGTTTGGAATGCTGATTCAGAAATCAGACAATATGCCAGAAAATATCAAAGAATTTGATACATTATTTGCGGTAGATGATAGATTTTTTAATACCCATGTAGAAATGTCAAATATATTAGAAGAATATAATGTGGGTGATACAGTAACACTTTCAATTATTCGTAATAGAAGATTTATAAAATTAGATATTTCATTAAAGGTATTTGAAGTACCAGTTGAAAAAATGTATAAAAGAACTGGAAGATGAAGATATATAAAGTATGACTAAAAAACTCTGGTATGGTTGGCGAGAAATGCGAAGAGATGTAAATTCTCTTTGTCGAGAAATAGTTCTGGATAAGTTCGATCCTAATGTAATCGTAGGACTATCTAGGGGAGGACTTACTCCAGGCGTTATGATGAGTCATTGGATGAAAAAACCTTTTAAACCAATTAAAACTTCATTGAGAGATTTTCCTGAATGGGAAGATTATTTACCAAAAAAAACTGATGAAAGAGTATTGATAGTTGATGATGTTTGTGATTCTGGTGAAACTTTTCATAAAATTTCAGCATATATTAATGATAGAAAAAAGAATGGAGTCGATGTTCGATTTGCAGTTCTTTATTGGAATAATGAATGTAATTTTGAGCCCCATTATTATGCACAAGAAATAGCAAAGGACTCAACTAATACTTGGATACATTTTCCGTGGGAGTCGTGGTGGAACACTCCTGTTTAATTATTGTGGTTAGTGGGGGGCCTGGAGTGTCGTTCCAGCGGCACGCCTTTCACTAATCATAATTTACATAATACCTATATATTAAATGAAGGATGGGAGTTCTTCTTTGACAAAATAAGTTATCGGAAGGATACGAATCATGACTGATGTTCAGTATATTCTGAACACGTTTCTATTATTGATGAGCGGTGCATTGGTGTTTTGGATGGCCGCAGGATTTGCAATGTTAGAATCGGGTTTAGTAAGAACCAAAAATACTACTGCAATACTCACCAAGAATATCTGTCTCTACTCTCTTTCCTGTATCATTTTCTTTTTAATCGGTTATCAAATAATGTATGGCTCCATTTCTGATGGAGATCATTCTGGATATTCTGATTTCTTTTTTCAAGTAGTTTTTGTTGCAACTGCAGCATCTATCATTTCTGGAACGATTGCAGAAAGAATGAAGTTCTGGTCGTTCATGATTTTTGTTGCAGTATTATCTGCATTCATATATCCACTACAAGGTGCATGGACTTGGGGTGGTGGATTTCTATCTGAAGCAGGATTTTCTGATTTTGCTGGTTCTACTATAGTTCATTCAGTCGGTGGATGGGCTGCACTTGCAGGGGTTTTACTTCTTGGTGCAAGACATGGAAAATATAAGAAAGATGGAAAAACAAATCTAATACCACCATCAAATCTTCCTCTTGCAACTTTGGGAACATTTGTTCTCTGGTTAGGATGGTTTGGATTCAATGGTGGTTCACAACTTGCAATGGCAACTAGAGAAGATGCTAATGCAATAAGTGCCGTGTTTGTCAATACAAACATTGCAGCTGCAGCGGGAGTAATTACTGCTGCAATTCTAACTCAAATTCTTTACAAGAAAATAGATCTTACAATGGTTCTTAATGGAGCACTTGCAGGATTGGTTGCGATAACTGCCGGGCCTGATTACCCAACAATGGGATTGGCAATAGTTATTGGTGCAGTTGGAGCAGGATTTGCAGTTCTTGCAATTCCCATGTTCGATAAAGCAAAAATTGATGATCCAGTTGGTGCATTATCTGTACATCTTGTAGCAGGAATTTGGGGAACTTTAGCGGTAGGAATTTTCAATTCGGAAGTTTCCTTTATGGCTCAACTAGGGGGAATAGGAATGATTGGTTCATTTGTATTTCTTTCAAGTTTTGTCGTTTGGTATATCATAAAACTTGTTATGGGTTTACGAGTATCATTGGAAGATGAAACTCAAGGAATTGACATTTCAGAATTTGGTCAAACAGCATATTCGTTTGACAACTATCAACAACTTAGCTCGGAAGGAGTAAGATGAGAAAGTTATTAACATTTCTCGTTGTATTGATTTTCAGTACAACATTATTCGGTATTGCAAACGCAAAACAAAAAGTAACCTTGCTGATGGATTGGTTTCCTCAAGGGAATCAGAGTGGATTTTGGCAAGCACAGTTCGATAATCAATATCATGATGATGTTGAGATCATAGTTAAGCCAGGAGGGCCCAAAGTAAACACTACTACTGCTGTTGCATCTGGTCAAGTTGAGTTTGGTCTACAAGCATCAGATAGTGTGATGTTAGCAAATGCAAAGGGTGCAGGAATTAAAGGAATCTTTGTAAGTTTAAATCATGTTCCCTACACATTAGTATACCATCCAAATACAGGTGTAAAATCTGTTAAGGATTTAGATGGTAGACCATTTGCAGTTAAGATGGGAGTTACCTACTGGAAGTGGGTAAAACATACTTATGGTTTGAACAAAGTCAAAGAGTTCCCATTAACAGGTGATCTTGGTTTGTTTGCAAGAACACCACAACAATTTCAACAGGGATATTCTCTTTTCCTTCCAGCAAGGTTGGATGCAAAGAATGTTCCCAATGAGCAAATTACTGTAGAGAGTTTGGGGTATAGGCCCTATAGTGTATTGTTCACAAGTGATAAGATGATCAAAGAAAATCGTGAATTGGTTCAGACAGTAGTAGATCGTCTTAGCATTTCTTTTCATAAGTCATTGGTAGATCCAAAACCAACAAGGGATTTTATTCTATCAAAGAGTAAAAAGGTCAATGCAGAAATTCACAATAATGCACTTGAACTTATGAAGAGAGATTTTCTACCCAAAGATTGGAGTAAGATTGGCTGTCAAGATCCTAATCGTTGGGTTGAGGTAGCGAATCAAATGAAAGAGGTAAATGTTCTGCCTGCTGATTTTGATCCACATTCATCGTATGATACTTCATTCAAGAAGGGTTGTTTTAAATAGAAAGTGAATTATTATGATTAGTGTCTCAGGAGTCACTAAAAATTTTGATGAAGTTCATGCACTCAAGGAAGTGAATCTAGATATTGCCACAGGAGAGTTCGTCACAATAGTTGGCCCCTCTGGTTGTGGCAAATCTACTTTATTGAGAATCATTGCAGGGTTGATTTCCACTCAGGGTAGTGTGAAGAAACCAGATAAAGGTGCATTCGTTTTTCAAGATGCTGCATTACTTCCTTGGCGAACAGTACAGAAAAATGCCGAACTTCTGATGGAGTTGGAAGATGGATTTTCCAAACAAGAAAGAATTTCCAGAGTTAGTTCGGCATTGCAGCAAGTAGGTCTGTCAGGATTTGAAAAGAGTTATCCTCATCAACTTTCTGGTGGAATGAAAATGAGATTGTCATTGGCTCGTGCATTGGTATTAAGACCAGAGTATCTTCTTTTAGACGAACCATTGTCAGCAGTAGATGAACTAACCAGAGAATTGTTGCAAGAAGAAATTCATGCACTCTGGAAAGAAGAAAAATTTACTGCAATACTTGTAACACATAATGTTGCAGAAGCAGTATTTCTATCGAACAGGGTTGTGGTTATGTCACCAAGGCCAGGAGAAATAGTTCATGTGGTTGATGTTCCGTTCAAGAAACGAAATCAATTGTTGAGATCTAAAGCACAATTCACAAAACTTGTAAGTGAGATTTCTGGAAAGTTGAGAGAATGGAAATAAAAAACATCATTCTACCTTTTTCTGTTCTGGTAATATTTTTACTGGTGTGGTCTGTTGCAGCAAGTTTATATGATATGGTATTCTTATTGCCTGGCCCAATGAAAGTCGTAGAAGCATTCATTGAAGATTTTCATATTATTATTGTTGGTGCATGGATCACTTTGAGAGAAGCATTATTCGGGTATCTTCTTGCAATTACAATCGGGATAACCTCGGCTGCAATTATGAGCCAATCGAAGATATTGGAACGAAGTTTCTATCCCTATGCAATTCTGTTACAGACAGTTCCAGTAGTTGCAGTTGCACCATTGATTGTTCTTTGGTTTGGATTTGAAGAGAGGTCGGTAGTTATTGTCAGTTTGATCATTTCACTTTTTCCAATAATCAACAATACCTTACTAGGATTGAAATCAACATCTACAAATCTGGTAGAACTTTTCCAGATGCACAACGAATCAAGATTAGTTAATTTTTTCAAACTCCGTCTTCCTGCAGCCATTCCACATACTATTGCAGGATTGAGAATATCTGCTGGGTTGTCTATAATCGGTGCAATCGTAGGAGAGTTTATAATTGGATCTGGAAGTGAAGATGGTGGTTTAGGAGTTCAAATCATTTATGCACAAGCAGAATTAGAAACTCCGTTGGTCATGGCACTTATTCTTACTGCAACTTTTTTGGGGTTTGCATTTTTTATGACTGTAACTGCATTGGGTCATCAGTTACTAAAACATTGGCATGAAAGTGAAATATCATGAAATTAAATCAGACAACAATCAATAGAAGAAAAACTGGACTTATAGGATACGACAAAGAACAATCTGCTGGCGGATTCACTTTGTTTGCACCACAAACAGGAAATGGTCGTGTCATTCTAATTGATATGCTTGGGAAGGTGGAACACGAATGGAATCTTCCAGTAAGGCCTGGAAGAGATGCAGTTATTCTTCCAAACGGAAATCTTGGATATAATGGAAGTCATAAAAAGTCAGTAGATCTTTATCCTGCATGGGATATTTGGCATGGTGGACATTTTATGGAAGTAACTCCAAGTGGTGATATTGTTTGGGAACATGAAGACATTTATCATCATCATGACGCTCAATGGTTAGATAATGGTAATCTACTTTACACAGTTGCATCGCCGATTCCAATAAAAGATGGTAGAGGACTTTTCAATTCTAAAGTTCCTTTAGAGATGCAACAAAGACCTTTTTCGGATACTGTTCGTGAAGTCAATAGAGAGGGAGAAGTTGTTTGGGAATGGAATGTATGGGAGCACCTATCAATAAAGGATTATCCAATACACGAATGTTTTAATAGAGACAATGCAAAAGAACGATTGCATTGGCCGATGATCAATGGTGTGTACCAAGATGGGTTTCTAGTATATTTGAGTTTACGAACAACATCTGGTATTATTGCAGTCAATAAGAATTCTAATGAGATAGTATGGGAACTTAAATATCCATTGGTTGCACAACAACATGATCCATCAATAACAGAAGATGCATCACTTTTATGTTTTGACAATGGAAATATTCGTCCTAGTTCAATTCATCATTCTCGTATCGTTGAGTATGATCTAAAAACAAAAGAGTTGAGTTGGTCTTATGTTGATGAAATGCCTCCTGCATTTTTCTCTCCGTATATGGGAAGTGTGCAGAGATTGTGGAATGGAAATACTTTTATTTGTGAAAGTGCATTTGGAAGATTGTTTGAAGTTACATCAGAAGGAGATATTGTTTGGGAATATGTGATTCCAGATTTTGCAGAATACCCTGAACTTTTGAATGAATTCATTACAGGAGAACATAATAGTTGTTTCAAAGCACATAGGTATCCTAGTAATGATAATATATAAAGAAATAAAGAGTGTTGCGTTCTAGTGCGAAAAGATGACTACTTTTCAACACCTAGACCGGCAAGATTCGTCACTTGCTTAGTAAATTTCTGTAAAGGATTGACCATTATTTTAAACTTACAAAATTTGATGTTTGTAGGGGTCACAGAGAGATACACTAGCACTCTTTTTCTTAATGGAGATAATATGTTTAGTAAAAAAGAAATTATTGTTTGGATTTTTGCAGCAATTGTAGGAATTTCTCTTGCATATGCTTGTAGATTGGAGGCGATGATATGAATGAAAGAGTTGGAAGACATACTCATCTTTTCATAGAAGAAGATTTCATTGGACATTCTGGTGGTCAACTTCATTGGAAGATAGAGATGGATGCATTAGATGATGCAGAGTGGAAGTGTATTGCAAGAATGATTATGGAATATCAACAAGAACCATTTTCGGCTGCAATAGGAATACCTAGAGGTGGATTGGCATTGAGTTCATATTTGAATGAATACTCAACTCAAAATCCAAAAGATCCTTACTTGATTGTTGATGATGTACTGACAACTGGTGGTTCAATGGACGAGTTCAAGGAAGAACATTTCAAAGATAAGAAGGTTGTCGGGTGGGTAGTATTTGCAAGAAGAAAACCAGCAGATTGGATCAATTCACTTTTTCAAATGCCCAAACAATGGGCAGATGATCCTACCAAACCAGAATATAATAAATAGTTATTCCTCAAAAAGAAAAGGTTGGCTGCAGGGGAAGGAATCGAACCTTCAGATTATGACCGCCAACAACGGAATGCGTTTACCTCTTTCGCCACCCTGCAATCAATCTTTCTGCTCTTTTCGTTTGTTCCTCTAATGTAAGTTTTCCCAATTCACGGGCACCTTTATTTAATTCTTCAATAACTTCAAAAATACCTGTACCATTAGGATAAACTGGAATCACTTTATCACTCTTGATCATTTTTAACTAACAGACCAGCACGTTTCATTGCACTAATCATTCTAGTTACACCGATTCCACCACCATATCGTGGAATGAAATCATGGCTTAAAAATTCATCGAGTTCTGCTTCTACTCTTTCTTTTCCAAAAAGATCAAATAGTAATTTAGAATAACCTCCCTCAGAGATAGTATAGAATTGATTTCTCATTTCTTCAACATCTGTACCACGTTCTGCACTACCGATGGTTTCCATACCGCCCATGATGACATCACATTTATTTGCAAGTTTCTTGTCTTTCTTGACATCCAGTTCACCAAGTTTCATGTTCCAAAAAGGACTTGTAAATTCTGGAAAATGTGTCAAGAAAAATACATCTCCATATTCTTGGTACATTTCTTCTTCATGATGTGCAGTCAACTCTGTACCAGTATATTT
>LUMF01000028.1_pt1 | contig 13280 bp, 15 predicted proteins | sample 729701 | NCBI WGS metagenome assembly LUMF01 (sample SAMN03860270, study PRJNA289734) | marine metagenome | biome: seawater column; feature: ocean; material: water; isolation source: Red Sea water column Station 34 - depth 100m | place: Saudi Arabia: Red Sea | collected 2011-10-15 | depth 100 m | reverse complement strand
CTTCTATGTTGATTATAATCTTCCAAACCTGTTACTTGTGCTTCTCCTCGGACAGTTTGGTATCCGCCTGAACTTGCACTTGTCTGTACGCCAGTGAGTTGTGATGGGTCAATACCAGTTTGTTGATAATGTCCTTTCTCTTTTGCTAGTTTTCTTTTACTCAGAAACATCATTGCAACACCACCTAGTGCTGCCATACCAGCCATACCATAGAGTATGAATGCTGGAAATTCTCCAGTCGATGTTGATGCATAGCCTTCAGGCGCATTTGGTGTAACACCAAAAATTTCTGATGTTCCTAAAACATCCCTGTTTGCAAATCCAATTAAATCAATACTTGCATTGCCAGATGATTCGTAGCTTGTCACTCTGTATGTTTTATCTATATTAACAGAACTTTCACGTACTTGCTCTCTTATCAATCCCTCTCGAAAACTGCTTTCTCCCATCGTAAATGACGAAATTACAGAACCAGTTTGGAATCCATGCTGTGAAGCATCTGCACCTATACCAGTTGGGTCAAACAAAAAGTGCCAGTTTCCAATTGGTTGGTCTTTTATTTCATCTGCATTCATTAGTCTAGTGGACATAATTTCTGCCGCATCACTAGATTTTAGTGACAATGCCAAAGATGGTGTAAATCTTTCAAAAGTTGAGATTGGTAAGTTGATTTCAACATCGCCATATGCAGGTGTATTTATCACAACAGGTCCAACAGCACCAAATCCTCTCCAATCTACATCTATCAAAGTTGGATCGTTTCCGGAACCTTGTTTAATTACTAAATTCTCAATTGTAGGATGTAGTACAACAGTATAATCTACTGACATGCTTGCACTTCTTCCAGTCATTAATGATTTGTATTCCACGGTAAGGTCAGTAATCTGAGCCTGGCTATTCTTTGAAAGAATATACGAATTTATTTTTGAAATTAATGATTGCACCCCTGGATTTGATGAATCAGCAGTAAATGACAGCTCTTTTGACATACCATTCATTTCAGCAAGTTTTCCGCCATCTGAATAATCTATATTGATTGATCTTTGGTATGTCATTTTAGCAATAGCAGTGTCTGAGTTTGGATCAATTGTCACTTCTAGCTGAGATGAAGCAAAAACAGGCGAAATACCACTAATAGCGATAAAAATTGATAAAAATGCGATAATTACTATAGACTTCTTCAATACGTACTTTTACTTGTTGTATCTTTAATTAATTTTACCCAAAAAACTACGGGAGAAATGAAAGGGTAATATTGGTAGCGTGTTTTCGCTAAATGGTTCTAGGAGATAAAAAATTGATTACAATACTTGCTGGCGGATCTGGTTCGGTTAAACTAGTACGTGGACTAGCTTCCCATAGGTCAGATATCAATGTGATTACTAATGTTGGCGATAATTACTGGCTTTATGGGATGTACATCTGCCCTGACATTGATACCATTACTTATGGTTTATCTGATTTACTTGATCAAGATAAGGGCTGGGGAATAAAAAAGGATACATTTGGATTTTTACGACAGATGGAAATTTTTGGAGAAGAGACGTGGTTTAGAATAGGTGATAGGGATACAGCTACACATCTTACTAGAACTAATATGTTAAAAAATGGAAAAAGTTTGAGTGATATTACAAAATGGATGTCTGAAAAATTTGCAATTGAAATTAAAATATTACCAATAACTGACAATTCAGTCGAAACCAGAATTATAACAGACAAGGGTGATATGCATCTTCAAGAATTTTGGGTTAAGCATAGAGGCATGGATGAAGTAAAAGGAATTGAATATCAGGGAGCAGACAAGTCACGACCAAATCCCGAAGCAGTAAGCGCAATTCATGATTCTAATCTAATCGTTATTGCGCCTGGCAATCCGCTTACTAGTATAGGACCAATGTTAGCAATCAAAGGAATAAGAAAAGAGTTAGCAAAAAAGAAAAACAAAGTTGTTGCTGTAAGTCCAATAATTGGAAATGCTGCTATTAGTGGACCAACAGGCAAGTACATGGAAGCAGCTGGAATTGAAGTATCAGCTGTAGGAATCGCAAAGATGTATGCAGATGTATGTTCAAACTTGATTATAGACACCAAGGATCGTAAGCAAATAAAACAGATCGAGTCATTGAACATAAATGTACATGATACAAAAATCAAAATGACAAACAAGCAAGCTGAAGATGCACTTGGAGCATCCATTCTAAAACAGTTTCATGCATAAGTTGAAAACTTCCGCAATTATTCCAGTCAAAACATTCTCTAAAGCTAAAACAAGGTTAAACTTACAACCGGATTGTAAGGAAGAAATATGCAGTTTAATGTTACAGGAAGTTCTTAGAACTGTTTCTGATTGTAAAATCGTTAATCAAATAATCCTAGTAACAAAAGACGAAGATGCTTTAAAGATTGGTAAACAATTTAACGCTGTAGGAATTTTCGATGATGAATTAGGAGTTAATAACGCAATAAATTTAGCTGACGAATATCTCTCTGACAAAAATTTTGACTGCTCAGTAATATTTCCACAGGACATACCAACAATGACATCTACCGACATTGAGACACTGTTAGGTTTTATCAAATCCACAAACTCTGTAATTATTGTTCCCTCAAGACAGTTTAATGGAACTAATGCATTAGTTAGATGCCCTTCAGGTTTAATGCAGACAAAATATGATTTGGGTAGTTATACACATCAAATAGATGCCGCAAGAACAAGAACTAACAATATATCAATTGCACTAATTCGTAGAATGATGCTTGATATTGATGACGAATCTGATCTTGCATTTATGCTAAAGCAAAACAGCAAACATGATTTTTGTAATAAAATTGCATCATGCTTCTAGTTCATGTTTTTTTGAGTATACATAATTTAATGCTAAAACTGCAACTGATATTATCCCAGTAACCACAAGTATTATCTCAACTGTACTCAACAATGAATGCTCGAATGCACTGGTAATGGAAATTTGGTTGATGTCAGCCACGATATATCCATACGAATAAACAAAGTAGTTCGTTGCCCAATGAATCAGTATAGCTGGCGCAAGACCATATCTGTAGTATACCCATCCAATTATAATCCCGCTTGCAACTGCCTGTGCTAATTTTCCACTACTCCAAGATTGATCTGAAAAAATATGTGCAGCACCAAAGAGTATTCCTACTATTACAATTACAGTCAATGCCTTCTTTGTGCTTACATTGCGTAGATTTTTCCATGGCCACCATAATGATTTTCCAAAAAGTTTTAGTGATGACCCATAAGAGTATAGGGCAAAAAGAGGAACACCTATCAGTATAACTCTGAAGCCAATTTCTTCTATAATAGGCGCAAGCGATATATCAAAAAATTGTAAAAGTTGGTTTGGGGCTTCCGGTTGCTCAATAGGAATACCAAGAAGTTCTTGCACGCCAATTATTCCAGCTGAAACAATCACTAAAATCGAGAACCATTTGATTGTGGTAACAATGTAGTTGTCTTGTATTTTGTATTTGCCCTCTGTGATCATTGATTGTAACACAGAAACAAAATTGGTTTTTGGACCAAAAAGTGCAATTGTAAAAATAATCAAAAACACACACCATATAACAACGAATCCATCTCCTAGCTCAAATTCCATTGGAGCCTCAAAGCCTATACCAGCAAGAAAAATACTAAGACTGTCCATGGGGTATTCATATGTCACATCATCTCCTATTCCCGAATTGAAAACCAAGTACATTCCAGTTGGAAATGATATCACCATCAAACAAAAAATCACTGATATCAATGCAGTGTGCGGTATTGCCAACCCTTGCAAAATTTTATTCTGCGATGACACTTTTATTCAGTGTAATTCTATCGTGTCTTCTGAAAAACCAAGTCCTACTAATGTTTCTTTAATTGTATCCCTATGGTCTCCTTGTAAAAACACGTAGCCTTCTTTTGCGGTTCCACCACAAGCATATTTGCTTTTTAGTTCCTTTGCAACATTTTCAAGATTGTTGATCTTAGGATCAAGTCCTTCAATCATTGTTCCCTTTTTCTTAAAACGTCGAGTTTCAAGACGTATTATAATATGAGTACTGTCTTTGTCAAGGTCACCACAGGCGCATAAATCGTCAGGAAGTCCACAAGTGTTACAAATTACCGCCATTAGTTCTAATTTCATCATCTAGCATTATTATTAAGCCTTATCAGCCTTGGACCAAGCAAGTTTAGGAAACACTAGGACTTTTTACAAACTAATTTAAGGTTATATTATTGTCGGATGATTTGACGCAGAAAGCGATTAAAATGTTACTTGGCGGCGGAACATTGCTAAGTGAGCCGTGTCCATACTGTAAAGGTGTAAGAGTGATGAAGGATGGTAACGCATTGTGTGTAAATTGCGGTAAAGAGCCAGAAGGGAAGCCGGTAAAAGCACAAAGTGAGAATGAAGATTCAACTTCCACACTACAAACACTTGAGAAGAAACTTGAAAAATTATCTAGTCAACTTGAAAAGGAAAATGAACCAACAAAACAGCAGGAATTGATAAAATCCATTGATTTGTTAATAAATCTAATAGCGAAATTAAAGTCAAATTAAAAAAGTTTTTATCTTTACCACTCTGCCCAAATACCAAGGATGGCAGAAGGTAAAAAGAAAAACGCACCACTCCCAGCATCTAGCGCTGGCTTACTAAGATTCTTTGAGGATGAAACAAAGGGAGTCAAAGTGGATCCAAAAATTGTTATTTCAATACCAATCAGTCTCGTTGCAGTATCTTGGGCTATTGATCTTCTTCTGATTCCATAATATCATGTCAGATTCAAACGATATAGAAAATATTCATAGGCGATATACACTTACACTGATAAATCCATCATCATACTATGTTTCACTGTTTGGTTCTATTGCAATAGCATGTGTAATCTCTTTTCTTTGTTTTAATAACTTCATTACAAATTACGAGATAGTTTATCATCTCCCAGCTGCTTTAGGTGCACTACTTGCGATCCAATACATAGATTCACGCTTTACACGACACAAGGAATACTCAAAATCACTTCATATGTCATTTTTTGGAAACGTGTTGTGGTTGATCACGATAGTAGCTGGAATCATAGGTTCTAGTATGTTATCAATAGAACCAGCTCTGTTTTATGTTGCTCTTGGCATGTTCATATTTTCTAGCTTTAGGATTGGAATTATGACTACAACACTTGGGATAAGTATGAAAAAAGCATGTGTATTGTGTTTTGTTCAACCGTTAGCAATGTTTTTTGCCTTAGTTCCGATGAGCATGTGGTCTGTTCTTTACGATGTACAGACATTAGCATTTGCAGTTGTATTTCTAGGAGTTGCAGTAGCTTGGTCATATATTACAAATAGAACTGGATTGCCTATGATCAAAAGCACGCATAAACTATTACAAGCATACTTACAGTCAGTTTCACAAAATGACCCACGTGACATGGAGTCAATTATACTTGAAACATCAATGCAATCAGATATCTCAACGTCACAAATTCGTTTCTCTACAAATGATGATAAGAATGACTTCAGAATGATACTACCTGATCTACATCCAGGACCATTCCATCCAGTAGGGGGCAGTAACATTCCATATGAAATTTACAAAAGTATGAATTCATCTGCAATGGTTTTACATAGCATCTCTGACCATTCTCTTAATCTTCCATCCCAGCAAGATGTACAGGATTATTTGCAGGAATTATCGAATAGCCGTGTATCCAAAAAGGGCATGACATGTACGGAACCTGTTACTGCGCAAATAAACAAGGCACATGTTGTAGGAATACGACTTGATGAAACTGCATTACTATTCTTGTCATTATCTCCACATGGAATGGAGGATGTTCCTGTAATCTTAAAGACAGAGATTGAGCAAATGGCAAAAAATAGAAATTTCGAACACGCATTAATTGTGGATACACACAATGCTATGGGCGGAGAGATATCACAGGAAGATTCTCAGGATTTGTTAACTGCAGCAAAAAACGTACTTGACATTCTTATCACTAAAAGTAACCATCCATTACAATATGGATATGCAAACTCGCAATCTATGAATATTCAAACTAGCGACCTTGCGGGTGGCGGTATTGGAATGCTTTGCCTTGCTTTTGAACAAAAAAAATACTTTTTGTGTTGGGCTGACGCTAACAACATGGAAAACGGTGTACGCGAAGAAGTTATAGCTCATCTAAAAAATCATGGGCATGAACTGGTTGAGATGTTTACATCTGATACACATTCAACAACAATGGGAGTAAGAAACAGAAATGGTTACTATGAGCTTGGCAGTGTTACTAAATCAGAAAGATTAGCAGATTGGTGTTTAACTATTGCAAAGCAAGCAGAAAAAAATATCGCAGAAGGCAAATTTGAAATCCTAGAAAACAACGCAAAGGTAAGAGTAATGGGATCGGGAATATTTGAACATCTTTCCAAAGCACTTGACAGTTCCCTGAATATGACAAAATGGTTTATGATCCTATGTACTGGTATTTTCTTGATATCTATTTTTCTACGGTTCTAATCTCTTCCAAGTTACCATAAAACTCGTCAATAAATGAAGAGAACTGCATTATTGGTACAATCGGTACTTTGTTAACCAGTTTTACACCTTCCTGATATAGTGTTACAATTACTGGCGCAGCCATAACTTCATCTGTTTTTGTCACATAATGTTTCACACGGTCTATCTGTTTTAGAACAATATTCTCAAGAGCAGAATTGGTCATTCTCTTCCAATGTTTACAATCAATAAGTACTGCCGTACCAAGATGTATTCCAACAACATCTATTTCCATTGTAGGCTTCTTCATCCTAAAATTACGTGTAACTTCAAAGTTTTTTGATTCCAAAATTTCAGCTACCAATCCCTCAAAATCTTTCCAATCAACATCTCGTGATGCCTCTTCAATTGGCACACCAGATTTTATTGCTGAGATTGCATTTTCTAGTTTGTTTTCCATGAAAAATCACCAGATAGATTTTTTGTTAATGCCTAATGAACCTTAAATTATGATAAGATGTCATGTCTGACATGAAATTTTGCCTGATTTGGATAGCGGCAATTCTGTTTCTATCACCATTCATGCTTCATTCTTCATTTGCGGAGAAGGGAACATTTGTTGAGCAAGTCAAGTTTATCCAGTATCTGGATGAGAACACTGCGCTTGAGGAAGTCAGAAATGGAAACTTGGACATTTACTTTTTCCGTGTATCATCAGACAGAATAGAATCAAACGAGGCAAGGGAAGGAATACAAATCTTTGAATCGACTGGCGGCTCATACAGCATGCTGGTTAACCCGTCAGTATCTGATAATTTCAATCCATTTTCAATTACTGAGTTGAGATTTGCATTGAATTATCTCATAGATAGAAATCTAATTGTTAACGAATTAATTGGCGGTTATGGAAATACTATGATTTCAAACTATGGAATATTTTCTGCTGATTATCTTTCCATTATTGAAGAACTGGAATCGTTTCACTTCAAGTATAACCCAGCATTGGCAGACGAGATAATTTCACACGAGCTTGAGGAAGCCGGCGCCGAAAAAATTAATGGATATTGGTATTATGATGAAGAACAAATTGAAATTACATTTTTTATTAGAAGTGATGATCCTGTAAGGAAATCCATAGGTGAGATTCTAGCTTCAGAACTTGAACAGATTGGTTTCAAGGTTAACAAGGATTTTGGTGACCTAAACAAGGCGTTTGTGGTTGTTTATGGTTCAAATCCAGCAGACCAGAAATGGCATCTTTACACAGAGGGATGGGGTAGTTCTGGATTTGCAAAATATGATTCGGTTGGACTTGCACAAATGTATTCACCATGGTTTTCAAACATGCCAGGTAACAACGACCCAACATACTGGAATTACAAAAACGACTACATCGATTCCATAACAAAAAAAATCTATGTCAGTGACTTCAAATCTGCCGAAGAAAGATCTTCACTGATTAAGCAAGCAACAAAAGAGGGTGTCAATGAATCTGTTAGAATTTTTCTTGCAAGCAAAACAGATCAGTATGTAGCTAATGATGACATTGATGGAATCATCAACGCACTTGGTGCAGGAGTTCCAACCAGATTTACAATAATGAATGCAAAATCCGATAATGATTTGTTGGTAGTCGGTGTAAAACAGATTTACCAGGGAGCATGGAATCCTGTCAGTGGATTTAGTGATACATACAGCAATCAAATATGGTTAAACCTCTATGATCCTGGAGTGTTTAGCCATCCATTCACTGGCAAGACAATTCCAATTCGCACAAGCTGGCAGGTTGAAAATCTTGGCAGTGATGAAAAGATCAACGTTCCTGCAGATGCAATTTCATGGGATATAGGTACTCAAAAATGGAAAAATGTTGGAGATGGAATAGATGCAACAAGCAAAATCACATTTGATTTAGTCCTAGGTGATTGGCATCACGGGGAAATGATGGATATGAATGACATATTGTATTCATCATATTTCCTGCAAGAATGGGGTTCGGAGCTCCAAGATGGTGATAATACATACGATTCTGAATATTCACCACAGGCTGCACAAAATGCCAAAACGCTAGTTGGGATAAAGCCAATAGACCATGATACTGTTGAGGTTTACGTTGACTATTGGCACTTTGACGAAGCCGAGATAGCTGGATGGGCATCACCATGGAGTAGTATGCCATGGGAGATTGTTGCTGCATCTGAGGAATCTGTTCTCAATGGAAAAGTTTCATTCTCACGTTCTGGTGGAGTTAGCAAGAGTGTAAACTGGCTTTCATTGATTGTTCCAAATGATGCGAACATAATCAAGGAACAGCTTGCAGAATTCAAAGAAACAAAGCATATCCCACCATCATTACAAGACTCGGGACATGATTGGCAATATTTTGAACAACGCTATGATACAGCAATAAAATGGATTGATGAAAATAAACATGCGGTGATCAGCAACGGGCCTTTTTACCTTGATAATTATTCACCAGAATCAAGGACAATCACCATAAATTCATTTGATTCAACAGAATATCCGTTTGATGCGGGTAAATGGAAAAAGTTTGAGCAGATCAAGTTTCCAAAAATTACTGACGTGGAAATTCCAAGCGTTGTAGATTTGAAAAAGGAAATGTCTGTTAGAGTTCATACAGACGACACATCTGCAATTCATTATTTCATCTCAAACTCTAAGGGAGAAACTGTCACATCAGGAATCAAATCAGTTTCTAATGGCTTATCTGAAATTGGCTTAACAGAAACAAAGATTTCAGATCTTGATGTTGGAGCAAATACACTGAAGGTATTTGCGTCATCAGAGGAAGCACTGCGACCAGATGTCTATGAGACAAGCTTTCTCGTAGTTGAGGGGCAAACTGAACTTCCAACAGTTCCTATTTCTGATGTAGAAGCTAACTCTGAGGGCACATCATATACTGGTATTATTCTAGCAATCATTGGCGCAATAATAGTTGGAATAATTGTGTACATACGAAGAAAAAGGAAAGTCTAGACTTTTTTTCCTATAACAAATAATGTGCCAAACTCTCGTTTCCATTTCGTTCTATGTTTTGTGTCTTTCACTTGTCTTGTAGTTGTCTTAAAACCAGCTTCGTTGAACATTTTTTTCCATTCAGCCTTAGAGCGCAAGTCCATTGGTACTTTCATAACTTTTTTCCATCTCTTGGTGAGATGGTTGTCACTGTAAAAGTCGGTTCCACAGTAAAAGAAACCACCAGCTTTGAGCATCTTGAAAACCTTAGCTAGTGCTGGTTCCATCGGCACCGAATAGTATAACGATTCCATCGAAAAAATGATGTCAAACTTTCCAGTATAATTCCAGGATTCAAGGTTAGGGGATGTGTATTTTTCCTTTTTGGAGACGCGTTTCGATACGGCTCTTTTTATCATGTTTTTGCTTTTGTCTATTCCCATCGCATTTTTGCATTTGGGAAGCTGCGCAATTTTTCTAACAACCCAGCCGTTGCCACATCCAATATCCAGGAATGAAAATGGCTTGTCAAAGGAAATACTGCCTAGAAATTTACCTACAGTCACCCCATGTCCCTCTTCCATCTCTTCAGCCCTTCCGGCTTTTGCCCAGCTGTTAAAGACTTTGGTTGTCTTGTCCATTCAAGCACCTTTTACAATATTGAAGAATTGTCGAACAGCCAAAATTGGATGATGTGTAGCTAATCTGACCATTTTTGATACCGTAAAGTCTGCCCTTACAAAGTCCAAGAATTCGTCTGCTGTCAGATTGCTTATAATACCAATTTCCTTGTCCCAGTCATCATCAGACAATTTCAGCCACTTGGCTTGAACTTTATGTGCGGATTTTATTTTTGGTTCTATCTCTTTTTTCCATGTTTCTTCATATGGTCGTAACGCCTCTTCTGAAGTGTCACCGGATTTGATAGCTTTGCTAACTATGTCTCCTGCAACTCGCCCATACTTTATTGCATAACGAATTCCTTCCAATACCAGTGGATTTGCCATGCCGGCAGTGTCACCGACCAAAATTAAATTATCATAAACTGTCTTGCGCGAAAGTCCCTCATTTGGAATCAAACCATAGTGAAATTCCTTCTTTGTTATCTTACCAAGGTCCTTGATTGGTCCAACTCCTTTTTCAATTAACTCATCCAACCTTTCAGTAGGATCCACATCTGATTCCGGCTTTCCAACCCCAACTCCAATTCGCACCAGGTTTTGCCCAAGCGGAAATATCCATGCATATCCAGCGGGTGAGTACATCTGCCCTACCATCAACCACCATGTGTCTTCTTCTACATTTTCAACTTCTACTTCATATTCCGCACCCACACCAAATCGCTTCCATTGTTTAACAAGACCAAGTGATTTTGATACAACAGATTGGAATCCACTAGCATCTATCACCACCTTTGCGCGAAAAGTCATTTCTTGATTTGATGAGGTTGCCTTTACTCCAACAACCTTTCCATCCTCTGTAATTACTTCGGTTACGTTTGTGTTTACAAAAATTTCTGCTCCGTTCTTTTTTGCTTGATCTGCCAAAAACCTGTATGTCTTTCGTACGTCCAGAACTGCAGCCTTTGCCTGCTCATCACTGATTGAAACTTGGTTCTTTGGGGAGCAGAAGTTGTATGTCCTTATTGGGTTGTAGCAGTCTTCTGGAATACCAAATTCTTTTGCATAGTCAATCCATGTTACACCACTTGTTCTCACAGTTTGGGCCACTGATTCTTCCTTTTCTATTAGTGCTACTTTGAGACCATTTCGTGCTGCAATAAATGCTGCAGATGAGCCAGCTGGTCCCGCTCCTACAATAACTGTATCATACTCGTGTTCAGACAATCATTCACTTCTATTATCATACCATTTTATTTTTATTGGAGATTGACAGTAACTCCATGAATGTACGTACCAGAGATTCTGCATAATAGGACATACTTACTTACAATTATTGCCCTCATAACCACCGTAGCAGCACTAGGTCCATTTTTCGTTGCAGAGTTTACTCCTGCGTTAGCAGCACATGCATCACTTCATATTGCAGCAATTACTTTTGGTGTATTCCTTACGATACTAAGTTTCGTAGCATTTAGGTCAACAAAAAATACAAACATGATTTTTACAGCACTCGCATTCATAACCTTCACAGGACTTTCAATATTTCTTCTAGAAGAGGATTTAATGATTGATCATATCGAACATAATGAAGCAATCTGGGTAGATGTTTTACTTACACTAATGATTGGATTTTTCGGTATCGGTGTTTTCTCAAATCAAAAGTTCAAAGGAAGAAGAGATTACAATTAACTTACTACGTAAGTACCAATAATTTCTACAGTCTCAGCTCCTGCTGGTAGGTCAATGTACAAGTCCATTCCGGCTTGCTCATAGTCTTCGTGTTCTTGGTTGTCTACTATGATAAAGAATGTTCCATCGTCAGAGCCAATATGGTCTGCACTTAATCCAACAAACAATTCTGCGTCATCCATCGTATCTGTCTTGATAATTAGGGCAGAGCTGCTCTTGTCAATATGCATGCTCTTAACATCACCGTCGCTGATTGTCCAGTCAAGTTGATCAATCAAATCGCTACCTGATGATGCATAAGATGGTGTGCTCTTCATTGGAACATATGCAGGTGGCTTCTCTTGTATCATTGGAGGAGGACTAGGTGGTGCTTGCTGTACAACTGGTGCACTTGGTGCACTAGGTGCTGGCTGCATTACTGAAGGCATGTCATCACCCATTGGTATAACTCCAGTAAAGCCTATTCCAATAGCTAAAGCAACAGCAGTAATACCAATTGCGATACCAATGCCCATTTTATCCGCGCTTCTTCTTTTTGGTGCGGCGGATGAACCTGAGTCACTAGGTGAACTTGGGCTAGATCCTTCCCATCCTTTTGGCATTGCGACTAGTGCCTAACCTCTTTTTTTTTTCAAACTTTTAATTTAAATAATCTTAGTATGACTAAAAAATAATATGACGTCCAACCGGGAAATCATAATCGAAGTTGTTGAGAAACACCCAGGTCTACGTTTTCACGAACTAAAAAAAGAGACTAAACTTGCAAATGGAACTCTTCAACATCATATAGCCAGGCTATTATCTGATGATGACATCACTGCAGTACATACGGATAAGAATCCAAGATATTTTCACAAAGAACTGAAAACTAATTCTGCTGTTATAATTAACAGATTAAGGCAAAACACTACATCAAAGATCATCAAATCATTGTTAAAAAACAAGTGTCTGTCTTTTCGCCAAATTGTTAAAGATTCAAAAAAATCAGCTGGAACTGTCTCAATTTACAAAAACATGCTTTTGGAAGATAAGATCATTGCAGGTGATACCGACGAATGTGAAAGTTGTCCAGAGATGGCTAATAAAATCAAATATAGATTAACTAACCCAGAGCAAGTTCAGACCATAGTGGAAGAATATGGCAAGTCATCTTTGAAACAATCAGCAGATAATTTGGCTGATATATTTTTGGCTATAAAATAATAGAATATTATTTCTTGAGTACAGGCACGTCCTTCTCATCGTTTGCCCTTTCAACATCCATGGGCTCATTATGCTCCTCATCACGGTGCATAAAGCTGTGGTCCTCGCCCTCCTTCTTTCGGCAGAAATTTTCGTGTACCTTAATCATCAGCTTCAAGGTATCCTCATTCTCATGAAATTCCCGCTTTCCACACTGCTCACAAACAAATTCAGGCATGAAATTCAGCCATTTCTAATGTATTTATTTTATTCCTATTGACTATCTAGAGCATGGTAG
>LUMF01000173.1_pt1 | contig 13477 bp, 14 predicted proteins | sample 729701 | NCBI WGS metagenome assembly LUMF01 (sample SAMN03860270, study PRJNA289734) | marine metagenome | biome: seawater column; feature: ocean; material: water; isolation source: Red Sea water column Station 34 - depth 100m | place: Saudi Arabia: Red Sea | collected 2011-10-15 | depth 100 m | reverse complement strand
TTATTCTATTATGCATTATTTGGACTTCCAGGCGCATTTGTCTACAGAGTCATTAATACAATTGATTCCATGATTGGTTACAGAACTTCAATGTTCAAAAATATTGGATGGTTTGGAGCCAACTGTGATAAAATACTGAATTACATTCCATCTCGATTAACTGGTCTTGTTATGATTTTAAGTGCACTAATCTTGGGATACAACTGGAAAGAATCATTTCACATCATGAAACGTGATAGCAGAAAACTAGACAGCCCAAACGCTGGCTATCCAATGTCAGCATTGGCGGGTGCAATTGGTGTAAAGTTTGAGAAAATTAATCATTATACGATCGGTGATGGAAATATTCAATTAACAAGATCAAACATTACAACTGCAATAACTTTGATGAAAGTTTCATCAATCTTATTCTGTGGAATTGTAACTGTTCCAATTATTGTAGTTCTCTCATATCTTGGTTGGTGGATTCATGCTTAAGGAAATAGGTTCTGTCTTTTCATTTCTTACAATAATTCCTACAAACAACGCAAGCTTGGAAGCCACTGCAAAGTACATGCACATATTTCCACTTGTAGGAATTGCAATTGGACTGTTAATTGGTTCGATTGGTTTTGGTCTTTCATTCTTCTTAGATCCTATGATTGTGTCACTGCTTGTAGTGGGTTCTATTGCTGTAATCACAGGAATACATCACACTGACGGCCTAGCAGACTTTGCAGACGGTTTGATGACAAAAGGATCAAGGTCAAAGAAACTAAAAGCAATGAAAGATCTTTCAACCGGTTCGGCAGGGATTGTTACGATTGTTTTGTATGCGGTTGGTGCGATAATTGCGCTGTCACTAACAAGCGGATTTGAATTGTTCAAGGCGATACTACTCAGTGAGATCCTAGCAAAGTTCTCGATGGTCTTGATGGCAAGCGTTGGTTATTCAGCAGCGGTTGGCTCCAACTCTCCATTCATGCAGATTATGAAGGACAAGCGAAGGATTGCGGTTGCTGGCGTAATTACGCTTATTCCATTAGTTTTTCTTGGGGGCGAAGTGGGATTGATATTGTTTGCATCGTCAATTGTGTTGACCATGTTTTTGGTAGGGATCTCAACTAGAAGTTTTGGTGGAGTAACTGGTGACGTTCTAGGTGCAACTAACGAACTAACCAGACTTGCATCTTTGTTAATTTTTGTTTCAATATGATTGCATTAGTAATGGCTGGTGGCAAAGGAACACGAATGGATTCAGCAGAAGAAAAGTTATTGCTGGAATACAAAAAACCCATAATCTTTCATGTAATTGACGCACTAAAAAATTCTAACTGTTTTACAAAAATTATTGCTGCAACAAGTTCCAACTCACCAAAGACGAAAGATGCACTAGAACAGAAAGGAGTTGAAACACTTGAGACGGATGGCAAAGGATATGCTGTAGATCTAAACTCTGTTTTACAAAATATTGATGACTATGTATTTGTCACTTCTGGTGACATGCCATTTTTAGATAATGATATAATAAAATCAATGGTTTCGAGATTCGACACAACAAATGTCTGGACAAGTTTTCTTGTTTCATCCACATTCCTAAGTTCTTTGGGGCTAAAGTCTGACTTTGTGATCAAACATGACGGTGATGATTATGTCTATACGGGAATCTCAATAATTAATGCAAGCAAGATAACTGACCTTGGTAAAGTTGATGAGAGCTACGTCACGCTAGATGACAAGAGAATTGCCTTCAATTTGAATACAAACGAAGATTACAGATTACTGAATACTTTCTGAGACCTTTCCAAAGATCTTTGCAACAGAGCCAGTTGGTTCTGCAATTGTGTTTCCACACGAGTTACATTTTATCACGGTTGATGTATGCGAATAAATTATCTGCTCTTCTTCACATTGAGCACATTTTACCTTCTGAAACCTGCTACTTGGTTCTGGAATAGGTATGTGAGCTTTCTTCATACTGCCACCAACTCAAACTTTCTAATTCTAATTCCTTTGTTCATCATCTTTTTCTTACATACAGTACAAGTTTCAATGAGTGTAACCTTCTTTGTTGTTTTAGCTGGTTTGGCTAATTTTGGGAACTTTTGTCCACCATATCCCCTCTTACGTTCAGCATGACGTCTTTCTCCACGCGCAGTACCCCTACGTTTTCCTGCCTTGTAGATTGAAACCTTCATGGTTTGATGACTATTACATTTTGGGCAGTATGCTCTTTTTTCTTTTGGAAGGTTCACAGTGTAATCCTTGTTGGCGGTAATTTAAACATCTCTTCTAATATCTATAATAGGATCCAATGACTCATTGAATTTGATATGGGTTCTACATCAAACATTTCTCTACTAAATTCAGTTGCAATGGGTGACAAGTCTGCTGATTTGATATTGAGTAACTGTTCATTGGTTAACGTTTACACAAACGAGATTCAGGAGAAGATAGAGATTGCAATAAAAAATGATAGGATTGCATATGTTGGTCCAGATGCATCTCACGCAAAAGGTTCTAGTACAAAGATCATTAATGTACAGAATAAATTCGTCTCGCCAAGTTTTGCAGATCCACACATTCACATTGATCATTTTTTGTCACCATCAGAATTTATCAAACAGTCTCTTCTACACGGAGTTACATCGTTATTCCCAGATTCGATAGACATTGTAAGCACCACTGGAAGTCGGGGTTTTAGGGAATTTGTCAAACTTACAACTAAACTACCAATGAGATTCTTTCACGTGATTCCAGGCGGTCTTCCAGTTGATCCAAAATTTAGTTTCAGCAAGAAAATGAGCCTCTCAGAAATAAAATCTACAATAAAACTTGACGACGTGATTGGTCTTGGTGAAGTATTCTCTTGGACAAAAGTTACAAAGAGAGATTCTGCAACGATGAAGAGTCTTTCATTCATGCTAGACAATGGATGCGTCATTAACGGTCACACTGCCGGCATAGGAGAAAAAAAACTCAATGCATACATCTCATCTGGAATTCTGTCTTGTCACGAACCAATCAATTTTCAAGAAGTCCTTGACAGACTAAGGCTTGGAATGTGGGTAATGATTCGTGAAGGTTCGATAAGACGTGACTTGAAAGAAATATTACCGCTAGTTTTGTCGAACGGAATCTTCACAAACAGACTGATGTTTTGTTCTGACGGGCTTGATCCAATAGACATTACAAAGTATGGACACATAGATTACTGTGTTAACGAGGCAATCAAACTTGGCTTGGAACCAATAGAGGCAATCTGTATTGCATCAAGAAACTGTTTTGATTACTACAACATGGGAAAGGATCTTGGTGGTATTGCACCTGGCAGGCTTGCTGATATTCTAATTTTTAACAAGTTAGAGAAGATAAAACCATCCAAAGTTTTTGTGGGTGGGAAGCTGGTTGTGTCAGACGGCAAACTTGTGTTCAATGTAAGAAGAGACACACTACCAAAACCATTAACGAAGACAGTTAGGACAAGAAGATTAAGTGAAAAAGATTTTCTTGTACCATACAAGAAAAAAACAGCAAACGTTAACCTAATCACATTAAAGACAGAAATCATAACAGAAAAGTCAAACCATGACTTGAATGTCATACGAGGAAACGTGGCACCATCACGGGATAATGACATATGGAAAGTGGCTGCATTTGATAGAATCTTTGGAACAAAAAAACACTCAATTGCTTTCCTAAAAAATTTCAATGCAGATGTTGGCGCATTTGCGTCGACGTGGAACTTTCATGAGAATAATCTCCTAGTTATAGGAATGAATGAAAAAGATATGGCAGTTGCATCTAATCATCTAATAAAATCAAACGGAGGAATGACTGTTGTCAAGAATGGAAAGGTATTGGCGTCAATGCCGTTACAAATGGCTGGAATAATATCCACAGATTCCTTTGAACAGGTTAGGAAAAATTATTCAAAAATTAATTCAACCCTTTACGATCGAGGGTGTAAATTCAAAAAACCGCATCTAGTTCCAATATTCTTACCATTCTTGGCACTGCCAGAGATCAGAATTTTGAATACGGGTTTGGTTGACGTAAAAAAAAGACAATACATACCAAGCATAAACTCGTAAGGTATTAAAATAGGCAAAGAGGGTGTTATGACATAATGGCATCTATTCAACAAACACCAAACGGCCCAGTGTTGGTATTGAAAGAAAGTGCACTACAAGAAAAGGGCAAAGACGCCCAAAAAAATAACATAATGGCGGCTAAACTGGTTGCCGAACTTGTAAAGTCAAGCCTGGGTCCTAGGGGATTAGATAAGATGCTTGTTGACTCGTTAGGTGATGTTACAATTACAAATGATGGTGCAACAATACTAAAGGAAATTGACGCACAACATCCTGCAGCAAAGATGATGGTTGAGATTTCCAAAGTAATTGATACAGAAGTTGGTGATGGTACAACATCGTCTGTAGTTTTCGCTGGTTCATTGCTTGAGAAGGCTGAACAGCTTTTGAGTAAGGATGTACACTCCTCTGTTATCGTTGAGGGCTATCAAGCAGCATCAGAGAAGTCATTAGAAATTTTGTCAGAGATAGCAAAGAAATTACAACCAGAGGACAAAGAATCCCTACTTAAAGTGGCAAAAACAAGCATGGAATCAAAGCTAATCTCAGAAGACAGTGATGTTCTTGCAAAGATAGTTGTTGATGCAATACTTAGAATTACAAAGACTAAAGGCAATGTACGAACAGCTGATTTGGATAACATAAAAGTTGAAAAAAAATCTGGCGGATCAATTCAAGACACTGCCTTGATTAAAGGAATAGTACTTGACAAAGAAATTGTTCACAGTGGAATGCCAACAAAGATTCAACAAGCCAAGATTGCACTGATCAATGCTGCATTGGAAATTGAAAAGACTGAGATGAGTGCAGAAATTAGAATTAATGACCCAACACAGATGCAGATGTTCTTAGAAGAAGAAAATAGAATGTTGAAATCAATGGTTGAAAAATTACACGATATTGGTTCTAACGTAGTAATCTGTCAAAAAGGAATTGATGACATGGCACAACACTTTTTGGCAAAGCATGGAATTCTAGCAGTTAGACGTGTTAAGGAAAGTGACATGGCAAAACTAGCAAAGGCAACTGGTGGAAGAGTAACAACAAGTCTAGAAGACATAAATGAAAAAGATCTTGGCAGTGCAGATCTAGTTCACCAAAAGAAAGTTGAGTCTGACAAATGGGTTTTCATTGAAGGACACTGTTGATTAGAGGCGGAGCACAACGTGTTGTTGATGAGGCTGACCGTTCAATACATGACTCGTTAATGGTTGTAAAGGATGTCGTTGAAAAACCGGCAGTAGTTGCTGGCGGTGGAGCACCAGAAGCATTTCTCGCATCAAATCTAAAAGAGTGGGCTGACAGCTTTGATGGAAGACAACAGTTAGCAATTAAGAAATTTGCAGAATCATTGGAAGTTATTCCTCAAACCATTGCGGAAAACGCTGGTATGGATCCAATTGATACAATGGTTACGTTAAGAGCAAAACAAAATGACGGTAAAAAGTGGTCTGGAATCAACGCAAAAGATCAAAAGGTAGCTGATATGTACTCACTAGATATTATAGAACCACTTGCTGTCAAAGAACAAATTTTAAAGTCTGCAACAGAGGCAGCGTGCATGATTCTTCGTATTGACGATGTAATCGCTATTTCTGGCGCACCTTCAGGCGGCGGTCCTCCTGGTCCAATGTAGTTTAGCTACAAACCAATAAAATATTCAAACAAAATATCAAATCATGAATAAAATTGGTATTGATCTTGGTGGTACCAAAATAGAAGGCATTCTATTAAATGAAAATTTTGAAAAGATTGAAAGAAAACGAATTCCTACTAACCAAGATCAAGGCTATGACTCGATTTTAAACTCAATCTCTGAGTTAATACAGGATTTACGTACTAAATCAAATGTAGAAACTTCAATTGGAATTTGTACACCAGGAGTATTGTCAAAAAATACTGGACTGATAAAAAACAGTAATACTCAATGTCTAATTGGTAAGCCATTGAAGACTGATTTGGAAAAAATTCTAGAGCAAAAAATTTCGATGGAAAATGACGCAAATTGTTTTACTCTTGCCGAAGCCACTTTGGGCGCAGGAAAAAATTTTGATATCGTGTTTGGTGTGATCATTGGTACTGGAGTTGGTGGTGGAATTGCTGTTAGAAAAAATATCCATACTGGACGGACAAACATAGCTGGAGAATGGGGGCATCACTGCATCAGACCAGATGGCAATCAATGCTATTGTGGTAAAAGTGGCTGTCTAGAGACATACATTAGCGGACCAGCATTAGAAAGACATTGGGCTAAACTAACATACAAAACTGAACCATTGCAGGAAATTGTAAAAAAATTAGATAGTGAAACAGGTAAAAGATGGAAGGAGGACTTTATAGAAAATTTTGCACTTGGTTTGGCAAATGTCATTGATATTTTAGATCCAGATGCAATTGTATTGGGTGGTGGTGTTTCAAATATTGATTTCTTATATGATGAAGGAAAAAATGCCGTATATGAAAAAGTCTTCAGTGATCAGATCGATACACCAATTTTAAAAAATGAATTAGGTGATTCATCTGGTGTATTACCCATGTAACTTCGTCAATTTCATTTGTAATTCTATTACTAATTTTTTCTAACACACCATTAGGTAATCTTGTCCAATCCGCGGTCATAGCATCTATAGAATCAACCACTCTAACCATAACAATTCTTCCATATTTCCGTTCGTCACCTACTACCCCAACAGCTTTATCATCACCAACTAGTGCGTATGCTTGCCAAACTTGCTCATAAACTCCAGCTGTTTGTAATTCTTCTTCTACAATCTTACTTGCAGTTTTTGCAATCTCTAGCTTTTTCTCAGTAACTGCACCTATTATTCTAACAGCTAGACCAGGGCCAGGAAATGGATGTCTATTTAGAATAGCATCAGGAATTTCTAAAATCTTCCCAACCTTTCTAACTTCATCCTTATAGAGATCACGTAATGGTTCTAGGATTTCTAACTTTAATGAATCTGGAAGACCACCAACGTTATGATGTGATTTAATTACAGCTGCTGGTCCCTTTGAAACTCCACTTTCTATTACATCTGGATATAATGTGCCTTGTGCTAAATATTTGAACGGACCATTTTTTTCAGCAAAGTTTGAGAAAATTCTAATAAATTCCTCACCAATGATCATTCGTTTCTTTTCAGGATCAGATTCACCTTTTAATTTTAGAAGAAAATCTTCTTGTGCATTAATTTTCTCAAAATTCATTTCAAAATTTTTGGTAAATATTTCTTCTATTTCATATGATTCGTTTAGTCTTAACAGACCATTATCAACAAATACTGCCTTCAATCTGTCACCAATTGCTTTATGAATTAATAATGATGCAACAGTTGAATCAACGCCACCACTTACACCGCATAGAACATTCCCTTCTAGTTTTGAAATTTTTTCAATTGTGGTTTCAACAAATTTTTCCATAGTCCATGTTTGTTCAATTTGGCATACATCAAGAACAAAATTTTTCAAAATATCAGTACCATTTTCTGTATGCACAACTTCTGGGTGAAATTGTATACCGAACACAGTTTTTTCTTTATTTACAATTGCAGCTGCCTTCGATGTTTCAGTATGTCCTATTATCTCAAACCCATTTGGTATTTCTTCCGCTTCATCACCGTGACTCATCCAAGCTCTTATTGTTTTACCAAAACCATCTAGTAAGCTAGTACCATCATCTACTGTGAGTAATGATGATCCATATTCCTTGTTTGCACGTTTTATTTTACCACCAAAATTATTAACAATAAGCTGGTGACCATAACATATTCCTAAAATTGGAAGTTCTGAACTAAAGATTCTGTTATCTGGCATTGGTGCATTATCATTATAAACACTAGATGGTCCACCAGAAAAGATGATTCCTTTTGGTTCAAGTTTCAATAATTCATCCATTGATATATTATAAGGTACTAATTCAGCATATACAGAAAAATCTCGTATTCTCCTACAAATTAAGTGGCTATATTGCGAACCAAAATCAAGCACAACTATTTTATTCATTTTGTTATTCTAAGTTTTCAATCATTCTCGCAAGAGACCATGTTGCAGTATTAATTATTTCATTCACTCTTTCTTTTTCTCTATAATTTTTTATTATAATCTCTCTAATTATATTACCATTTTTGTTTATCATATAATCAATTGCAGACTCTTTTGAAATTTTTCCATCTTTTACATCATTATCATCTTTCTTTTTCATTTCTCCAATAATTCTATCGATGAAAAATGATTTCAATGGGGGTGTTGCCTCAGTTAAATCCAAATCATTTTCTAATACGATAGATACTTGATCTGGACTTACAAATGCATTTGCTAGAACTGATCCATCTGAATTTTTCTTTAACTGTATAGATTCTTGTTCATCATTCAAAGAATTTTCCTTTGCCTCAGATATTTTTGGTGAATTTTTAATTAGATCAGATGCTTTTGAAAAACTTGATTGTTTTAGTATTGTATCTAAAATATCCAAATTTTTTGCAAGAAAGTCAATCTCTTCCTGATGCTTAGTCATCTTTTCTAAAATTTTCTCTTTAATGTCCAAAATTTGTTTAATTTGCTCATCGGAAGGCTTCATACTAACTCTAGTTATGTTAGGTATTAAAATCCATTCTAATAATTCAAGATCAGTTCAAGATCTGAAAAACTAATTTTTTTGAATCCCTTAATTGGTTTTGATGTAGTATAAAGATTTGATTTAGATTTCAAAGCATGCCATTGAAGAAGTTTTTTTCCGAATCTTAATTTTTTTCGCTTTAATGTTTTATTTGTTATATTTTTTGAATATTTACCTATAGTTTGCCCAAAATCCATTCCAAATAGAATAATATTTTTTGCATCAAAATAACTTGCCAAGAATACACATCTATCACCATCAGTAAATCCACCAAAATTATATAATTTACCAAATTCTTTCACTTCTGTTGTACCAGTCCAGTTTTTGAATCCAGAGACTAAATTTAGCTTATCAACATTGTCTCCATGCGCATGAACAAAAATTTTTGTATTTGTTTTACCAATTCTTTTGATACTATTAAGATCACCATCAAGATCTGTAATTAAAATATCAGCTTTAAGATCATTTTCTAAAAATACTTGTATTGCACCATCAGCTACAATTTTAATTGCATTTGGAAACTTTTTTAGTGTTTTAATAGATTTGATTAATGATGGACCAGCACCAATAACAAAAACATCATTATTTTTAATTAATTTACTAATAGTTGTTTTTGGTATTTTTTTACTTATTTTTGAGTTTAAAATTTTAGAAGATCTGATATCATCTTTTCTATTATAACCAAATTCTAGCAAGATCTCATTATATTTTTTAGTCCAACCAGAAACTACCATATAATTCAAATTTACACTCTATATCATAAATCATATGAATAAATTAGCAAAAGTTTCTGTTGGAAATGGAAGTCCAATTAGAATAATGGGCATACTTAACACAAGTCCAGAATCTTTCTATAAAAATTCAATTTGTATTTCAAAAAATCAAATTTCAAACTTGGCAAAAAAAATGGAGAATGATGGCGCAGATTTTATTGATGTTGGCGGTATGTCTACTGCACCATACCTTTCAACAAGTATATCAGAAAAACTTGAAACAAAAAGAATAGTTAATGCTATAAAAATTATACAAAATTCTACAAACCTCCCAATTTCAGTTGATACATGCCGTTCTACTGTTGCAGAAAATGCATTAAAACTTGGAGTTGAAATCATAAATGATGTTTCTGGTTTGCGGTATGATCGAAAAATGATTGATGTGGTTAGAAAATATCAACCATCTCTCATAATTTGTGCACACTCAAAGAAAATAACGAGTAAGAACCATTTAAAAAAAACAAAGCAATTTCTAAAAGATAGTATAAAAATTGCCAAATCTGGTGGTATTTCTACAAAAAACATTGTTGTAGATCCTGCTATTGGATTTTTTCGTCGTGATGGAAAGGGTTTCCCATTTACAAAAATTGATTTTGATTGGTTTAAGAGGGACATTGAGATTCTAGAGAATTTAAAATTTTTTAAATTTGGACAACCATGTATGATCTCAATTTCAAACAAGTCAGTAATTGGAAGAATTTTAGATGAATCAGATCCATCTAAACGTCTCAATGGATCACTCGATCTAGAAATGTTTTCTGTGATTAATGGGGCTGATCTAATTCGTACACATAATGTTAAGCAAAGTAGAGAAATAGTTTCAATAGCAAAAAAAATCCAATGCAGAAGAAAAGGCTTATAACAGTTTTTTTTTGTAAGGTAGGAGGTTGATTTGGAGATAAGAGAAGGATTAACATTTGATGATGTTCTTCTTGTTCCAAAATTTTCAGATATCTCAAGTCGATCACAAACTAATTTATCAACAAAATTATCTAGAAATATTTCATTAAATATTCCATTAATTAGCGCAAATATGGACACTGTGACAGAAGCACCTATGGCTGTAGTTATGGCTCGTGAAGGTGGTATAGGAATAATTCATCGATTTCTTACAATTGAAGAAGAAGTTAATCAAGTCCTTAAAGTCAAACGTTCTGGAAGTGTGATGATAGAAAATCCATACACAATTCAACCTGAACAAACTGTACAAAATGCCTTCAATTTAATGAATGAAAAAGGCGTGTCAGGTTTACTAGTTACGAATAGTGACTCTACTCTTGCAGGAATTTTAACTGAACGTGATGTATTGTTTGAATCTTCTAATTCTTCGAAATTAGTAATGGAATTAATGACAAAAGATGTCATTACTGCACATGTAGGAATTGATGTTGAACAGGCTAAATTGGTTCTAAAAAATAATAGAATTGAAAAATTACCACTCATTGACGATAATAATCATGTTAAAGGTTTGATAACAAGTCAAGATATTGCTGATCTGGAAAAATATCCTGATGCATCAAAAGATAAGAAAGGTCGTCCACTTGTTGGGGCCGCTGTTGGTGTGAAAGGAGATTTTATGGAAAGGACAGAGGCTTTGATTGAAGCTGAAACTGATGTCCTTGTGGTGGATATTGCTCATGGACATAGCGAAAATGCTATCAATACTGTAAAAAATATCAAAAAGGCATTCCCTGATTGTGAATTGATAGCTGGTAATGTTGCAACATCAAAAGGCACAGAAGATCTAATCAAAGCTGGTGTTGATGCAGTAAAAGTTGGTGTTGGTTCAGGCTCAATTTGTATTACTAGAGTTATTACTGGTTCAGGCGTACCACAATTAACAGCTGTTATGGATTGTGCAAAAGTTGGTAAAAAACATAATATTCCAATAATTTCGGATGGTGGTACGAGAACTTCTGGTGATGCAACAAAAGCATTAGCAGCTGGTGCATCATCGATTATGGTTGGTAGTATATTAGGTGGTACAGATGAAAGTCCAGGTTCTACAATTACAAAAAACGGTAAACGTTTCAAAATTTATCGTGGTATGGCTTCTTTAGGTGCATCAATAGGAAGAAAATCAAAAGAAACAGGCACATTTGATTTGACTGAAGATTTGAATGATTATGTTGCTGAAGGAGTTGAAGCAATGGTACCATACAAAGGCAGTGTTACTGATCTTATTATACAAATAACAGGTGGCATTCGTTCAGGATTAAGTTATTGTGGTGCTCACAATATTGAGCAAATGCATGAAAATGCGGAATTCATTAAAATGTCTGGTGCTGGATTTGCTGAAAGCCAACCTCATGACGTTGATTTAATGTAGTTAGTTTTTTATTCTGTCTGGATTAGTTCAGTATGTGTTAAACAAATACACAATAATTGGTTTAGTAGCTGGTTGTATAATATCTGGAATTGGTGTTGTTTCATTTGCTGATTCAATATCAACACCAATTGAAAAAATGGAATTTAATGATATATTTCAACCAGGTGAGAAAACTACTTTTCCATTTTCAGCACCTAAAGATTCTAAACATTATCTAACAATAGAAGGTGATTCATTTACTGTAAAAGTAAAATCTCCTGACTCTGATGATACAGTTAATCAGAATTTTAAGAAACAAGCAGATATCTCATGGATAAGTTCTGAAGGAGAAAATGTAATTTTTATTGAAAATATGGGAAAATCTGAACTTATTGTAGATGGAACAATAGAAAAAACACGTGATCCATTATTCTTTACATATCATATTTTGGTAATTATTGCTGGTATTGTAATAATTGGATTTAGTGCAGCGTTTAGTGCAAAAAAACCTAGAGGATTCTAAAGTATACCAACTGGATAAGAACCTAAAATCTTCATAAACAAAGTTTCTACTTTTAATTCATCAAGTAATTCTGAAATCTTAGAATTATTCTGATGGCCTTCAAAATCAACATAGAAATTGTATTCCCAGCTTGTTTCTTTTTTTGGTCTTGACTCAATTTTTGTTAGATTTACATTTTTTTCATAGAACTTCTTAATGATTTCATATAGGGCACCACTTTGATGTTTTATGGAAAAAATTATCGAGGTTTTGTCTTTTCCAGTCTCATTTGTTGATTTATTCGATAAAACTAGAAATCGTGTATAATTAGATAAATTGTTCGAAATTCTTTCTTCGATTATATTCAGATTATAAATTTTGGCAGCGTTTTTGCTTGCAATACATGCTACGTCATCTTGATTAATCTCCTTGATAATTCCAGCACTGCCAGCTGTATCATATGTTGGGATTGTTTTGAATGATTTCTTTTGTATAAAATCACTACATTGACCAAGTGCTTGAGGATGTGAGTAGACAGTTTTAATTTTATCACTAGTAGATATACCAAGAAGACAATGTTCAATTTTTTGATATGCTTCTCCAACTGCAGTTAATTTTGTATCATATAATGCATCATAACTTTCACTGACACTACCTTGTATGGAGTTTTCAACTGGTAGAATAGTATAATCAGATTCACCATTTATTGTTGAATTTAGTGCATCATCAAATGTTAGAGAAGGTAAAAACTCAATTGATGATTCATCATTGTTTTGAGTTTTAGTGAAGTAATTCAAAGCAGCCATTTCACTATATGCTCCTCGTTCACCCTGGAACGAAATTTTTGTCATTGTGTCTCACTTGGTATAATATCCATCTTTCCAAAGTTACTAGATAGTTTTCTATCATCAATCCATCCACATTCTTTACATTTTACAGCATCGCGCATTATACCAACAATTCCAAAACATTTTCTACATTTTGTAGATAAAACACCAAAATCATCATCATCAATAGTGGCATGAATTGTTCCATTTTGTTTAGCAATAATTTTTACTATAACAATATCGTTTACTAATGCAGTATATTTTTTCCTTAAATGCCGAGTCTGACATATACATTCAACATTATTGTGAACACGCCTTTGATTAATAAAATCTATAGAAACAACAAGCATTGATCCTAATACTGCCTGAACAGTTC
>LUMF01000021.1_pt1 | contig 13535 bp, 15 predicted proteins | sample 729701 | NCBI WGS metagenome assembly LUMF01 (sample SAMN03860270, study PRJNA289734) | marine metagenome | biome: seawater column; feature: ocean; material: water; isolation source: Red Sea water column Station 34 - depth 100m | place: Saudi Arabia: Red Sea | collected 2011-10-15 | depth 100 m | reverse complement strand
AAATAGAAAAAGAAACTAATATAATACGCAAACTCTTCGGATATAAAAGCTCCAATATTGAACCTAGACTGTTTGGCGTACCTTATGATAGAAAACTTCATGAAGAGTTATCTAAAGGTGTCATGGATAAATTAAAAAAAGGTCAACCAGTAGTAGGTAAATTGTCTGGCAAAAAACCAGGCGATGGAAAAAAAGGTGAAAATAATCAAAAGACTAAAGGCGGAGGAAGCGAGTCACAAGAGCAAGAATGGCATTTCCACGAATTAAGACCGTCTGACTTTTTACACAAACCAAAAAATTGATTATGGAAAACTTAAATTTACTAATTGAAATTTCAACTGATTTAACTAAGCAAGGACATGACTTGAGGTATTTAGATTTAGGCGGGGGATTTGGAATTAGTTATCAGGAAGAGGAAGAACTAAAAATAGATGAAGTGTTACCAGAAATAATTTCTTTTCTTGAACCACTTAACCTCAATCTTATTCTTGAGCCGGGAAGATCCATTTCTGGCAATGCGGGAGTTCTTCTCTCTAAAGTTGAATACTTAAAAACAACCTCAGATATGAATTTTGCTGTAATAGATTCAGGAATGAATGATCTTCTTAGGCCCTCTCTTTACGAAGCTTGGCATGATATTTCTGTAATTGAAAATAAAGATAAAAAAGAACTCCTTTACAAGGTGGTTGGACCGGTTTGTGAAAGTGGTGATACTTTTGGAGAAGAAAGATTGTTAAGTCTTGATGAAGATTCTATTTTGGCCATACATGATGCAGGGGCTTATGGTCACGTTATGTCTTCTAATTACAACAGCCGACTAAAACCTCCTGAAATCTTAATTAAAGATGAAGACGTGAAAGTTATCAGAAAAAGAGAAACTTTTGATGATCTACTAAGGCAAGAGAGAGATGTCTAGTCTAACTGAATTAAAAACCAGTAAATTTTCCGGTCTTGGAAACAAAATACTTTTAGTAGATTTAATTAGACAATCGGGTCACATAGACTCAGATCTAGTTAAGAAAATTGTTGCAAACAATCAGGTTCAGTTTGATCAATTAATCTCAATTGAGGCTCCATCTCTTCCTCATCTTGATTTTAGTGCAAAGATATTTAACAGAGATGGCAGTAGAGCTGAAAACTGTATTAATGGAGCCAGATGTTTTGGAAAATATATATTTGATACCGGACTTCTAAATAAACCTGAATTGTTGGTTGGAATTGAAAACAGTACATGGAAGATCAGCAATCCGGAAAAAAATATGTATGCCGTAGAACAAGAAATCTCTGATCCCAGCCTAGGCGCAGAGATGTTACCCACATTAAATTCTTCGGGCCTCCATTCTTTAGACTTAAAAGGAGATAATTTAGATATAGGGTTCGTGAATTTAGGGAACCCCCATGCTATTCACTTCACCACAGGAATTAAAACTATACCGCTTGATAGGTGGGGGAAGAATATTCAAGAATCTAAATTTTTTCCTAATGGGGTAAATCTAACTTTAGCTGAAATGACCTCTCCAGCCGAAGTAAATATAAGAGTTTTTGAAAGAGGTGTAGGTGAAACGCTAGCATGTGGAAGTGGTGCTTGTGCCACTGTGGTAAAAGGAGTTGAGCTTGGCTACCTCCAAAAAGAAGTCACTGTTAATTTTAAGACGGGCTGCTTATCTATAAAATACGATTCTGATAACCAAGTATTGACTGCAAAAGGGCCCGCAGATTTCTTAGAAGAGACTAGTATTCTTATATGAATGATAAAAAGAAACACAATCCTTCTGCTAAGGAAGTTGCTGATTATTTAATCTTAAACCCCAATTTTTTTAAAGAACATCCAGAAGTATTAAATTCCATAGAAATAGTCCATGAATCTGGAGCAGCGGTTTCGTTAATACAAAGACAAGTTGAATTGTTAAGAACAGATTACAACTCCACGACAGATAGATTGATGGAGTTATTAGCTAATGCAAAGAATAATGACGACATCTTTAATCTAACCAAAAAATTAATCCTTGATCTCATTAATGCAAGCAACATAGAAGAAATAACCTCTATATTAGAAGAAAGATTTAAAAAAGATTTTGGTGCTGACGAAAGTAGATTAATATTTTTTACTGAGTCCAATAAAAACATCCCCAAAGGAAGAGTTAAGAATCCAGTTGAATCAGCAAATAAACTAGCTGATCTTATGGAACCTGGAGAATTGTTTTGTGGTGAAGTAAAACAGGAAATTACTAAATTTATTTTTAATGATGAAACCCCCTTTAAGGAAGTCGCTCTAATACCCCTAACAAGTAGTTCTTTAAAAGGAATGATCGCTTTAGGAAGTGCCCAAAAAGGAAAATATACAGAAAATAAGGATACTCTTTTTTTGGACTTTGTTTGTGAAGTGGTAAGTGGGTTAATAGATAATCATAATTCTTAAATGTTAGACAACCACCTTGATCCCTTTTTATCTCATCTGGAAGTTGTTAGACATCTTTCTCCTCATACAATAAGTAGCTATAAAAGAGATTTGGATTCTTTCTTCACTTTCTTAAAAGAAAAAAATGATTCATTGGAACAGGTTCAAGATCATGATATTAGGGGTTTTGTTTCTCAAGAAAGGAGAAGGGGTCTAAGCGCCAGAAGCCTACAAAGATCTCTATCTTCTATCCGTAGTTTCCTTAACTATTTATTAGATGAAGAAATTGTAGAAACTAATCCAGCTGAAAATATCAGCGCCCCAAAATCTACTCAGCTATTGCCAAAGGCTCTGGATACAGACCTTGTTAAGAGACTTTTGGATTTTAAGCCTAAAGGAGACATTGAGATTAGAGATAAGGCCATGGTAGAACTTTTATATTCTTCGGGCCTGCGTCTTTCTGAGCTCTGTGGTCTTAATATAGACAGCATCTCTATTAAAGAGAGATCTTGTCGTGTGGTAGGTAAAGGAAATAAAACGAGAGATCTACCTGTAGGAGATAAGGCCATACAAAGCTTAAGAGACTGGCTTCTTGTTCGAAGAAATATTTCCGATGATACGAATAAAGCTTTATTTTTAAACAAAAACGGTAAAAGAATTTCTACTCGTTCCGTGCAACTTAGACTGGAACGGTTAAGCAAAAAAAGAGGACTTCCAATGGTAAACCCTCATATGCTCAGACATTCCTTTGCAAGTCATATTCTAGAATCAAGTGGAGACCTGAGGGCCGTACAAGAAATGTTGGGACATTCCGATATTGGAACCACACAAATATATACAAAACTAGACTTCCAGCACCTATCGAAAGTCTATGATGATGCCCACCCCAGAGCCAAAAATAAAAAAAAGTAAATGAGCAGCATTAAAGCTATCACGTTTGATTTAGATGACACTTTGTGGCCCTTATTGCCTGTAATTCTTAAAGCTGAAAAAGATACCAATAAATGGTTAATTGAAAATTATCCTGGCGTTGAGAATCTTCTAAAGAGTGACGAGGTAAAAGAAATCAGAGACAGTCTAATTTCTCAAGAAAGCAAGTTGGTCTATCAGCTGTCTAAACTTAGAGAATTAACGTTAGTAGAGTTAGCTGTCAGATCGGGCTACACAAAAGAAGAGTCGGAAATGATGGCCAGGGAGTCTTTTAAAATTTTTTATGCTGGCAGGAATGATGTAACCCTTTATGAAGGCGTTGAAGAAGTCCTTGAATCTTTAAAACAAAAATACGTTCTAGGGGTAATAACAAATGGAAATGCGGATACAAAGAAAATTGGGATCGATCACTACTTTGACTTCAATATATCTGCAAGCGATATAAATGCAGGTAAGCCTGAACCAATAATCTTTGAAGAAGCTTTAAGACAGTCTGGTTTTAGAGCTGAAGAAATCTGTCATGTCGGAGATCACCCTGTAAATGATGTAGAGGGGAGTAGCAATTTTGGAATGAAATCTATTTGGTTTAATGAAAAAGAATTGGATTGGCCTCTTGATAAAAAAACCAACTTTAAAGAAGTGAATTCTTGGTCTGAGTTAGAAAGAACTGTAGAAAGCTTTTAGTCTAGTGCGTCTAGCATATACTGTACGGCATCAGTTAACTCTTCCTGTGAACAGTCCATACACATACCCATGGGCGGCATCCCTCCTAAACCATTAGTTACCGTTTCTACTAAATGATCTAAATCTTCGTTCGCCCGTTCACCCCAACTGACCCTGTCTCCAAACTTAGGTGCACCTGCCAATGCTATTGCGTGACACGTTGTACATGCTGCGTCATAAACTTCTTTACCACTTCTCATTTCATTTGAAGAGGAAACAACAAGATCAACTTCTTGTGCGCAATCTTGACCTTCTACACAAACTTGGCCTACTGGTGCTATTCTTTTTTCTATGGCTTTTTTTGCTTCTGAAGCTCCTAACCCCAACGTTGCTAAAGCAAGTGCCAATGAAATAAAAAAAACAGTTTTTTTCATAGAATTTTAAGTTAGCTGTTAAAAGCGCGGCCATTATATAGGAAGAAAAGCACAATGAGACAGTGATCTTTAAATCAATTTATAATCGATCCACGGGCTAGTAGTTCAACTGGATAGAACGTTTGCCTCCGGAGCAGAAGGTTGCAGGTTCAAGTCCTGCCTAGCCCACCAATTCTGTCTATTTAGAATAATTGAAATATCTGCTTTAATGACTAAATGAAGAAACTGGTGAAATCAACAATATTAGTTTTGCTACCTTTTCTAGCGCTTTCTCTAAATGCTCAAGAAATTGAAGATATTAAAAAGTGCAGTCTGATAAATGACCCCATGAAAAGACTGGCTTGCTTTGATGATCTGGTTAAGGGTCCGAGTGATAACCCAGAGGTAGAAGTGAAGCAAGAAGTAGAAAAGGTTTTACCTGCTAAGAAAGAAGTCATAACTGAAGAGAAAGTCTCTAAATCTTCAGAAAAAATAATAGAGGAACAAAAAGAAAGAATACTCTCTCTTGAAAGAATAGTTAAAAGGATAAGTAGGCAGAGAGATGTTCAAAAACAAAAAAATGAGAGTAAATCTCAACCTTTCTCGGCGACTATTGATTCTGTTAAATTTATAAATTACAAATTTAAATTTAAGCTAGACAATGGAGAAACTTGGCAGCTCACTGATTCAGGGAAAAGAGCAAGGTTAAAAAAAGGAGAGACTATTCGTATTGTGCCTGGGGATATGCGATCTTTCTTTCTTGAGAATTCTAAGGGGAGATTTAGAGTAAAAAAGATTAAATAGTTAGTCTTTCGCTTTAGTTCTTAGTATTTGACAGTTTTTTTACTTTATTTATTATGAAAGTGCTTAATTATTAGAGGGAGAGATAGATGACTCATGACATTTTAATCAAAGGCGGTCAGGTTGTAGACGGAACTGGTTCTGATGCCAAATACGCCGATGTAGCTATAAAAGATGGAATTATTGCTGAAATTGGAAAAATAGATGGACAAGCTGAGCATGAAATAGATGCAGAAGGTCAGACAGTCACTCCCGGATTCGTAGATATTCATACCCATCTAGACGCTCAAATCGGTTGGGACCACGAACTAAGACCAGTTAGTCATCACGGTGTCACTTCGGTTCTTATGGGTAACTGCGGAGTAACCTTCGCCCCCTGTAAACCAGAAGATAGAGAGCTCATAGCGCATATGATGCAGACAGTAGAAGACATACCTAAAGAAGCCATACTTGGAGGTCTTCCTTGGGACTGGGAAGATTATGGAGGATACCTAGATTCAATAGAAAAGTTTGATCTCGGAATAAATGTAGCTGGAATGGTGGGACATACTGCGGTCAGGTATTACGTAATGGGAGAAAGGTCTGTTGAAGAACTTGCGACAGATGAAGAAATCAAACAGATGGCAGAGATAGTTGGAGAATCAATGGATGGAGGAGCTGTTGGGTTTTCGACAAACAGATACCCTCCTCATGTGGGTCCTGACGGTAGATCTATTCCAGGAACATATGCAGAAGCTAAAGAGCTATTAGAAATAGCTAAAGTTGTAGGTGAGAAAAGAGGCCTGATGCAGAATGTATTAGATTTTGGCGGTCAGCCTGAATTCTCAGTTAAATTGCTCAAGGATCTTGCTAGTACGACAAGAGATCGAATACTCTTCAGTATGGGAACGGGTCCTGATCTAGAATCAGGGAAAAGGGTACGCGGCCTTCTTAAAGAGCTTTGTAGTGAAGGTGGCGATATTACTGCCATTTCACAACCCAGATCCTCTGGTTTTATGTTTGGGCTACAATCTGGATTACCTTTTGCAGGAGAAACCTGGGACCATCTTCGCACCAAGGATCTAAAGGGTAGGCTTGCAGCAATTAGAGATACAGAAACACGAAAAAAACTGATTGAAGAAGCTTCGGCTAGTAAAGAACACCTGCCTTATCATTTAGTTTTTTGGTTAGGAGATGAAGAAACCCCAGACTATGCAGCGGGAACTGAAAGGTGTGTTGACACAATGTCTAAAGAGAGAGGTATTCATCCATCTGAGTTATTTCTAGACTTATCTGATGAGTCTGATGGAAAAAGCTTATTTAATTACAGGATGTTTAATCAAAATTTAGAGGCAGCTGGTGAGATGTTCTTAAGTGACAGAATTTTTCCAGGACTGGGAGATGCAGGAGCTCATGTATCTCAAATATGTGATGCCGGTTGGGCAACTTTTGTACTTTCACACTGGGTTAGAAAGACGGGTCTTTATAGCCTAGAAGAAGGAGTCCGAAGGATTACCTCAGCACCAGCAAGGATTATAGGTCTTAAAGATCGAGGAACTCTTGAAGTTGGCAAGAAAGCAGATGTTAATGTGTTTGATGCTGGTTCTGTAGCTGAACTTCAGCCGGAAATCGTTCATGACTTTCCTGGTGGAGCTCCAAGGTATGTCCAAGGATCAAAGGGTTATAAAGCAACTGTGGTAAATGGAAAAATCAATTTTATTGATGGAGAGCTAACTGGGGCAGCTAATGGAGAAGTTTTAAGACACAGTGCTTAACTAAATAAAGGAGAGTAGTCATGGAAGTTAAGAATGCGGTTATGCCTAATGATGAACAGATGGCAGGGTTTCTAGAAAAGGATAAAGATGAACCAATTTTTATGGTCAACCTTCTTAAGTTTAAAGATAAAGCGGAATACCCTGATAAAAGAGAAACTGATCTAACGGGTGAAGAAGCTTATGCCATATACGGGAAGGAAGTAAGAAAACACCTAGAAAAAGTTGGTGGACAGCCTATCTTTAGCGGAAAGGTATCGCGTCTAATGTTGGGAGAGGTTGAAGATCTTTGGGATCAGGTTGCAATTGCTACATATCCAAACAGAAAAGCTATGCTAGATATGATATCGGACCCTGAATACATTAAAAGCGCTCAGCATCGAGTAGCAGGTCTTGAAGGCCAACTTAATATAGAGACAAATTCTCCCTTAGATATTTAACGAATTATTTTTCTATAAACTTAGCCCAAACATCGAACGGTTCTCTTTCAGTAACTAGGTTATTTACTGGATCTGTGTCGTCGATGTAACCTATGGCCATACCACAAAAAAGCATTAACTCTTCCCCTGCTCCCACAAAACTAGAAACACTGTCAGGCCTAGCTGACCATGCCTCTTGAGGACATGTATCCAAGCCCTCTTCTTTGGCCAAAAGCATAAAGGTTTGAAGAAACATCCCTAGATCTGACCATTGTGGAGGTCCCATTTGCTTATCAACAAAACAAAAAAATCCGGCGGGAGCTCCAAAAAATTCAAAGTTTTTTAACATTTGTTTAACTCGAGCTTCTTTATCTTCTTTTCCTATACCCAAGAGCCCATACATATCTACTGCAACCTTAAGCCTTGAAGATTTATAAGGCTCTGTTAAATCTTTAGGGTAAATATCATAGGCAGGTGTTTCGGGTTCAGTCCACTCAGAAAGGTGCTTTAAAAAGGCTTTCATTGTGTCATTGTTAATTACAAATATTCTCCAGGGTTGTAGGTTGCCTCCGGATGCTGCCCTAGCAGACTTTTCAAGCAGAGTTTGAATTAATTTATTGTCTACGGGAGTGTCTAAGAAGGCCCTAACTGACTTTCTTTGAGATACAGCATCAGAAACTTTCATCAATAACTATGAAAGTTCTTCATCAGCTCTTTGCTTAGCCCACTTGTAATTAGCTTTACCGTTAGGAGCCCTCATGACTTCATCAACAAATAAAACTTGTTTAGGAAGTTTATACCCAGCTAAATGCTCTCGAGTGAAATTAATTAAATCTGCCTCTTCTACAGTATTGCCTTCTCTATAAGAAGCTAAAGCAATTACTCTTTGGCCAAACCTATCGTCGTCCACACCCACCACCAGACAATCGTAAATATCAGGATGGCGTTTTACAGCTTCTTCGACCTCTTCGGGATAAACCTTTTCTCCTGCGGTGTTTATGCAATTGCTACCTCTTCCAAGTAAAGTGATGGTCCCATCGGCTTCCATTAATGCATAGTCTCCTGGAAAGCTATATCTAACTCCGTCCACTTCTTTAAAAGTTTCAGCAGATTTTTTTGCGTCTTTGAAATAACCCTCCGGTACAAGCCCACTAGTTCCAATTAAACCCATTTCCCCTGAACCAGGTTCTACAAGCTTCCCTTCATCCGTAATGACTATTACTCCTGGATTTAGAGTAAATTTAGCCGTTGGAGCAGGGTTCTCTCTTGAAGCAATAGAACCACCCATACCTCCTTCAGTTGACCCCATTGCATCAACTAAAAGCATTTCATTGTGTGCAAGAAGGCCCTCTTTTACTTCAGAGCTCCACATAACCCCACTTGAAATCATCATGTTTACAGAATCAATGTTGTAAGGATTAGCTTCGGCTTTTGCTTTATCTAGAGAATCTCTGATCGGTTTTGCAAAAGCATCTCCAACAATTACTAGGTTATTTACTTCATGCTTCTCAGTTTCTTTCAACAAATGATCTGGATCAAAACCCAACTGAGGAATTGTTACCACTGTTCCCCCTACACTTAAAGGAATGAAGGCGCCAAGCCACATACCGGTTCCGTGCATTAAAGGACAGGCAGGTAAACTAACTATTAAACTATTAGACTCATCTAAGTCTTTAACAAGTCCTGGAATAACATCCAAATCGAAACCAACAGTATTCTCCAATTCTTCCGGGGCTATAGGAAGCAACCCCCAGGCAGTTCCTGTTTTTAGCATCGCACTAACAAAACCTTGGTGTTTATACATAACTCCTTTGGGCATGCCGGTTGTACCGCCCGTATAAAGCATATAAATATTTTCTCCTGACCTTGTTATTCTCTCCATGGGATCATTGGCTGATATGGAATCTTCAAAATCCACCGAAAATTTAGGTAGTTCAGTAGTCCCATCATCAACTTGAATGAAAAGTTTTACTTTGGGGAGTTTTTCTTTTATTGATTCAATTTGGCTTGCGTAACAGCCTTGATAAAAAACTGCTTCTGCATCCGCATTGTCTAAAAGGTACACAAGTTCCTCTTCCTTGTATCTGTAATTTACATTTATTGGTACGCCTTTAATTTTAAAGACAGAATATTGAGCCTCTAGGTATTCATTAGAATTGTGAAGATATAAGCCTACTTTGGAATCATCTCCTAAACCGTTCTTTGACAAGAGGGTAGCTAATCTAGCGGCCCTGTCATCATATTCTTTCCAAGTTCTTTCTATATTTCCACAGATTAGTGCCTTTCTATCTGGGATTACATCTGAAATGTTTTCCCACAAAGTTGCAAAATGTGTCTCCATATTTATTCCTCTTAATTAATTTATCTTGGCATCCAACTTCCGTGGGCTCCAAAAGGTATCCTTTGGGGAGTATATATTTCTGCCACAGGGGGAGATTCAAAGTCTTTGGAATCTATTATTAATAGTTTTGATTTCTCAGTGCTTTCTTCATATGCCAACATTAATATCCACCCATCATCTTCACCCGAATCTTTAGATTTTGGTACGAATACAGGTTCTCCTCCCCTTACATTTTCACCCAAGTCATGTGTAAACCTTTTGCCGTTTGCTAAATCATATTTAAGTACATGATTTCCTAACGTTAAAGAATCTGCGTTAGTATCTAAAGTCATGCAATAACCATAGTCCGTTTTCAAACCCGTTCTCCTGTCATCAACTCTAGGGAAATCACAGGGCGAATCATCTATTTGCTCCTCTTTAACTTCTCCTCGCTCTAGATCGATAGTCCACTTCCACAACCTGCCTATTGTTGTGTCTCCGCCATAAACCTCTTGAAAACCACCAACCATGGCTTCTTTTTGCTTACAAACATAAAGAATTATTTTATTGTCCTCTTCATAAGAGTTAAGAGGATGAAATACATAACAAGGATCAATTTCAAACCACCTGACATCGCTGTTGGAACCATTTCTTGGCATAACACCTAGCCTTGCTCCACATTCAGGTTTAAAGCCAAAGGGCGATCCTGTTTCTACCGCCAAGTTCATGTCTGAAATTATTGGAAGATCCATAAAAACAACAAAGTTTTCAGTTACATTCCAGTCGTGCATCATCACTGCCCTGGGCAATTCTATGGGCTCTATCTGAATTAACTTCCCTTTGGCATCAACACGATAATACGTTAAATAAGGTTCCGACATCATCGAGTAAGAAAAAAATAAGAGCTCTCCAGTTTTGGGGCAAACCCTTGGGTGTGCTGTCATGGCACCATTCAGTTTGCCTGCAAAGTCATACACACCTACAGTTTCTAAATTTTCATCCACCTCCCACGGTAAATGAGCCTCTTCTAGAGCCAACAGCTTTCCAGCATGCTTAACAATGTGCGTATTGGCAGGTGAAGCACTCAAGTCGCCAAAAGAACTCATAATATCTAAATCTTTTTCATAATAAGGTGTCTTTACATACCTGTTTTTATAATTTACTTCGCCATTATCAAAATTAAATCCGTGTAGCATTCCATTGCCAAAAAACCAGTGATCGCTATAACCTGATCTGGGGTTCATTCCATTTCTTACATAAAGCCCATTTAAACTTTCGGGAATTTTCCCTTTAACTTCAAGACTAGCTACATCTAATTCTTTTTCTACCGGACCCCAGTTTCCTTGTAAATGCCATGCATTCTTATCAACGGCATCTGTATCAAATAAACTCTGACTCATTTTCTCTCCCAATTCATATTAATGAGATACCAGTTATAACAAAAATAAATTTTAAGGCCAATCGATAAATTAATAATCTATCTTGTCTTCTACGGCAGTTCCTTCTTTGGGGATTAAAGCTGACCTTAAATAAGAAGCAACTACGGTGCCGTCTTGATTTTTTCCAGTTGTCTTGACTGTCACAATGCCGTCATCAGGTCTGGATTTTGACTCTCTTTTCTCCATGACTTCAGATTCTGCATATAAAGTATCCCCAACGTATAAAGGGTGAGGTAAAACAATGTCCGTCCAGCCCAAATTAGCAATAGCCTTTTGACTAACGTCGCTCACACTCATCCCAACCATTAAAGCTATAGTAAACGGGCTGTTTACAAGAGTTTTACCAAACTCTGTCCCCTTTCCAAATTCTTCATCAAAATGAATAGGGTGCTGGTTCATGGTAAGTAAAGTGAACCAAGTGTTATCTGATTGAGTAATTGTTCTTCCGGGCCTGTGTTCGTAAATATCTCCGATATTAAACTCTTCGTAATACCTACCAAAAGTCTCCCTGTACCTTCCGGGTTCTATTTCCTTAATATTTTTTACCATAAATTTCTCCTCAATCCTTTATTCACTTTCTAGATCTATTCCAGATAACCACAACCGTTTCTTCATAAGCCTAACTATTGGCTCATCAACCATCTTACCATCTACAGAGATAGCCCCACCCTTAGAATTGGAGTAGGCTTCAATAATCTTTTTGGCTTCCTCTAATTCCTCTTCGGTAGGTAAAAATCTTTCTTTAATTATCTTTGCTTGCTTTGGGTGAATAGCAAATTTACTGTTAAATCCAATAGACTTAGCCTTCCGGCTCTCTTCAGCTAAAAGCTTCTCATCATTAATTTGCATGAAGGGACTGTCTATAGTCAAAAGCCCGCGTTTACTCGCTTGCATTACTATCATAGACCTTGCCATCAAAAGAGAATCCCAGCTCATATCGGACCCTAATTCTGCTGAAAGATCTGCCCCACCCAAAGCAAGACCCATGACCTTTTTGTCCTGAATTAACAAAGAAAGGTTTTCTAGTGCTATTGGGGTTTCAATCAATAAGATTACTTTTATGTCTTCGCTTAAGGAAGTAAGCTCAACGGGGTCTTCTATCTTAGGAATAATTAATCCTTTAAAGTTTTTGACAGTACTTTTGAATACATTGATATCCTTTTCTCCATAAGATGTAGTTAGAGGATTTACCCTTATAAAAAAGGGTTTGCTTATCTCGGTAGAAGACAAGTAATCAGCCAAAGCTTCTCTGGCTACATTCTTCTCGTCTTCTGGAACGGAATCTTCAAGATCAATTATTAAACCGTCGGCTTCTGAGTTTTCTGCCTTCTGAATCCAGTCCAGCTTAGAGGCGGGAACGAATAGAGGGCTTACAGGAAAAGAATTCAAGATAGTACCTAATTTGAACTCGGCAAGAACTTCCTCTCTTTCTCTATTAAGAAATCTACTACATCTAGAAGTTTACTGGTGCCAATTTCTCTTGTACCTGAGACCTTATATTTGCCGTTTACTATGATTGTAGGAACTCCAGTTACAGCCCATTGCCTCATCCTGTTATTGGCTTGTTTAACTGCGTTATTAACCCCGAATGAATTAGAAACAGACAAGTATCTTTCTTTTTCTATCCCAAAGCCTTTAAAGAAGTATTCAACTTCAGAATTACCAAGAAGATTTCTGCGCTCTCTCCATATGGCAGTAAAAGCAGCAGGAATAGCTTTTTCTTCAATTCCGAGAGCTTTCGCAGAATAAAATAAGCGAGCATGTGTTTCAGCCTGCGCATTCCAAGTTATGTGAGACTTCCAAAAATCTACATCATTAGGAAGGTTTTTTTTCCAAGGCTGGATATAGGACTCAAGTGCATAACAGTGATTGCAACCAAACCAAAAAACTTCAACTACCTCAATTTTAGAGGGGTTTCTTGTAACCGTTGGATTATCTAAGATCTGGTAATGTCTTCCTTGAACATACTCTTCAGCTTGAGCACAGGAAAAAAACAATAAAAGACACACCCAAGCCAGATGCTTTAGATTTAATTTTGCGTTAATAAAGACCATTTATAAAACTTGCTAAAGCTTCTATTTCTTTATCATCGAGTTTATAAGCTATCGATACCATGATTGCAGACTCTTCGGAGTATTGCCTTTCACCAGTCCTATAGTCCTTCAGGGTTTTAGCAATATATTCGGTTTTTTGACCGCTCAAGAGGGGGTACCCAGCAAGGCTGTTACCCGTGCCTTTGGGAGAATGACATGCTGTACAAGCAGGTATGCCCTTTTCAAGACTACCAGAGTAGTAAAGTTTGAAGCCCTGATCTACTAGATCAGCAGACGCTTGCCCTATTTTATTTTTATTAGCCGAATAGTAAGCTGCAATATCTCGTAGATCCTGCTCTGTGTACCCA
>LUMF01000019.1_pt1 | contig 13654 bp, 7 predicted proteins | sample 729701 | NCBI WGS metagenome assembly LUMF01 (sample SAMN03860270, study PRJNA289734) | marine metagenome | biome: seawater column; feature: ocean; material: water; isolation source: Red Sea water column Station 34 - depth 100m | place: Saudi Arabia: Red Sea | collected 2011-10-15 | depth 100 m | reverse complement strand
TTTCATGGTAGATGTTGAAGGGCTTCAATCAACGATCTTTGATCCAAGTATTGTTAACCTGTTCTTTTCCGATAATGCCGCAGATGGCGATATTAAAGGTGTAGAAGGTGATTTTACTTATTACTCTGATAGAGAGGGATTGACAGTCGCTGGTGCGTTCTCAATGTTAGATACTGAACTTACAAAGAAATTAGTACCTACCAATGATGTTACTGTCGGAGGCGATATGGCATTTGCCCCTGATATGCAGTTTAATCTAAGATTTAGACAAGAGTGGGAAATGTCAAATGGAAATATGGGGCATGCACAACTGCAACTCACTTATTCTGAAGATAGTTATTCAGATATCATGGAAATGAATAAAGCTCTCCAAGATAGTTATAGCACGGTAGATGTTCGTGTCGGCATGAGCAATGATACGATGACTGCTGAGTTATACGTTGACAATCTAACAGACGAAAGAGGTGAGATTAGTAATACCTTTGTATTTGATAGACAGCGTGTGTCTTATATAAGACCAACAACTATTGGCATAAGGTATAAGCATAACTTTTAGTTTATAAAAGTAAGCTATAATTTAAGAAGGGAGTCTAGGCTCCCTTTTTAATTGCATAAGAAAAAGTAGTGTTTTTTCAATACCATCATAATGACAGAAAATAAATTAGACACCTCCAGAGCTACCGAAGCAATAAAAGACGCTAGATTTGTTGAAGCACTTAACTTATTAGAATCAAATCTTATAAAAGATCCAAAGCATATTGATAGCCTATATTTAGCAGCAGTTTCATCAAGGTATTTAAAAAATTACGATGAGGCAAAAAAATACATCGAGAGTTTATTAAGTCAAGCTCCTGACATGGGGAGAGCCTATCAAGAGTTAGGTCATCTGAATAGAGATACCGGCAATCAAGAAAATTCAATTGCACATTATAGACAAGCCTGTGAGTTAAACCCCGCTTTATTGTCCTCTTGGAAAGCCTTGTATGATTACTTTAGAACCAATAACAATAAACCTGCTGCCGATCATGCATTTATGCAAATGAACACTCTTCAATCTATACCAAGTGTTTTGCTTTACATAAGCCAGATTCTTAATGAAGGAAAATTAGGCATTGCAGAAGAAAAATGCAGAGAATTTCTTAAAAAGAATCCAACCAATACATTCGCAATGTCATCGTTAGCTCAAATTGCCGATCGAATGGGATATTTTGATGATGCAGAATTTTTGCTTGAAAGTGCGGTTAAATTTAACCCCGAAGATGGCGAGCTTAGAATGAGATATGCAATGATTCTTCGTAAAAAACAAAAATTTGAAAAGACCATGGAACAAGTAAACATTTTGTGTGAGAAATTTCCTGAGAATCTTTCATATCAAGCTCAAAAAGCAAGCGAGATTATGCAAAACGGTGATCATGCAGGAGCAATTAATTTATTTGATAATATTCTCCAAAAAAACCCTTTCAATTTTAGTGTTCTTACATCCAAAGGCCACGCACAAAAAACTTTAGGCAAGACAGATCAAGCAATTAAAAGTTATCAATCTGCATACAAAGTCAAACAAGATCATGGCGAAGCTTTTTTTTCCTTATCTAACTTAAAAACATACACCTTCACTAAAAGTGAATTAAATATTATGAGGCAGCAGCTCAAAAGAGTTGATCTGACATTGCAAGATAAAACTTATTTTCACTTTGCATTAGCTCAGGGGTGTGAAGCAATAGGCGAATACGATGAAGCTTTTATAAATCTTGATAGTGGAAATAAGATTAAGAATAAGCAAAGCAAATATTCTACTGAAAGAATGGATAGAGAGTTGCAGGCTCAAATTGATGTGTGCAATAAATCATTCTTTGAACAACATGGCAAAGGTGGATATGAAACTAAAGATCCAATATTTATTTTGGGTCTACCAAGGGCGGGCTCAACATTAATTGAGCAAATCTTAGCTTCTCATTCCATGATTGATGGAACGCTCGAGCTTCCTAATATTCTTTCTATGGCACAGAGTCTTAGAGGTGATGATATTTATGGCAAGGAAGGTAACTACCCTAAAAGCATGGAAGATTTATCCCTTGAGAGAAGAATAGAAATGGGAAAAATGTTTATCGATGATACAAGAATGCATAGAAAAGATGCACCAAGATTTACTGATAAAATGCCTAATAATTTTCGTCATATTGGATTAATTCACCTGATCATGCCAAACGCAAAAATTATTGACGCAAGAAGATACCCTTTGGATTGTTGCTTTAGTATGTTTAAGCAGTTATTTGCCCAAGGACAAGAATTTACATATGGATTGTCTGAAGCGGGAAGCTACTATAAGAGTTATGTTAACTTGATGAATCATTGGGATGAAGTTCTGCCTAATAAAATATTGAGGGTTAATAACGAGGACATAATTGAAGATCTAGAAGGTCAAGTTACAAGAATGCTAGAGTTTTTGGACTTACCTTTTGAGGACTCATGTATCACTTTTTATGAAACCGATAGATCAGTTAGAACAGCAAGCTCCGAACAGGTGAGGAAACCAATAAATAAGTCTGGAATGGATCGATGGAAGCCATATGCGAAACACCTTAAACCTTTATTGGATGGACTTGGGTCAGGCCTTGTGAAGCCTGATGATCAGGAGTTTATTAGATCAATTTGATGGTTTTAAGATATTGAAATTTGATAAACTATATTGCCTATGAACAAATCCTCAAAATTTCCTTCAGATGCAGAAATAGTCATAGTGGGCGTAGGTGGAATCGTTGGATCTATGCTCGCATACTGGTTTACAGAACTCGGACATAAAGACATCGTGGGGTTGGAAAAATCCAGTGTCATTCCTTCAGATTTTGCATCCACCGCACACGCTTCAGACTTTGTCTACAACACGACTCACGACAAACTAAGCAACTGGACGACCGCCTATAGCCGAGATTTTTATGAAGACAATGGTTTTTTCCTAAAAAAAGGAGGTCTAGAAATTTGTCGTAAAGACGACGACGTACTTTGGGAAGAACTCAAACGAAAGGTTGCATCAGGCAAGGCTTTTGGAACTAATGTCAGTCTAATTTCCGCGTCCAAAGCCAAAGAAAAATTTCCTTTGCTAGATGAAGAATCAATTCGCGGGGCAATGTGGGACCCGGATGCAGGTCTAGTAGTGCCGCGATCACAGGATGTGGTTAACTTTGCTGTAGAAAGCGCTAAAGAAAAGGGCGCACTGAGGACTTTCACTGACACACCAGCTGTAGGCTTTGAAATTGAGAACGGACGTCTTACTGGAGTAAAAACGGATAAAGGAACAATCAAGACTGAAAAAGTTGTAATTGCATCGGGAATCTGGGGGTCATTAGTCGGAGAGATGGCTGGCGTTTCAGTCCCACTTATGCCAGTTGAACACCCATTATTATTTTTTGGCCCACTTCCTGAAGCACAGGAAACAGAGGATTTTCTTGTTTACCCATTGCTTCGAGATCAAGGCAATTCTGCTTATGTTAGGGATACAGGTAAGTTGCATGGGGGAATGCTTGAATGGGGATTTTACGAGGACAAAGAGCCTCGACTGGTTGACGCAGAGGATATCGGTAATCCTGAAAAGACCATGATGTCTGACTCAATGAGGCACCTGGATCTTGAAGAGGTCGCCGAACCTCTAGAAAGAGCCTTAGAAACAACGCCTATACTCAATGAATTAGGCTGGGATGAAAGAAGTTCTTTTAATGGTCTGCTGTCTGTTACTGCTGATGGAGGTTCTTTAATTGGTGAAAGTCCGGAAGTCAGAGGCTTTTGGTTGTGCGAAGCAGTGTGGGTTAAAGACGGACCGGGTTGTGCGAGACTGTGTGCAGAATGGATGACCAATGGCAAAACACAGATGGACATGCACTCATTTGACATTGCCAGATTTTATCCAGAGCAAAAAGAAAAAGCGTTTGTCAAAACCCGATCGTTTGAAAATGCACAAACCATTTATACCCCGCCTGTTCACCCAAAAGAGCCCTATATTAGTCAAAGAGAGCTATTTGTCAGTCCCTTTTATGCAAGAGAAAAAGAGCTTGGTGGTTACTTTGAAAATGAAATCGGTGGTTGGGAACGTGCTTTTGCCTACGAAAGCAATCAACAAAAACTAGATAATTATATACAGGAGGTCCCAGCTAGAGAAAACGAATGGGATCGACGTCACGTGCCTTACGAGATTGCTAACGCAGAACATCTAGCCATGAGTGAATCAGCTGGGATGATCAATCTATCGCATTTTGCGATCATGGACATCGAGGGCTCAGATGCAGAACGCATGTTGGAGCATCTTTCCGTGGCGAAAGTAGGCGGCGATACCCCTGAAGATAGAATCATCTATACGAATTTCTTGGACGAGGATGGCGGTGTTCATGCAGACCTGACTATCTCCCGCTTAGGGAAAGATCGTTATCGTGTCGTTACCGGTGGTGCTGATGGTAACCGAGACTGGGTCACCTTACGTAATTATCGGGATGATATGGGGCTGGAAGCAGATATTAATATTCGGACGCACGATATGGCAACCTTAGGGTTATGGGGACCTACAGCAAAGGATGCTCTGGGTCATTTTATTGACCCCAGCGAAATTAGCATTGAGAATTTCCCCTTTGTTGCAGCAAAATATCTGACTCTTAATTTATCTGGTGGGAAAACCATCGATGTCTGGGCAGCACGCATTTCCTATGTTGGTGAGAGTGGCTGGGAAATCTATTTAAACAATGACAGTGAAGAGGGTCTGGCACTTTATGATTCTCTTCTCGAGGTTGGAGTTGTGCCGGTTGGTATTGAAACTTACGCCAACAGCAGACGTCTTGAGAAGAGTTTTCGACTTCAAGGCGCTGATCTATTGACTGAATACAATGCTTGTGAATCGGCTGTTGAAAGACCTAAGGTTAAGGAAGCAGACTTCCATGGTAAGCAAGCACACCTTGCTCACCGAGAAGAAGAACCTAGTGCCATTTTATGCACCATGACGCTGGATAACCTAAATGTATCGGGCAAAGCTCGCTACCCGGTGGGTATCTCTCCAATTATTGATCCTGATACTGGTGAAGTGCCGGTTGATAGTAAAGGTCGCAGGTCGTATAGCACCAGTATGTCTTACTGCCCATCCATCAAAAAACATGTGGTTATGGGTTACCTGCCTAAAAATATAGCTATAAAAGGGAAGTCACTGTCTCTGGAATACTTTAACGAAAACGGCGATGGGATTTATCCTATGACCGTTCAGATAGTTGGCAAGGGATCTCTTTATGATCCCAATAATGAAAGGGTTCGCTCTTAACTTGAGCAGGATATAGTCATGTCAGAAAGGAAAAGACGAAGACAAGCTGGCGGAAGAAGAAAGAAAATAGAAGCCAGACAGCAAGGCGCGAGTAAGTATCGTCCATACATTGAGCGTAATATTCCGTATTTTGAAATTTTAAATGAGGAAGGGCTAGCTTTAATAGAAAAGAATGCCGATATTCTGCTTGAGGAGATTGGAATTGAGTTCCGCGATTTTCCAAAAGCACTGGATTTATTTAAGAATGCTGGCGCTGATATTGATGGTGAGTGCGTTCATTTTCCGCCAGGTTTTTGCCGGAAGATTATTCAATCACATGCCCCAAGTGAATATATACAGCATGCAAGGAATCCAGCTAATAATGTTATTATTGGGGGGAGAAGAACAGTTCTTGTTCCAGCTTATGGCCCACCATTTGTTAGAGATTTAGATAAAGGTCGGCGATATGGGACAATTGAGGATTTTAGAAATTTTGTAAAATTAGCCTACATGAGTCCATATCTTCACCACTCTGGCGGTACTATATGTGAACCGGTTGATCTCCCTGTTAATAAGCGTCACTTCGATATGATATACAGTCATATCAAATACAGCGATAAGCCTTTTATGGGATCGGTAACACATCCGGAAAGAGCTGAAGATACTGTAAAAATGGCAAAGTTAGTTTTTGGCGAAACCTTTCTCGAAGAAAATACTGTTTTAACCAGTTTGATTAATGCTAATTCGCCTCTAACCTTTGATGCAACAATGCTTGGTTCTGCCACTGTGTATGCTGAGCATAATCAAGCAACAATCATCTCACCTTTTATTCTGGCAGGAGCAATGTCACCGGTTAGCATAGCAGGTACGGTTACACAGATTCTTGCCGAAGCACTCGCAGGCATGGCTTATATTCAACTTGTAAAACCAGGAGCACCGGTAATATTTGGGTCGTTTGCAAGCGCAGTTTCTATGCAATCTGGAGCTCCCACTTTCGGCACCCCGGAGCCTGGCCATATGATGACGATTGTCGGTGCACTTGCTAGGCGATTAGGCGTGCCCTTTAGGAGTGGCGGGGGATTATGCGCTTCAAAAATTCCAGACGCTCAAGCTGCTTATGAGTCAGCTAATACAATGCAAGCTTCGGCCTTAGCGGGAGTCAATTTTATGCTGCACACAGCTGGGTGGCTTGAAGGAGGACTTTCCATGGGGTATGAGAAATTCATAATGGATGCAGATCAAGCCGGAATGCTTGCTGTCTTACTTGAAGGCGTCGAATTATCTGAGAATGCTCAAGCCATGGATGCTTTCAGAGAGGTCGGACCAGGCGGCCACTTTTTAGGTGCGGCACATACTCAGGCTAATTTTGAATCCGCTTTTTATCGCTCCGAAATTGCTGATAACAATCCTTTTGAGCAATGGGAAGCTGAAGGCAGTTTGGACACTGCAAAACGGGCGAATTTAAAATGGAAAGAAATGTTAAAAGAATACGAAGCTCCAAAACTGGATCCTGCAATTGATGAAGCTTTACTTGAGTTTATAGCCAAGAGGAAATCTGAATTTGAAGATAGGGATTATTGATATAAATCAATAAGAAGTGTTTTAGAAACTATACTCTTAAAACTTCCGAATAAATTAACTAGAATGAAAAAAAGATAGGACCCTTTGGTATATATTCAGCCCGATAGGAGAAAATTATTAACACAAATACACCTTCAGAAGCCGTGATTAAAAGAATGCGAGAGGATCTGGAAAATGCTTATATGGAAATTATTCCAGTTCCAGGCATAGAAGAAAGGTTAGAGTCTCTTCAGAAAAACTCGCACGTCTCTGTTACATGCTCTCCAACCAAGGGTGTAGATGAAACCATAGAGCTAAGCGAAAAACTTATCAAACAAGGTTTCCAGGTTATACCGCATATTGCAGCGAAATGCGTAAGTGGGAAAAAACACCTTGAGACTATTGTCAAAAGACTAGATACATTGAATATCAAAAGTATTTTTGTCCCTGGGGGCGATCTACCTCAGCCAACAGGTGAATTTAATAATGCCTATGATCTTCTTAAAGCTTTGCATAAATGCGGCCATAATATAGAGAATATTGGAATTGCCGCACATCCCGAGGGTCACCCAGATGTTAGCGAGGAAACCTTAATGGAAGCACTTCATATGAAAAAAGAATTAGCAGATTACATTGTTACCCAAATGTGTTTTGATGCAGATATATTAGGTGACTGGTTGGTTCGGATTAATCAGGAGGGCATCCGTCTTCCTGTTTGGGTTGGATTGCCTGGTGCCATTGAGCGAGGACGACTTCTAAAAACTTCTCTTAGGATAGGTGTCGGAGACTCCATGCGTTTCTTGCGAAAAAAATCTCAAGTCGCTGCAGAGTTAATGAGATCTAGCATATATAATCCAGAAAAATTAGTAAAAAGTATTTCTGAGTATAAAGATATCGATAACTCGAATCTTGCTGGATACCATATATTTTGTTTCAACCAGATTGAGATAACTGAAAAATGGCGTACTGAGACAATTTCAAAATTATCTTATTGAGTCTCGTTTAAATTAGATTGAAAGGTCTCAGTTAATGCCATTACCGAGAGCAAAGTTAGCAATGCTGAAAATGCCATATAAACTGAAACCCAAAAAACATCTAATTCTGTCCACAATTTAACAGCTATCGTTGGAGCAAAAGCTCCGCCAATAATTGCTCCAAACTGATAACCTAAGGTTGCTCCTGAATATCTAACTTCAGTACTAAATAATTCTGTAAAGAAGGCAGCTTGAGGCCCATACATCATTGCCAAAAAAACCAGTCCTCCTGATACCGCTAAAGTTATGAACCAAAAATTCCCTGTATCAACTAATGGAAAAACAGCAAAAGCCCATAGACCCGATAAAACGGCACCCACCATAAAGATACCTCTTCTGCCGTGTCTGTCAGAATATGAGGAGAATACAAACTGCATGGGTACCATAATTGCTGAAGCGATTAAAACTGCAGCCAGCATGTCATCCCTTGCCATCTGAGCACTTTCGACTCCATAGGCCAGTAAGAATGCTATTAGAATATAAAAAGTAACTTGAATGTTAAGAAAAGCTCCAGCAGCCAGGATTATCCTTTTAGGGTATTTTCTTATCGCTTCAATAATTGGCGATTTTTGGATTACAGCTTCAACATTGCCATGTTGTTCATTTCTATGAACTGCTAATTCTTTGAATGCTTTAGTATCTTCAAGATTTAATTGAATATACATACTGATAATAATTAGAACAGCACTGGCTAGAAAAGGAATTCTCCAACCCCAAGTATTAAAAAATTCTTCTGAAACCAAAGCGCTTGTAATTATAAGAGCTAAATTGGCTAATATTACTCCAATTGGAGCACCAGCCTGGGCGAAAGCTCCATAATACCCTCTTTGATTTGATGGAGCGCTTTCAGTGACTAAAAGCATTGCTCCGCCCCACTGACCACCTATAGCTAGTCCTTGAGCAAACCTTAGTAATGTAAGAAGAATTGGCGCTGCAACACCAATCATGCTATAGGTTGGCAATAAGCCTATTAATGTGGAAGAGATGCCCATTAACATTAGAGCGCTAATAAGTGTTTTCTTTCTCCCTATTTTGTCTCCAAAATGTCCAAAGATAATTCCACCAATTGGCCTAGCTATAAAACCGGCTGCAAATGTTAATAAAGATAAAATTAAGGCTGTTGTAGGTGGTACTTCTCCAAAAAAAGCGGCTGGAAAAATAAGGGCTGCTGCTGCTCCATAAAGAAAAAAATCATACCATTCAATACTGGTTCCCGCTAAAGCTGTAAGAGCAACTTTACGCATATTTGAATTAATATGATTATTTTCTAAATTTTCCTGATTCATTCTCTATAGTATAAATAAAATGGGTCAATTAAGACTAAGTAATGGAGTAATCCTGAAAGCTAGTTTGCCAGACTACAGCCTATTTTTATTCTTTCATCTATATCAATTACGAGTTACGCGGTGAGCCACTTCTACAATTGGACTCAAAAGAATTCAATTGACTAGATAGAAATAAATCGTAAAACTGATTTGAGATTATTAACAACAAGTTGTAATTAGGGAGGAATTAAATAATGCCTCGAAGAAGAGGTGGTCATAAAGCTAAACTTGCAATACGATCAGCGCCATTATCAGAAAAATCAAAGCCTGTTCACCCAGGGGAGTCAGGCGGTCAATATAAACCGCTAGATGATCAGGGCGTTGTAGATATTGTTGAAAATAGCTTTCGTATTCTAGAAGAAATTGGCTTTAATCAAGCTACTCCTCATTGTATTGAGGTGTGCACAGCTTTTGGAGCAGAAATGAGTGATGATGGTCGTCTCCGTTTTCCACGAAAAGTGGTAGAAAAAGCGATTGATATAAGTAATAAGGATTTAATCCTATATGCACAAAATCCTGCTAATGATTTACATGTTAGCGGCAGTCGTGTGTATTTTTCTACTGCCGGCGCCGCAGTGATGATTGCAGATGCAGAAACCAAAACTTATCGTGATTCAGTGGCTCAAGATTTATATGATATGGCTCGCATCGCTGACACATGTGAACACATTCACATGTTTCAACGTACTTGTGTGCTCAATGATATCAAAGATAACTATGCCATGGATTTGAACACTGCCTATAATTGTGTCATGGGAACCACTAAGCATGTTGGTTCGAGCTGGACGGAAGCCCATCATCTTGAGAAAACACTCAAACTCTTACATCTCATGGCTGGTGGAGAAGAAGCTTGGCGGATGAGACCATTTGTCAGTCAATCCAATTGTTTTGTAGTTCCTCCAATGAAGTTTGCTGAAGAAGCATTAGAATGCCTACGAATAGCTGTAGAGGGTGGTATGCCGGTACTGTTACTTTCAGCAGGACAGGCTGGAGCAACAGCACCTCCCACCCTTGCTGGCACGGTCTCTCAAGCATGGGCGGAATGCCTTGGTGGCTTGATTTATGTCAATGCCATAAAACCAGGAGCTCCTGCGATATTAGGCACGTGGCCTTTTGTCTCAGACTTAAGAACAGGTGCAATGAGCGGTGGCTCACCAGAGCAGGGAATTTTATCTGCTGCTTGTGCACAAATAGGTCAACACTTCGGTTTACCTATGGGCACTGGTGCTGGAATGTCAGATGCTAAGTTACCTGATTTTCAGGGAGGCGCAGAACATGCTTCAAACGTTGTAGCCAGTGCTTTATCTGGAGCTAATATTGTCTATGAATCAGCTGGTATGTATTCCAGTCTCTTGGGCGCCTGTTTAGAGAGTTTACTACTTGATAATGATCTACTGGGAGCATGTATGCGAATGGTAAAGGGTCTAACAGTAAATGAAGAGACACTAGGCTTTGATGAAATTAAAGACGTCTGTCTAAACAATAAGAGCCATTATCTGAGTTCTGATCAAACCATCAAAGTCATGCAAACTGAGTATATCTATCCGGAATTTTATAATCGCCTAAGTCCCAGCCAATGGAGTGATGCTGGAAAACCTGAAGCCTTGGATGTAGCCATAGAAAAGAAAAAGCATATTCTATCCACCCATTTTCCTAAACATGTCAGTAATGAAGTCGATGATAGAATTCGTGATGAATTTCCCATTTTCCTTAGCAAAGAATCTATGGGACGTAATGATTGACGATAAAAACAATGAGGAATTATAAAGAAGCCCTATTGCCCAATCTTTATCTGGGTAGAAGAAGGGAAATTGATATAATCAATTAAAGAATTTCCAGAAGCTTTAATGACCAGAAAAAACAAACGAAAAATAACACTGAGACTATTATGAATAATCAAGCACGGATTGTGATCGTAGGTGGAGGCATTATGGGTGTGTCACTGCTTTACCATCTGGCAGAGGAAGGTTGCGAAGACATCCTATTGATTGAAAAGGGGGAATTAACCTCAGGTTCAACTTGGCATGCCGCTGGTCAATGCCCAAGTATGGTAGGAAACTATAACTTGGCAAAAATCCACAACTACGGAAACTGGTTGTATTCTCGACTCGAAGAGATTACTGGTCAATATGTTAGTTGGCATCCCTCGGGCGGTATTCGACTTGCTTTAACACAGGATGATCTTGATTGGTTTCATTACATGAAAGGGATTGCTAACAATGTGGGTTTTCGTATGGAAATCATTGATCCTGAAAAAATCAAAGAGATCAATCCTTTTATCAATACAGATGGGGTCATTGCAGGTGCATGGACACTCGATGATGGCCATGCAGATCCAGCAGGTTTAACCAATGCCATGGCCATTGGTGCTAAGAAAATGGGCGCCAGTATTGAGCGACACAATCGAGTTCTTGATATCAAGCAAATGCCCTCTGGAGAATGGCAAGTGATTACAGAAAAAGGAAATATTATCGCAGAAACCGTGGTCAATGCGGCGGGTTGCTATGCTAGAAGAATAGCCCAAATGGTTGGAAGAGATTATCCAATTGTCAACGTACAACACCACTATATTGTGACCGATGTATTAGAAGAATTTACTCAACGTGATGAAGAAATGCAGGTAATAAGAGATCCACGAGCCTCTTCTTATCTCAGACAAGAGCAACAATCAGGTCTAATCGGTATTTATGAAAGAAAAGGCATTACCGAAGCCTGGACACCCGAAGGGCTCCCTCCATGGGAATCAGACAGTGAGCTCTTTTCAGAAGATCTAGATCGGTTAATGCCATGGCTTCAACATGCAATGGAACGAATACCTATTTTTGAAAATGCAGGAATTAAGAGAGTTGTTTGTGGCGCTATTGCACACACTCCTGATGGAGGTCCTCTCCTTGGTCCAGTTGCTGGTTTGAAGAACTTTTGGAATTGCTGTGGCGCGTCATTTGGAATTGCTCAAGGTGCTGGTATTGGAAAATACCTAACTCAATGGATGTTATATGGTGATTCAGAAATCAATATGACAGGTTTCGATTCTAGACGATACGGCAGTTATGCTGATAAAAACTATATGAATGAAACTGGTTTTCAAGATTATAAAATGACATATATAACCCCAATGCCGGGTGAAGAATTGTCAGCAGGTAGGTCTCGAAGGCTTAGTCCATTGCATAACAAACTAAAAAGCAAGGGCTGTGTCTACACCGAAACCTTTGGTTGGGAACGACCAAAGTGGTTTTCGTTAGATGGACGCGAAGAAGACTATAGTCGCCGCCATAATAATGTCTTCGATGTGATTCGGGATGAATGTCTTGCTGTCCGTGAACGTGTCGGCATTCTCGATTTAACAGGTTTTGCTAAATATGAAGTTACCGGTCCTGATGCCGAGTCTTATTTAAATCGAATCTTTGCCAATACCATGCCAACAAAAAAAGGCGGCATTGTGCTTGCTCATATTCTATCTAATGCTGGGAGAATTAATGCAGAAATGACAATTACCAGAATGGGGGACAATCATTTCTATCTCCTTTCAGCAGCGATAGCAGAAATTCGTGATTTTGACTATCTTACTCAGGCCATGACTGGAAAAGAAAATATCGAAATTGTTAATGTCACAGATGCTCGAGGAGTACTTGTGCTTGCTGGCCCAAAAGCACGAGAGGTGATGGCAAAAGTTACGGAAGAGAAACTCGATAATGCTTCATTTCCATGGTTAACAGGAAAAGAAATAAACATTTCTGGGTTGCCAGCTCGTGCATTACGAATCAATTATGTGGGCGAATTGGGTTGGGAAATACATCCACCCATTGAGCATTTGGAAGCGATATACGATGCTCTATGGCAAGCTGGAGAAGAATTGGGTATTGCTGATTTTGGTCTTTATGCCGTGGACAGCTTAAGAATGGAAAAAGCATATCGTCATTGGGGTGGTGAGTTAACCAATGAGGTAACCATGATTGATTCTGATATGGAACGTTTTATTAAATTAGACAAAGACAATTTTATTGGAAAAGAAGCAACAATTCGCCAACAACAAGAAGAACGCCTTTTCCAACTAGTTTATTTTGAAATTGAAGCCAATGACTCTGATATAAATGGTGGAGAACCTATTTATATCGCTGACAAATGCATCGGCATTACCACCTCAGGAGATTATGGTCATTTTGTTAAAAAAAGTCTTGGCTTTGGTTACGTGAACCCTGATAACTCTTTACCTGGAACAGAACTCTATATAGATCTTCTGGGTGACCGTTGTAGAGCAACGGTATTGAAAGATCCTATTTATGATCCTCACAATGAGCGGTTAAAAGGATAAATCACTCTGAAAAGATCAAATACTGAGAACAGATAAAGATTTAAATCGAGAACAGAAGGTTACGTGTTCTCACTTTTAAAGAAGAGTAAAACCTTGGAAACCCCTTTAAATAAAGGATTTTAGAGTGGTAAACCTATTGAGTGGGAATGAGAAT
>LUMF01000018.1_pt1 | contig 13693 bp, 11 predicted proteins | sample 729701 | NCBI WGS metagenome assembly LUMF01 (sample SAMN03860270, study PRJNA289734) | marine metagenome | biome: seawater column; feature: ocean; material: water; isolation source: Red Sea water column Station 34 - depth 100m | place: Saudi Arabia: Red Sea | collected 2011-10-15 | depth 100 m | reverse complement strand
GAGTTCGGGGATAAATCTAGCAATTTGTTTATATACTTGTGATGTATCTTCTGCAGCTCCTGAAATAACAAGCGGGGTTCTGGCTTCATCGATTAGAATTGAATCCACTTCATCAACAATTGCAAAGTAAAAGTCTGTCATAACCCTTTCTTCTTGACTTATGGCCATATTATTTCTCAAAAAATCAAAACCCAGTTCATTGTTGGTTGCGTAGATAACATCTGCTTCATATGCAGCTTTCCTTTCTTCCATGCTTTGCCCCGATACAACAAAAGCTACTTTCATGCCTAGACCTTCATAAATTGGTTTCATCCATTCTGCATCTCGTTTAGCTAAATAATCGTTTACAGTTACTAATACAACTTTCCTTTCTGTAAAAGAATTGAGATAAGCAGGCAGAGTAGCCACTAAAGTTTTTCCTTCACCAGTAGCCATTTCAGCAATTTGACAATTATGTAAAGCTATCCCGCCTAATAACTGACAATCGAAATGGCGAAGATTAAGCTTTCTTTTCGCAACTTCTCTAGTGACAGCAAAGGCCTCCGATAGCAAATCATCTAGACTTTCTTCAGACTGATATCTTTTAATGAAATCTTCTCTCAGGTTTACGAGCTCAGAATCACTTAAAGAAGAAAAATTCTCTTCTAATTTATTAATAGACTTAACTAAGGGTTCAATTCTCCTTAGTTTCTTGGCTGCTTTAGAACCAAAAATTTTTCCAAAAATATTCATTAATCTAAATTCTCAGGCAAATTTTACAACTTGTAAGGATTATTTTCCGAATAAGGATCAGAAATTATCCAAGACTGGGGTCTATTATCGGGTCTAAATAGGTTATTGGTGAACTTTTAGGGTCATCATAAGAAAGGATTTCCCAAGCCTCAGGTTTAGAAATTAATTCTCTCAAAAGAGCATTATTAACTGTATGACCAGATTTATAGCCCTCAAAAGAACCCACTAAGTTATGACCCAGTAAATATAAATCTCCGATTACATCCAGAATTTTATGTTTAACCATTTCATCTTCAAACCTTATACCTTCTTCGTTAAGAATTTCATCATCTCCAATCGCAATGGCATTTTTCATACTCGCACCTAGAGCTAGATTTTCTTCATTCAACATTTCCATATCTTTCATTAAACCAAAAGTTCTAGCTCTTGAAACTTCCTTAACAAAAGATGTGCTATTGAAATTAACGGATGCTACGTTGGTGTGTTTTTTATGAACTGGGTGGTTATAAATCATGGTGAAGGTTACTTTGAAGCCATCAAACGGGGATACTTCAGCCCAGGTGTCGTTATTAAATTCAACCCTTACTTTCTCTTTGATGCGTATAAACTTTTTTGGTTTTTGTTGTTCATCTATTCCTGCGGATTGAATTAAAAAAACAAATGGCCCTGCGCTTCCATCCATAATCGGTATTTCTGCTGCATTCACTTCCACATAAGCATTATCAATTCCCAATCCAGCCATGGCCGAAAGTAGATGCTCAACCGTGGATATTTTTATATCGCCATTACAAAGAGTGGTACTAAGAGTTGTATCCCCAACATTTTCAGCTCTGGCTTTTATTTCTACGGAAGGATTTAGGTCTGTTCTTACAAAAATAATTCCAGTATCTGGTGGGGCGGGTTTTAGTTCTAAAGAAATAGGATCGCCACTATGAAGACCAACCCCGAATGCTTTTATAGAATTTGTAAGGGTTCTTTGTGCCAGCATCGATGTATTCTAAATAAAATTTTCAGATTTACTAACAAATTCAAACAATAAAATGCCGCAGGCAACAGAAGCGTTTAAGCTTTCCACGCTTCCTGGTAAGTCAACTCTTATCAAAGTATCACAATTTTCTGCTGTCAGTTTCTTTAGCCCTTTATCTTCTGAACCAATTATCAAAGCATTCTTCTTTTCCAGAACTATTTCTTTGTAATCCATCTCTCCGTTCTTCTCAGCACCTACAATTTTCACATCCGATAGCTTCATTTTCTTTATAGTTCTAACTAAATTTGTGACAACTACAAACGGTACAAGTTCAGAACCACCGGAAGAAATTTTTCTCACCGTAGGGGTCAAATGACAGGACCTATTTTTAGGAACAATCACAGCATCTACATTTGCAGCTGCTGCACTTCTTAAGCAAGCTCCGACATTATGTGGATCAGTAATATGGTCGAGAATAAGTAACAGCAAAGACTCTTTTTCGAGCAAGTTATCTAAGAATGATTCTTGTTCTTCAATTCTTTTATTGCATAAAAGAGCTAAGCCTTGATGATTTTGATCCTCAAAGTACTCTGAAAAGAAATCCTTAGTTTTTAACGAGATCTCTATTTGACTAGTTTTAGCTGCAGAAAGAATCTTATTTATTCTAGAGTTAGATTTTGAATCCAATACAAAAAGTGTTTTTGCACTTCCTGGTCTTAAATCTAAAATAGTTTCGATGACATTGATGCCACAAATAATTTCTTGGTTCTTGTTTATTTTCATTTGGTAATATCCAGATCTATTCTTTGCATAGAAATATCAACTTCCCTGATTCTAGCTGAGACTGGATCTCCCAGAAAGTACCCTTTACCTGAAGATTTTCCTTTCAAACTCTTAGTAACTTGGTCAAAAACAAAATAATCATTCTTTGGAAGGTTCTTTATGTGACAAAGTCCTTCAATTCCTAAATCTTGTAGAAGAATAAAAATACCGAAATTTGTTATTCCAGTTATGGTCCCTTTAAAAGATCTTTGTCTGTGTCTAGCTGCTAATTCACACTTTAGAGTGTTTATGGCATCACGAGTTGCTTTTTCAGCTTCACGCTCTTTTACTGATGATTGCTCTGCTATTTCTTTTACCGCTTGTAAATTAAAGGGGTAATTTTTTTCATTGTGTTTTGTTCTTTTTACCTCTCTAACTTTAAGCTCTTCTTTATTGCTTTGATGTATAAGTTCTTTAATAGCCCTATGAACCATTAAATCTGGATATCTACGAATTGGTGAGGTGAAATGTGTGTAGGCCTTAAAAGCTAAGGCAAAGTGACCTGATGATTCTTCGCTATAAGAAGCAAGAGTTAAAGATTGAAGGATTTGCATATGAATTGCCTCTAAGTCTTTTCTGCCTGAAGCTAGTTCTATTAATTTATAAAAGTCTTCTACTTTTGCTTCAGGTCTAATCTTTATGTTGATACTTCTAGACCTTACAAACATCTCGAGGTGATTAATGCTAATTGCATCGGGTTTAGGATGTATTCTGTAGATAGAAGGAATTTCAGAGTTTAGTAGAAGTTGGGCTGCACTAATATTTGCCATCAGCATGCATTCTTCAATCACTTGATGGGCTATATTCCGTTTACCCTTAATAAATTTCTGAATCTCATTATTCTTAAACTTTGGTAAATAATCAGGAATTTCAAGTTCAAGAGCACATCTAGAGATTTTCTGTTTTTTTAGTAGATCGTAAATATTTTTAAGCGGTTTGAGGCAAGGTAAAAGGTGAGGGGGGTAATCATCCTTTTCAAAATAATTACCGGTTTCTTCGTAAGTAAGTCTGGCTTTTGATTCAATTATTGCTTCAAAGAAAGTGGCTTCTTTTAACTTTCCTTTTCTGTCGAGCTCCACTTTGCAAACCAAACATGCTTTTTTCTCATTAGGCCTTAAAGAACACAATTTATTGCTTAATTCTCCTGGTAACATGGGAATTACTTTGTTTGTAAAGTAAATGGAGGTGCCTCTATTTCTTGCTTCTTGGTCAATAAAGCTATCAATCGAAACAAAGTGACTTACGTCAGCAATAGCAACATATAAGTTATAGTCCCCTTTCTTAGTTTCTTCAGCGTAAACGGCATCATCAAAGTCTTTAGCATTTTTTCCATCAATTGTTACGAAGGAAAGGGAAGACAAATCTCTCCTCGTACTAGATGCAAGGGGGTCCAATCTTTGTATTTTTTTGACTTCATTTATTATATTTTTATTCCAAGTATTTCTTAGATTAAATCTGGATATAGCAATTTCGTTAGCTGCAGTCTCTGGATTTTTGTTGTCCAACACTTCTTCGATGAATCCTTTAGCTGAAGATCTGCTGGTGGGTTGTTGCGTAATTTTTATCTTAACTAGATTAGAAATCTTGATTGCGTTAGGAACCTTTCCTTTAATATTTACGTAATTGTGTCTTCCAGAATCTAAAGGTAAGGCCTTGTAACTTTTACCAAACCTTTCAAGCTTACCTAGGAAAGTCGTTGTATTGGATTCGAGGACTTTTTCTATTTGTGCCCAACGTTTAGAAGTCAAAGAGCATTGAACCTTGTCACCAACAAAGGCTTTGCGTAATTCTCTTACAGATATTTTGTAGGATTCTTCAGAGTAAGAATCTATTACTCGATATCTATTACTTTTAGTCTTTTTAAGAATTCCAACAATCTGAGACCTAGATTTATTACTTCTTCTAAGTCTTTTCTTTCTTTTTGAACTCTTATGAGCCATAGCCAAGGTTTCTATTTAGATTTTGAGTTTTTATTTTATTCAACTTAATGATATGTTTCTCTTAAGCAATTATAAGGAGAGAGGCTCTTGTTAGGTGTAATAATATATTTATTCTTTCTTACGATTCTGTTTCTTCTTTGGCAATATTCCAGAGGTGAAAAATTAGGAAGCAGGTTAGGACTATTGGCAGGGATTTGGGGAGTAGTCATAGTCTTCTACATTTTAATGGTTATGATTTTTTAAGGAGAAGGATATGACAGTGAACCATTATGATTGGTCTGCTTATCATGCAAATGTTCGCCCAAATAAAATTGCTATAAGGGATTTAAGTATTAATAAAGAACTGACTTACTCAGAGTTAGATATCAGATCAAATAAATTAGCCGAGTGGCTACAAAAGAATGGAGTAGGTAAGGGCGACAGAGTTGCTATTCTGTCACACAACTGTGCGGAATTCTTTGAACTGGAGTTTGCGTGCGCAAAAATTGGTGCCATAGAACTACCTCTTAACTGGAGGCTGACCAAACCCGAGCTTGAGTACATCTTGAATGACAGCACGCCTACTGTATTAATTTATGATTCTGCTTTTTTGGATATTTCTCTTGAATTACAGAAAGATTGTCAAATTAAGGGATCACTTCAGATTGATAATGAAGACCCTTTAAGTCAGTACGAAAGTGCTCTCAGAGAATCAAATGGAAATTATGAAGAAGTGCCTACGACACATGACGATCTGATAATGATTATGTACACATCGGGCACTACAGGACATCCTAAGGGGGCTATGATTAATCACAGGATGCAGCTTTATAATTGTATAAATTTAGCTTCCCCTGCTTTTGTAAGCGCGGAAACTGTGCAGTTAGTGGTTTTACCTCTGTTTCATACAGGCGGTATGAATTGTTATGCCAATCCGGTACTTCATGCAGGCGGTGAATTAATCCTTATAAGAGAATTTGATCCAGGCTTGGCGCTCTCCATTCTAGGAAACTCAGAGTATAAAGTTTCCCATTTCTTCGCTGTACCCGCACCTTATCAATTCATGATGAATCATCCTGATTTTGATAAAACAGATTTATCGTTTTTGAAGATCGCAGGTATTGGTGGCGCACCATGTGCAGAGGCTATTTTGAAGACTTGGTCAGGAAGAGGGGTATCTATGATTCAGGGTTGGGGTATGACAGAAACTAGCCCTGGAGGAATTGGACTTGATGCCGCTGACGCAGAGAGAAAATTAGGCTCAGCTGGAAAGCCATTAATGCACACTGAAGTTAAAGTGGTAGATGATGATGGCAATGAGCTTCCGTGGGGAGAGGTTGGAGAACTTTATATTAGAGGTCCCAATATAACCCCTGGATATTGGAATAAGCCAGAGGCAACTGAAGATTCTTTTGATGGTGATTGGTTAAAAACAGGGGACGCTGCAAGATTTGATGATGAAGGTTTTGTCTACATCGTAGACCGTTGGAAAGACATGTATATTTCAGGAGGAGAAAATGTTTATCCTGCAGAAGTTGAAAACGTCATTTATCAATTACCTCAGATTGCAGAAGCTGCGGTAATTGGAGTACCAGATGAGAGATGGGGTGAGACAGGAAAAGTTTTTATTTCTCTAAAAGAAGGTCAGACTATAGAAGAGAAAGAAATCATTGAACATTGTTTGAAGAACCTAGCTAAGTTTAAAGTTCCTCAAAGTGTCGAGTTTATAGAGTTACTTCCTAGAAATGCTACAGGTAAGGTTTTAAAGAGAGAATTAAGAGAAGAGGTAGTGGGCTCTAACACCCCAGCCATAACTTAAGATAAGAGGAGAAGGATTATGGATTTAGGGATTTGCGTAGCATCACATATTGGTGATGTAGATTATGTAGTTCGCGCGGAAGAACTAGGGTACAAGTGCGCATGGTTGGCAGATTCACAAATGCTATGGTCAGACTGTTATGCAACTCTTGCTTTAGCAGCAACTCGAACCAATAAAATTCACCTTGGAACAGGAGTGGCCATAACCGGTACTAGGCCAGCTCCAGTTAATGCAGCAGGTATTGCAACTATAAATGCTATAGCTCCGGGACGTACCTTTTTTGGCGTTGGAGCAGGAAACACTGCTATGAGAGTCATGGGATTACCTCCACATCGTATAAAACAATTTGAACAGTATTTACAAACTTTAGTTCCTTTATTAAAGGGCGAAGAGAGTGAATTGCGTGTTGGAGATAAAGTTTTACCAATCAAACATATCATGCCAGATAATGGCTTTGTTAATTTTAAAGATCCAATTCCATTATATATTTCAGGTTTTGGTCCTAAATCACTCGCTTTAGCTGGAAAATACGGAGATGGAGCAGTTTTGGGAGTGAATACCCCTGAAGCAGTAAGCGGTATGTGGCATTTAATTCAGGAAGGTGCCAAAGAAATAAATCGTGACCTCAAACCCAAAGAAAATTATTACACCACAGCCTTAACCTCAATGGTGGTATTAGAAGAAGGTGAAGCAGTTGATTCTGATCGAGTTAAATCTGAGTGTGGTGCCATGGCAATGGCAGCTGTCCATTACAACTATGATCAATATAGAAATTTTGGTCATCAACCCCCTAATGCTTTCATGGAGATATGGGAGGACTACACTTCTCTTTTAGAATCTTTTCCTGAAGAAAGACGACATCAAAGGATTCATGAAGGCCATAACTGTTGGGTTATTCCTGAAGAGGAAAAGTTTTTGACACCCAAGGTGTTAACTGCATCAAATATGATTGGAACAAAAGAACAACTTTTAGAAAGATTGCACCAATTATCAGAATCTGGACTAGATCAGGTAATGATTTTGCCCAATTTTGATACAAGGTATGAAGTTATTGAGAGAGTGGCCAAAGATATAATCAACAATATCTAGAATTACAGTGGTTGATTCAAATCTCGAAATAATACGTTTTACTAGTTCTGATAAAGACTTCCAGAAACTTTATGAACTAGAGAAATCTCTGGACTATCATGTCAAAGATTGGGGGGGCGTGGAGATGCTGAAGTATCACGCAAGTAGAATTCCAGAAAAATGTAAACCCGAGACCAATTTTTTAAGTTTAAAAGATAAAGTTTTTGGTTACGGTTACACAGGTCATGACGAATGGGCTTTTGACCCTACATTGTTAGATTCTAGTATTTCGTTTCCAAGCGAAGAGAAATATCTTCCTTATGCCCAAGATCTTCTTAATCACCAAATGTTTTTGGCTAGAAAGATGAAGCAGGTTAAAACATTTCGGGCCTGGTTGTTCAATGGAAATGATTTTTATATAAATTTCTATCTCAAAAATAGCTTTAAAGTGACACAAGTTGAATTTATATCTATTATTTCCTTAAAAGAATTTAATCCAAAAAATTTCAGTAGTTATGTCTCAAGATTTAAAGAGGGTCCTTTTGAGATCACTAATTTAAAGGAACTTCAGAAAAGTCATAGTAACTGGGAAGAAAAATTATATGAGCTCTGGCATAGGATTGAACGGGATGTTCCTACAGATGTAATAGAACCAGGGGTTGATATGGAATCGTGGAGAGGGCATTTGTTTACACCTTGGTTTAAACCTGAAGACTTATACGTTGTTGTGGATGGAGAGAGATGGGTTGCCTTATCTAGCTATGATAGGTCAGATGTAACGAACGATACGGTTTTGACTGATTTAACCGGCGTTAGACCTGAGTACCGCCGGAAAGGAATTTGTACGGCAGTAAAGCTATTTGCATTAGAGGATTTAAAGAAAAAGGGGTTTAAAAAAGTATTCACGGGCAACGAAGAAAACAATCCAATGTTTCAAATTAACTTGAAACTAGGTTTTAAAAAAATAGCTACGGAAGTTGGCTGTCAATTAACTCTTTAATTACTAATAGGTTAATTAATTTTCTTATTTTGTAGGTTCTTTAAAAGGAACGGGCTCACCTGTTTTATAAGCAAAAGAGGAGTGTAATTTCTGAATTCTTTTTGTTATTACTCCCGCTTTCCCTTTTCCAATGTCTCTACCATCTGCCTTTAGAATAGGAGTTATTTCTCCCATGGTGCCCGAGGTAAATACCTCATCAGCTGAATAAAGGTCTGTGAGTGAAAGGTTTTTTTCTTGAGTAAGGATTCCTTCTTCAGCAGCTATTTCTAAGATCATTTGTCTAGTTAGTCCAGGTAAACAACTATCTGTAGTCGGTGTTAGGATCACATTGTCACGAACCAAGAATATATTGGTGTCATTGGTTTCTGAGATAAATCCATATGCATCCAACATCACAGCACTATCTACATTAGCCGTATTTGCTTCAATTACTGCAAGAATATTATTTAAAAGATTATTGTGGTGTATTTTTGAATCCAAGTGTTGAGGAGAGTTTCTTCTTATGGAAGATGTAATTACGGTTATGCCAGTATTTGAATAAACAGGTGGTTTCCACTCTGCAAGGACTATGAGTGTGCAACCTTTCTGATTAAGTTTTGGATTCATGCCAGAGGTAACCTTTTCACCTCTAGTGAGTGTCAATCTAATATGAGTTTCGTCCCACATTCCGTTGGCTTCAAGAGTAGAGAATATTGCCTTTCGGATATCATCGGAAGATGGGACGGAATCAAACGCAAGGGCTTTAGCAGAATTTTGTAGTCTTATAAGATGCTCATTTAAAGCAGCTATACGACCTTTATATACCCTTAGTCCTTCCCAAACAGCATCACCACCTTGCACAGAGCTATCAAATACAGAAACCTTAGCTTCATTTCTAGGCAGTAATTCTCCATTTATAGAAATAAGAATATTTTTATTACGTTTATCTGGTAATTTCATATCGTTTCTCGGTTAGCTTTAATAGCTTCCGATGATAACTTTTCATAGAAAGGCATGCACTCTGAAAGAATTTGTTTCAACTCAACCGGAAAGCTTGGCTTGGCTTGGTAAGACTGAAAACCATTACTTTTATGAAGAGATTGATACCAATACTTAGCCCATATACCATCTTCCTTTCTGGGTTCAGCAGGCCAACTCAACATAGAATCAGTAAATTCAAGATTCAAATAATTGCATAACTGTTTGAGTATATTTTCTGGATTCATTAATAATTCTCTTGAATCAACAACTATAGGCTTGTTTCCTAAACTTTTCAGATTTTTATATAGCTTCCACTGTAGATCAAGACCAGTATCAGCAAGATCAGGTTTAGGTATATTTACTGCTAAAGAAGGCAACATATCTTTTGGATCCCTGATTAGGAATATATTTTTAAATTTTGGTAGAAAATCATATTCTATATCTACTAGGTGTTTTGTCATTTGTTTTAAAAATAAAACTTTCTTTCCATCAAGTTCGTTCATTTTTAAAAGATCATCCATAACGAACCGACCATCACAATTTACTGTATCCATTATTTCTTTTCTTCCGGGGTGCTTAATGCCTGTCACTAAAAGGTAGTGGCCATATAGTGGTTCATCAACAACCTTTGTATCGTCTCGTTGTGCAAAACTGTACATAAGGGCAGTAGAGACATTCCGAGGACCTGACCATAGGCATATTTTGTTCATAAAATAATTTTATTACAAAAAGAAGAAGTCTGGAGTTTTGGTATAGTTAAGTTATGACTTTAAGTAAATTTTCTTTAGAGGGTAAAAAAGCTCTCGTTGTTGGAGCCAGAAGGAATATGGGCAAGGCCTTTGCATTGGGATTGGCAGAAGCAGGAGCTGACGTGGCAGTGACTGATATAAATATGGAGTCAGGTCAGCTACATAAAGTCAGCAAGGAAATTGAAGCTATGGGCCGCAAGTCACTAGCATTAAAAGCAGATATTTCATCAGAAAAAGAAGTAAAAGAGTTGGTAAAGAATGTAGTAGAGGAATTTGGAACTATAGATATTTTAATGAACGTAGCCGTTATGTATCATCCCAAATCAATGGTTGATTTAGATGCGGTTTCTTGGGAAAAGTTAACCAACGTGAATTTAAAGGGCTACTGGTTAATGATTCAAGAAGTATCGCCGATAATGATTCAACAAAATAGCGGAAGCATAATTAATTTAACTTCGAGAGGAGGTTTAAAAGCGCATGCTGATAAAGCAATGGGTAACTATGCGATCATAAAATCTGGAATTGCAATGATGACTCGACAATACTGTAGATACTTGGGTCCTTACAATATTAGAGTCAATGCCATCGCTCCTTCGTTAGTTGAATGGGAAGAATTCCCTGGTACAGAAAACAGAAAGAAAAATAACAAAGAGGTAAAGATAAAAAAGAAAGAAGTAACTGAAGCTGAAAAATTTGAAGCTTGGTTAACGGGACCAGAAAACCTTCCTCTTGGTCGAGTGGCAACTTTCGATGAAATGGCAAATGCAGCGGTATTTTTAGCATCCGATGCTTCAAGCTATATAACTGGCACTATACTCAATGTTGATGGGGGCTATATGGCATGAGTAAAGATTGGATCCTTAACCATTTAGGAATGATGGTAACTAACAGAAATGCCGTTCTAAATCATTTTCAGTCTATTGGAATGGGCGTGAGTGTTGGGCCCCAACCTCTGTTACCTCATGAAGAAGGCGAGGGTGAGCTTATGTATTTTCAAACTTTATACGGAGATCCCATTACCCATAAATACAAAACAGGAGGAGCTCATAATTTTAGAGATGGAAATTCACAAATAGGCAATTGCCAGTTAGAGGTTTATCCCATGAAACCAGGACCCGGAATGTTCATAAGTGAGTATTTAGAGAAAAAAGGACCAGGAATTAATCATGTAGCTTTTAATACACCTGATATTGAGAGAGACACTCAATTGCTTATAAAAAAGGGATGCGAACTGGTTTTTAAAGCTTCTGTAAATGGTAAAACCATAGAGAATTATCTAGATACACGTGAGTTTGGCGATGTAATGATTTCTCTAAGACCCAGTGTGGGTGAGTGGGAAAATACTTGGAAGGGGAATAATTTAAATCATCCTTTGGTAAGTAATTGGAAACTATTAGGTTTGGGGATTGTTGTGGAGAATGTTGAAAAAGCTTCTGAATATTATCTTGAATTAGGCTTTACATTGAATCCAACATTAAAAGAATATGAATTTCCTAATATTTTTTCAAGTCAGATAGAGGTAGGGCCAATTGTTTTTGAGTTTTTGGAACCAACTAATACAAACTCAATTTACCAAGACTGTTTTAACCAGAGAGGAGAGGGCATAACAGACTTTATTTATCTTGTAGATGATCTGAAATTTGAAATTGAAAAGCTTACTCAAAATGGAGTAGGTCTTATAGATTCAAACAAAGACTTTGCTATTTTAGATACGAGAAAGGAAGGCAATATACTCACTCGTCTTATTCAAAGTTAGTTGATTAGAGTCCTGTCTTAAATATCTAAAAAGATAAATAAGACAAGACTGATAAAACTGGAGCTGGCGATTGGATTTGAACCAACGACCGGCTGATTACAAATCAGCTGCTCTACCAACTGAGCTACGCCAGCATAAACTCGCGGCATTTTAGCACACAGCTATAAAGTTACTTCTAGTTAAAGCTAGATTTTCTTAATAGAAACATCTCCGTATCTAAGTTGATGAATTTTTCCATTTTCATTAAAGATCAACTCGCCGTTTTCACTTATTCCTTCAACCAAGCCCATTAAACTCACATCGTCTAAAGTGGCTAAACATTCTCTATTCTTTAAGAGATTAAGTTCTTCAAATCGATCTTTATAGTGAGAAAAGCCATTTGTTTCAAAATTCTTTTTAAGATGGAATAGGGCTTCAAGCATAAGGCCTGCAATTTGATTCCTGTCAAAATCTTTATCAAAATTAATGCTCAATGATGTCCAATCTTGATCTATCGAATTTTCTACCTTGTCTGACATAAGAACATTTAATCCGACTCCTACGACGATACTTGTATCTTTTTGATTTGATATCGTTTCAACAAGGATACCCCCTGTCTTTTTTTCAGATAAGAATAAATCGTTGGGCCATTTAATTTTTAAGGGTTCTCCTATTATTGGTTCAAGATGAGTTGAGATTTCCACGCCACTCGCTAAGCTTAAACCTTCTAAATCTGATATTTTTAGAGATGAATGCCAGCCAAAAGACAGGTAGATATTAACATTGGCTGGGCTCACCCAGGTTTTACCACTCCTTCCTCTACCTGAGGTTTGTTGTTCAGCAAAAATTACTAAGGAATTATTAAAATTCTCAATTTTTGTTAATTTTGTCTTAGCTTCGTCATTTGTGGATCCAATTTCATCGAAAATGGTCAATTCTTTTAAAGATTCTTTAAGTTCAGCAGAAATATTCTTAAGTATGTCTGTTTTATTAAGTAATTGTCTTTTTTTGATCATTTTCTTCTAAAGCATAACAAATCTACCAAATTAAGTTGACAAGGTATTCTGAGAGCTCCAGAATTGCCCGCTATTTTAAGCTATAGGAGGGGTTGGGGAGCGGTCAAACCCAGCAGACTGTAAATCTGCCGCCTCGTGCTTCGCAGGTTCGAATCCTGCCCCCTCCACCAGCATGAGAATTTAACTCTCAAAATGTTCAAAAACACTTGCAATAAAGGCTTAAACGGTCTATAAACACGCTCCGAGCTTTGGGTTGTTAGTGGGTTTCGTTGTATTTTTAACTTTGTAAGTTATTAAGGTTATTCTTATCCGTTTATTTGGAACGCTCTTTTCTACCCTGAAAGTCAATGAAACTAAGGTTTTGGCTCATATAGCTCAGGTGGTAGAGCACGTCCTTGGTAAGGACGAGGTCACCGGTTCAAGTCCGGTTATGAGCTCCAGATAAAAATGCTTATTGAATAGGAAAAAAAATGTCGAAACAAAAATTTGAAAGAACCAAGCCCCATGTGAATGTGGGCACTATAGGTCATGTTGATCATGGTAAGACAACTCTTACAGCTGCTTTAACAAAAGTAAGCTCAGAGGCTTATGGGTCTGATTTTACGGATTTTGCTGGTATAGATAACGCTCCTGAAGAGAAAGAAAGGGGGATTACTATAGCCACTTCTCATGTGGAGTATGATTCAGAAACCAGACACTATGCACATGTGGATTGCCCAGGTCACGCTGATTATGTAAAAAATATGATTACTGGAGCTGCCCAGATGGATGGAGCAATTCTGGTGGTAAGTGCTGCTGATGGTCCGATGCCTCAAACTAGAGAGCACATTCTTTTAGCAAGACAGGTTGGGGTACAGCATATTGTTGTGTTTTTGAACAAAGCCGACCAGGTAGATGATGCTGAGC